>QMCD01002939.1_pt1 | contig 19291 bp, 18 predicted proteins | sample 1821841 | NCBI WGS metagenome assembly QMCD01 (sample SAMN01991225, study PRJNA193472) | Termite gut metagenome, whole genome shotgun sequencing project. | isolation source: worker | host: Macrotermes natalensis
TATTGCGGCAAGCTCTTCAAACCGGCAACCGCGAAGAATTATGTACGGTTGCACATCAATTCAAGGGCACGGCTGGCAGCCACGGCTTTCGCGAATTATCCTTGTTGGCCAAAGAGCTCGACGATCAACTGAAGACCAACGCTTCCGATGAGACCATTCGCCGCTTGGCCGACCAGCTCTGCGCCGCTTGCCTCTGTGCAACGAGCGACCCGGCCCCGCGCTGACCGGGCAAAAAATCCGCGGTCACAGACCGCAGCTCTGCTCGTACACTTATTCAGTGCGTACTTCGCCTTGGTGGATTGATGGCGAGTAAGGAGCACTGCTTCGGTACATGTCTTTCAAGTGCATAAAAAGCAATGTACCTAAGGCTTTCGTCAGCAAATAAGGATTCAGTGGCGGCATGGGCGAAAGCCTTCTATTTAACCGGTATTCCGAAAAAACTGTCCCGCCACATTCTGGCGGGAGTCCAAAACTGGACTATTTTCCTTCTTTGACCATGTCTTTCAAACCTTTGAGGGCTTTGACTTTAATGCGGTCGTGAGCCGGTTTGGCGGCACGATCGTAGAATTCGCCGGGACGCAACGGATTTTCGATGTGTTTCTTGGCGGGCACTTTTTCAACGTGTTTTTTCTCGATTTTCAGCAAGCCGGGCAGCGTGAAAGAGCCAACTCCCTTTTTTCCAATGCTCTTCGCAATTTCGTTGCCGAGTGCATCCAAAACGGCGCCCACATCCTTCTTGGACAGCGATGTAGCATCCGAGATCGCGGCAATAATCTGCGTTTTGGTGAGCGGCTTTTTGTCTGTTGTTGCGGTCTTTTTTTCGGTTTGTGCCATGTTTTTCCTCCGTGGTGTTTGTTTAACGAACGATTGATGTGAGGTACTGCTGCCTGCAACCCCCTTGGTGCGAGCAAACGGCAATACGCAACACGCTGACATGAATGACCCTTATTTTTCAAGAGAAAAGCAAACGAAACGCCGCTAACCCTTTCAAAAGTAACATATTGCCACTAAGCGGCCTTCATGTCAAGAGCCTAAACGAAAAAGAAGCAAAAATCGTATAAAAAATAAGAATTTCGGCTCAAAAATAGGCTTCATCTTTGATTTTTAGACTCGTTCAGCACTTCAAAAGACGCAAAACTCCGCCTTTCTCGCTTGCCGATGCGATGTCAAAACAGACCCCTTACTTGCCACAATAGTCAATCGTGCGGGCAATTTCGCTTTGCAAATCACAGCGGCGGACAATGCGGTCGATATAGCCGTGCTCCAAGAGAAATTCACTCGACTGAAAACCTTTGGGCAATTCCATTCGGAGTGTGGCCTTGATCGTTCGCGGCCCTGCAAAGCCAATGAGGGCCTTGGGTTCGGCAAAGATGACATCGCCCAGCGCGGACTGGCCGCCACGCCACCCATCGTGGGGTTCGTCATCACGGAAATGTAGAGACCGCCCGACTCATGATGCCGGGCGAGTGCCGCCGAAACTTTGGCCATCTGCATCAGCGACAAAATGCCCTCGTGCATTCTTGCCCCACCGCCACTGCCGGAAATAATGACGAGCGGGTAATTTTCTCGCGTGGCCAATTCCGTAATGCGGGTCAGTTTTTCGCCCACGACCGAACCCATGCTGCCCATAATAAAATGGGAATCTGTCACGGCAAAAGCCACCCGGCGAGCGCGAACTCGCCCCACTCCACTGACGGCGGCTTCTTTCAGGCCGGTAAGCAGTTGATCGTCTTTAATTCGGTCAGGATAAGAACGGCGGTCAAAAAATTGGAGCGGGTCAGCCGGGAGCAGATCGGCATCGTGCTCTTCAAAGGTACCCTCATCGAAAACCTGAGCAATGCGTTGTTTTGCGGAAACGTACCAGTGGTAATCGCATTCCGGGCAAACATTCATCAACCGTTCCGCTTCTTTGCGAAAAATCGTGGCCTGACAACCGGGGCAGCGTACCCAAAGTCCCTCAGGCACGCCGCGTTTTCGGCGCGGAGTGCTTTCAGAAGCACTATTTGAAGCGGCGACATTGGTGGGCAGAGGGGCGGATAGGTTGGACATAATGGACAAACGTGATTGTGGGCGAGGGGATAAAAACATCAAGGGATGGTCGCTTCAAAATGAATCTACTCTTCTGAGTTTTCCAAGTTTTTGCCATAACCGTCCAAGAGCCAAATCAAGGCCTCTCGAAATTGCTTGACTTTAACCGGCATATTCAGCACAACACGATGATGCTGGGGGGTGACGGCATCCGACCACGACTCTTGGCTTTCACCAAGCAGCAAAATAGCGGCGACATCTTTTAGGGCGCGCCGCTGTGCAAAATCATTAAACCCGCGAACCGCGCGCATTCCAAGCGATTGGCCGTTGAACAAGATGCACTGCGCGACCACATCATCGCGACCGAATTCCTTCATAATATCATCCGGGTCGGCCACGGAAACCGTTTTGTAGCTGAGTTTTTGCATGAGCGTTTCCAGTCCGTGTCGTGTTTTGGGATTGGAATCGACAATCATCACCGTTGCGGATCGAAGTTTTGCGAGGCGATTTTTCCGGTCTTCCTGAGCCGCTTGCAAGCCATCAAATCGCAATGATGCCGCCGTTTCATCGGCCAAACCCACTTCAATGCGTTTCAGGACACCACGCAAATCCACGAGCATTTCCGTTGGACTCTGATAACGCTGATCGGGACCAACGGTCATCGACTTGTTGATGAGAAATGAAAGCGAGGCTGGCAAGCCCGGCTCGACGGTTTGCACCAATTTGATCGAAAAGAAGCGATTCCGATCCAGCCGCTTGGTGCGGTCTTTGGTGATGGGAAACGGCGAGATGCCCGTCACAAGGTGATACAACATACAGCCGAGGAAATAAAGGTCGCTCCGGTTGTCCATTTTCGGACGGAAGGACGCTTGGTTTCCGCGCTGAATCATCCTAACATCGTGCCTGTTTACGGTGTTGAATCCGCCGGTTTCCAGCACTTCATGGTGGATGCCAAACCAAAGTCGACGATGCGCGACTGACCGCCGGAAGAGAGCAGCACGTTGCTGAGTTTCAAATCACGGTGCGGCAATTTTTCCATTTTGAGCGCGTATTCCAGACCGCTGCAAATATCGATACCAATTTGTACCACGGTTTTGGGATCGACTTTTTTTCGGGCTTTGAGAAATTCCCGCAGTGTTTGGCCTTCCACAAAATCCATGACCATGAAGTGCTGGAAACCGGCGGATTCAACACCGTAAACAGGCACGATGTTAGGATGATTCAGCGCGGAAACCAAGCGTCCTTCCGTCCGAAAATGGATGGTTGATGAACGCTTCATTGTCGCTAAATCGGGCTCGCAACACTTTGACGGCGACAACTTGCCCTGTTTCGCGATGAACGGCACGAAAAACGCGAGCAAAAGTCCCCGCTCCAACAAGATAGAGAGCCTTGTAAGGACCAAAATAGAAGCCCACCGAATCGCCGCTCAAAAGGCGTTCCGTTTGATAATTGGTCAGAAAGCCCTGCCGCAGTGCCGATTGGAGAAACCAATCCACTTCCGTGCAGGCCACGCCCACATCTTCCCAAATGGAATTGATTTGCTCTTGCGTGAGAAGCTCCAGAGTGTGGATGCGTTTTATGAGATCGTCAAGTGATTCGGCCATGTTGGAAAAAGCGGCATGAATGGACAAATAAAAAAAGTAACCAACCCGTCATTCCCGCGATACGAGCCGGGAACTGTGTCCCCGGATTTGCCGTCAGTTCGCGGCGTTCCCTTCCGGCGCGCCTTTGGCGATAAGTTCCAGCACGTTGGCGAGTTCCGTCACGGTCTCTTCCGGGCCGTACATAATGAACCAGCCACCAACGGGTTCCCCGTCTTTGTAGACAACAAACTTGCCTACCGCGACTTCTGAAAACAGAGATTCCATCTCATCAAAAGTCCCTTCATCTCCTAGCGTTGCCCGCGAAAAATACACGGCCCGGGCAATGCGTTTTTGAGGCGTGGATGCCACGACGGTTTCCTGTTGTGCCAACGGTTGCCCGTTGAATACTGACGTATACAGTGCCCCTGTTCTTGGGTCGTGGTGCTCCGGCAAAACGTGCGTAATGGGTGTCATTGGCACTGGAACTGACCTAAATTCCGTTACCGGTTTCTCGTCTATTATTTTTGTTTCCGAAACAGAAACACTCAAAAATTGCGCCGGTGTCGTCAATTCGACTGGTGGTGTTTCCGCCAAGGCTGGTACTAAGGCCGGATACACGGCTTTATTTTCGGCGGTTTTTTCTTCCGCGAAGGCCGTGGCGGTCAAGGCGAACACAAAAACAAGGGTTACGTGCAGAGTTCTCTTCATGGGAAATTCTCCTAGGGGGTAAACTATGAACAAAATATCAAACGAGCGTCAAATTATCGATACGGTCAAAATGTAAAGTGAAAACGAGCCGCGGTCTATTGACCGCAGGTCTGTCTGACCGAGTGGCAAGCCCGCCTTCGCGGGAATGCGGCTCGTCAGGGGTGTACGGCTTCATCCACTGTATTCAAATTTTTCGGAAATCCTCCTTGAGTGAACGATACAAATCCTGATAAAGAGGCATTCCTTTGTCGTAGATTTTTTGCGAATCACTGAATGGTTTGGTTTCACGCACCACTTTGATGACGGCCGCACAAGCTTCTTGGATATTTTTGAACGCCCCGGCCCCCACGGCGGCAAGCAGAGCCACGCCCAGAGCTGGTCCTTCCTCGGAATTGATCGTCACGACTTGCTGGCCAAACACGTCCGCCTGAATTTGCCGCCAAAATGGACTGCGTGAACCGCCGCCCGATGCGCGAATTTGCCGCACGGGAATGTTCAGCCCACGGAAAATTTCGAGCGAATCCCGCATGGAATATGTCACGCCTTCCATAATGCTGCGGATGAGATGCCCACGACCGTGACGCAATGTCAGGCCGATAAAGCAACCTCGCGCGAACGGATCGGCGTGGGGCGTGCGCTCGCCACTCAAGTACGGTAAAAAGAACAGGCCTTCACTGCCCGGCGGCGTTTTTTGTGCTTCCGCCGTCATCAGGTCATAAACGTCTACAGTGCGACGGCGTGCTTCTTCGGCCAGTTCCGCACAGAGCTCGTTGCGGAACCACTGGAGCGAACCACCGGAGGAGAGGTTTACGCCCATCAAATGCCATTTTCCGCGAACGGCATGGCAAAAAGTGTGAACTCGGCCCAGAGGATCGATTTTGACTTCGTCGCTGTGGACAAACATCACGCCGGAAGTGCCGATAGAGGTGGAGAGGATGCCTTCCTCGACAATGCCGTTTCCAACGGCTCCGGCCGCGCAGTCACCCGCCCCACCGACGACCACGCAATCCGTGGTCAGACCCAAAAGTTCCGCCGCTTTGGTCGTGAGCTTGCCGGTTACATCTTCGGATTCGTAAACTTGGGCCAAGAGACTGGAATCCAATTTCAAGGCCGCCAACAGCTCGGTCGACCAAGTCCTTTTGGCCACGTCGAGCAACAGCATTCCGCTCGCATCGCTAACTTCGGTAGCGTATTCCCCAGTCAGACGTCGGCGGATTTCGTCTTTGGGCAGTAAAACTTTGCGTAGTTTCTCAAAATTCTCTGGTTCATTATTTCGCAGCCACAAAATTTTCGGCGCGGTGAACCCCGTCAAGGCCGGATTGGCCACCATGCCGATCAATTTTTCACGTCCGCCCGCCAATTTTGTGATTTCTTCGCATTCCGCCACAGTTCGCTGGTCATTCCACAGAATGGCAGGCCGAATCACATTGTCTTGGGCATCGAGAAACACGCTGCCGTGCATTTGGCCGGAAAGTCCGATGGCCTTGACATCGCCGGGCTGAATTTTCGCCTTGGCCATGACATTGCGGACGGACTGAATGGTGGCGTTCCACCAATCCTCCGGGTTTTGCTCACTCCAAAGTGGCTTGGGGGCATAGCAGGGATATTCTTGCAAATCGCCAGCGAGAATCGCCCCGTTCTCGTTCATCGCCAATGTTTTTGTGCCCGAAGTTCCAATATCGATGCCAAGAAAGATCATGTTGGTGAAGAGTAAGTTAAAGGAGTGATGCAAAAAAAGTGACCAAACAAATCCACAATACAAAGTATTCCCCATTCTACCATGTTTGTCAAGAATCGCGTAGACCGAAATTTTGCCGAAATTGGCGATAAATTCGCACTAACCGCTTTTTCCTCATCGTATTGTATTCTGTGGGAAAAGTTTTTTCCGTAAAGTTGGAAAAACATTTGCCGCGCCCCATTTTGTGGGCTATAGTCTTTGGTCAAAATCTCAGCAAGCCGCATTTTCGCTTGCCGTTGCCTCCGATGTCATCAGGATGATGGCATTTTTCTTACATGGAAGTTGCGTGTCAGTGCTTTTGCAGCATGACCGTTTGCCGCCTTCCGTCCCCGCTTCCTTCCTGCTTTTATTTCCATTCCCCCAAATTCTCCCCGCATCGAACATCGCGTGTTCACCATGAATCACATTTTCGCCCCTCATCAATCGCTCTGCAAGACCGGCATCGTCAAAACCGGCGCCATCTGCGCGGTGGGTTTGGGATGGCTTGCGCTGTTTTTTGCCCTGCCATCGCAGGTCGGAGCACAGGCTCGCTGGACTTCTCCCGGCGCGCGGGGCAGCGTTTTCCATAATAACGCTCAAGGCGATGATGCGCCGCTGCCTTCTCCAACGGGTCGGGCCGCGCAAATCGGTACAGACCAACCGCAATCCTTGGATATTTCGTCCTCGGACTGGGACGATTCTGCTTTCTCACCGATGCGAATCGAACCAAGCTCCGTGCCGCGGCCCCTGCCCAAAAACAGCGCGTTTGACAGGGAGCCATCGTCTTCGCAGCAAAGTCGGTCTGCGCCCCTGCCGCCGGAAATTCGGCCACCGACAACTTTTCTGCCTCGCCGCTTGGACAAAAACGAGGCGGAACTCCATTCTCCGGCCATGTTACCGTGGAAATCCGTTGAGACTGTGGAGCACCCGGCCATTCTGCCCGCCGTGGATCAACGTGAGCTTGCTCGCATTCTCCAAATCGGTGCAGAACTCGAAAAAGAAGAACGCTGGGCCGATGCGCTCGCGCATTACACTGCCGCGCTGAAAATTTTTTATAACGACCCAGACGTGTTGCGTCATTACCGGAACGCGCGACTGCATTTTGAGATCGGACGCCGCGCGGATGATACCAGTTTTTTGCAAATGGTCCAAAACACGCAGCAGTATCACGCCTTGCAACTTTACGAGCAGATTATCACGAAGATTCAGAATGATTACGTGGATGAGCCAAACTGGGATCAGTTTTTCCGCCTCGCCATTCAGGATGTGGAGATGGCTCTCTTAGATTCCGTTTACCGCAAACAAACGGGAATTGCCGCCACGCCGCGACAGATCGAAGTTTTTTTGGAGGAAATGCACACCAAGGCAAACAGCTGGATTATCCAAAATCGCGAAGATTTGAAGAATGGCATCTTGGGTTTGGCATTGCTTGCCCATCAGCATATAGATATGAATCCGATGCTTTTTTTGGTCGAATGTACTTGCGGTATTGCGAATTCGCTTGACCCTTTTTCCGGCTATCTGACCCCCGACAAGTTGAGCGAGCAGTATTCGATGATTTCTGGCAACCTCGTGGGACTGGGACTCGAACTGCGTTCCGACTGGGAATCCTTGCAAATTGTTCGCATTGTCGAGGGCAGTCCGGCGCATTTGAGTGGTTTGCATGATGGTGACCGAATCCTTGCCATTGATGGTGTGTCCTTAAAGGGGAAGGACGTTGAAAGTGCGACCGAGCTGATTCAAGGTCAAGAAGGCACGGTAGTGCGGCTGCTCGTATGCTCCGCCCAGGAATTTTCATCGGCGGCACGCGAAATTTCCATCACACGAAAACGCTTTGAAATTCCCAGCGTGGAAGATATTCACATGGTCAATTCGTTTATTGGCTATGCGAAACTAACCTGTTTTCAGTCACGAACCGCCTATGAACTGCAACGTGCCTTGTACGATTTGGATCGGCGAGGAATGCAATGCCTTATCCTTGACTTGCGCAGTAATCCCGGCGGTCTCCTTCAGGCTGGCGTGGACGTGGCGGATATCTTCATCGAAAGCGGCCCGATTGTAAAAACGCAAAAACGCAATGGTGCCCTGTCCGCTTCTTTCATGGCGAAAGCGGAAAATACGTGGAAAACGCCGCTCCTTGTTCTCATTGACGAAGAAAGTGCCAGCGCGGCAGAAATTGTGGCGGGCGCGATTCGTGATCACAAGCGTGGCGTTATTATTGGAAAACGCAGTTTCGGAAAAGGCACGATTCAAGCGGTTCTCGCGGTTACTAGCGGTCAGCCCGGACTCCCCCCCGCCGGGCTCCGCTTGACCGTGGAGAAATTTTTCTCGCCGAATGATGTGCCCTACAGCGGGATGGGTGTGGCACCGGACATTACCGTGGAAACGAGCCAGCGCGTTACACTCGCGCGTCCGATCAATGGTCGTCTTCAGATTCCGATTCACTCACGGACGGTCAGCAGTGCGGAGGATGACCCTTGTATTCGGCAAGCCATCATTACGGCACAGGAAATGACGACCCGCCCGAGATGAAACTTGTGATACAAATGCAACTTGAATCACGCAATACATTTCCCTCTTCGTTATGCCTCGACTTCCCCAATGGCTCAAGCAGTCCCTTCCCAAGGGCAACGCGAATCATTTCACCGAGCGGCTTTTGGAGACCTTGCACCTCGAAACGGTTTGCGATCATGCTAAATGTCCCAACCGCATGGAGTGCTACGCCCGGAAAACCGCGACTTTCCTGCTCATGGGACCGGTCTGCACACGAAATTGCCGGTTTTGCAGCGTTCCGACAGGTACGCCCGCCCCGCTGGATGCCGAAGAGCCAAATCGAGTGGCCAGTGCCGTCAAAACCTTGGGACTGTCGCATGTCGTGCTGACCTGTGTTTCGCGGGACGACTTGCCGGACGGAGGAGCCGCCCATTTCGGCCAGACCATCGACGCGATTCGTGCGACTTTTGCCTCAGAAACATGTCCCACCATCGAAGTGTTGCCCAGTGATTTTGCAGGAAATTGGGTGGCCGTGGATCATCTGGCGAACAAGGGGCCGGACGTATATAATTATAATACGGAGACCGTTCCGCGACTTTTTCGAGAAATTCGCGGAATGATCCCGGATTATGACCGTACCTTGAACATTTTTCGCCGCATTCAAAACAAGCACCCAACAATCCTGCTCAAGTCGGGCATGATGCTCGGATTGGGCGAAACGGACGACGAAATCCGGGCGGTCCTTGCCGACTTATTCGAGGCGGGTTGTCGCGTCATCACGCTGGGGCAATATCTCCAGCCCACCCCGCAAAGTTGGCCTGTTGACCGCTATGTCGCACCGGAGGAATTTGACCGCTGGAAAGAATGGGCACAGAAACTTGGCTTCGCCTCCGTTGCCTCCGCACCGTTTGTCCGTTCCAGTTATCGGGCGGCGGAAGCATTGAACCATTCTCCGCTTTTCAAGTAGCTATGTGACATGATCTTGTCCCGCTTGCCTTTTGCTTTCTTCTTGTTGTTCGCTTGGACATGGGCTGGCGTTTTGCCCATAACGGGACAAGCGACCCTCGCCGCCATTCAAACCGACTGGACTGCACAAGGCGGGAAGGATGCGGCTGTCCTCAGTTGTTGGAACACGATTTCGTTCGTTGGAATGCTTCTCGGTTTCGTGGTCTTCGGTTTTCTGGCGGATATTTACGGCCGATTTCGCGTTCTGCTTTGGCTTTTGCTTTTCGGATCGTCGCTTTTAATCCTCTGCGCTACGCTGAGTGTTGTGACGCAATCGCCCCTTTCACTGGCCTCGATACAATTTTTTGTCTCAATGGCCAGCGGTGGAATTTTTCTCACTGGCACTCTGCTGACCTTTGAAAACCGATCATCGCAAGATCGCTTGTTCTTCACCGCCTTGCTGCCCCTTTCGCTTTTTTTTGCGGTTTTGTCCAACAATGCTCTGGAATCGGCACTGCTGCCTGACCCGAAACATTGGCGGATGCTGCTCTTCATTAAAGGCGTGCCGGGCATCGTTGCACAATTTTTTTATTTGTGGCATGATGAGTCACGCGCGTGGAAAAGGACTGTTCGCGACACAGCGGGTTCCAAGCCGTTTTTGCGGCCTTGGCACCGATTGAAAAATTTTCTTGGAAACAAAGCGGCAAGATTAAAAACGCGGCTTGCCTTTGCTGCCACGCTCGTTTGTTCTGTGATTCTTTTCTCGGTTTTTTTGAATCTGCTTTATTGGAGTGAGAAAACCCTGACTTATCATGCGCACATGCTCACTTTTTCGTCAGACGATCAGCGCGAGGATGCCATCCTCTTGGCCACCATTTTCCGCTATCCATCGCTGATTGACGCGGAAAAATTTCAGTCACCCTCGAAATTTTTGGCGATGAAGGATCAATTTCTCGTCTGGCCAGCAATCGCCGCGAAAGACGAATTTCTCTTCTCGCCAACTGTCGCCACGTTGGAAACGTCTGCCATGCCAGAATTTTCTGACCTTCCGCCGCTCCTGTTTGAAGCGATGTGCCAACTGCGGGCAATCCCGCAGGACGATAAGGAAAATTTTACCTATCGTGCCATTTCCGACGTGATTTTGACAGATTGGAATGCACGCTGGAACGAGCAAAATCAGGCTCGCCGGGCCATCTCGGAAATTCCCTTGTGGCGTGTGGAAAACATGCAAGAGCGTGTCCAGCGGTATTTTGAAAAAGCTGAAAAAACTTTGGCAGAAGATTCTCGCTTCACGGAAAATGCCGCCCTGTCCGGCGCGGAACGCTGGCAGCTGCGAAAAAAACGCTTCGCGGACATGATCGAAAGCCTGAACTCGCGTTTCAAAAGCCGTCGCGATCAAGAATTTTCGTTGATTCGATCTTGGTCTTCCTTTCTCTGGGGCGGTGCCCTGTTGGGTTATCTTGCCTTCAACTTTTGCATCGCCATCCTGAGGAAAAACGGAACGTGGACGCTTTTTTTTCTGTTTATCCTTGCGCTTTGGGTTCCACGTCTGTGGTGGAGCGGAGATGGCATTCCCCCCTTCCGGTTTGTATTGCTTTTGTTCGTGCAGGGAATCTTTATATGCCCACTTTTGGCGTTTCCGATCATACAGTTGCCCCGCTTTTTTCCCACTTCCTGCCGTGGGTTGAGTTTGGGCTTGGCCTTTTTTGTCGTGGGTTGCGCCGCAGGATTAGGAGCGTTGCGATAAAAGCTGTTTCATACACCCAAGCAAAGTTGGGATGCGCGGCCGCCGCGCCAGTTTTTCGCCGGGGAACTTGCCGGTTTAGACGTTATCCACTATACTAAGTACGGGATTGCTTTTCACAACGCACTGCTGGAGTATGACAATGGCCAATGAACTTACTGACAATGGTGACCTTTCCATCCAAACGCTGAAGCAGCGTATTGCACAGTTGGAAGAAAAAAACGACAGAAGCGCGCGGGAAGGAGAGCAGCTTGCCCAGCTTCTCTGGAATTTGGCACGGTGTCATTTTGACGCAGCGGATTTTGAAACAGACGAGGACCTGTCCGAAACGCTCCGTTGTCTGAATTTGGCGGAAGCCTATTTGAAACAAGCCGCCGGACGACCTGACGTGGCGGAGAATCGCCTGTTTTTGCAGAACGTCACGCGCGGTTTGGCCAATCTGCTTTTGGATAAGTCGGATGTTTTTGATGCACTTGACGATGTTGACCAAAGACTGGAGTGTCTGGACGCGGCTTTGGACCAGCTTAAATCGCTGGAAGATGCCGGTGATGCCGAAGCGAAATTCGACAGGGCGGGCGTTTTGTACAACCGGGGCGAAATGTTCAGTGAATTGGGCGATTTTGAAAAAGCGGAGAAAGATTACGAGGAGGCTTTCACTGGATTTCGCGCCGTGGAAAAGATTAGTGAACAGGATACCCGCTACTATTTGGGAAAAATCAGTGTTTCGCAAGGCACATTGTTCCGCGCGATGGAGAAACCGCTGGAAAAAATTGTCGATGCTTACGACCGGGCGATGCGGCTCTTTGTCGAACTGATTGACGCGGGCCAAACGGAACACGAACGGGAACTCGCGCAGGCACTGATTGATCGCTGCACAGCAAAATACGAAGACGCCATGCGTCAAGACACGGATGAGGCCCAGCGTGAGAAAAAATTGGCGGACATCGTGGTCGATGTGGATCGCGGAATCGCCATTTTTGAAAAGTTGTGTGACAGTCACGGGGTACAAGATGACCGTGACCTCAAAATGGACCTGCTGGGCGCCTTGTCGGTAAAAGGCTCCTTGATGCTGGATTTGAATCAACTGGAGGCCGCCACCGACTTTTTCGCCACACTTTCGGAACGTTTCAACAATTTGCAGGAAGACACCGATCCCGNGATCCCGTTGCCGTTAATCAATATGCCGTGATCTTGGAAAATTGGGGGCACGCGACCGTAGGCTCAGGCAACCTGCAAGCATCGCTGGACCATTTTTCCAAAGCGGTTGAATTGCGAGAAAAAATTCTTTCTCCTGAATTTGGCTTGCACGGCGAGGATCGCCGATTTTTCTTACCCAACCTATCTAACAGCTACGCAAACCGCTGTGTGGCCTTTCTTTCGCTGGACAAAAAGGCGGAAGCACAAAAAGACTGCCAGAAAGCCATCGAGTTGCTTCAATCGCTGGAGGAAGAGGATAATCCCGAAATCGAAAGTGTGCTAGCCCTGTTTGAAAGTCTTTTGGAACAGTGTCAAAACTAAGCGTCAATACGGAGCAAACACGATGTTTCTTTCGTTTGAAGGTGGTGATGGCTGCGGAAAAAGTACCCAGCAACATCGTTTGGCCGCTTGGTTTGAAAGCCAAAATCGGGAATGCGTGTTGTGCCGTGACCCAGGGAGCACCGCGCTCGGCGATGCGCTGCGCGAAATTCTGTTACACCGAGCGCAATGGAGTATTACGAACCGTGCGGAAATGTTTCTGTTTATGGCGGCGCGCTGTCAGATGGTCGACGAAGTGATTCAACCGGCCTTGGCAGCAGGGAAAATTGTTTTATCTGACCGCTTTTTGATGTCCAACATCGTTTATCAAGGTTTGGCAGGCGGTGTTCCGGTTGAAATTTTGGAAACGCTGGGGCAAATTGCGGTGAAAGACGTGATGCCGGACTTGTCGATTGTGCTTGATTTGCCTTATGAAAGCGCGGTGGAGCGGATTGGAAATCGAGCCAGCCCAGATCGAATGGAACGCAAGGGTGAAGAGTACCACCGGCGAGTGCGGACTGGTTTTTTGGACTATGCCAAACAGAACGAAAACAACTGCCTCGTCATTGACGCGACGAAATCGCCGGACGAAATCGCGCTGCTCATACGTGAGCGGGTTGGTGAACTCACGACAGAGCCTCCATTGGCCGGTAGGGGACATCTCAAATGAAAAAAGCACAAAAAATGCCTAGTAAGCGGACTGGCAAAACAATCACGAAAAAAGCCACAAAAAAAGTAGCCAAAAAAGCACCGAAACGAGCTGTGAAAAAGGCGACCAAGCGCACGGCGAAGCGCGTGAGCAAGCGGATTAGTAAACGGGTGAGTAAAAAAGTGCCGCGCAAGCGTCATGTTCGGCGGCCTTTATCACGCCGTCACAGCATTTTTGAGACAGAAATGCCGGATGCGCACCGTCTGCAAAAATTTTTGGCCGTCAGCGGTTTTGGCAGCCGCCGTCAATGCGAAGAGCTGATTGAACAAGGTCGCGTGGAAATTGATGGTGTCGTCGCCACGCTGGGAGCAAGAATTGACCCCACACGAAGCGAAATCAAAGTCGATGGTCAAAAAATCAAACGCGTGAAGCCCGTTTATATTGCTCTTTTCAAGCCTAAAGGTTTCCTTTGCACAGATCGCGACCAGCAAGGCCGGCAAAGGGCGATTGATCTTGTGCCGGACACGTTTGGCCGACTTTTTCTCGTCGGGCGACTGGATCAAGATAGTGAAGGCCTCATTTTGCTGACCAACGATGGCACGCTTTCCGAGCGGCTCACGCATCCAAAATACGGCGTTCCCAAGGTTTATCGTGTTCAGGCGGCGGGAGAGGTTGCACCAGAAACTGTTGCCAAACTCAAGGCGGGCGAATACTTTGCCGAAGGTTTTGCCAAAGTGGCCAATGCGGTCATCAAAGGTCAGTACAAACAAACCACGGTTTTGGACATCACGCTAACCGAAGGCATGAATCGTGAAGTGCGGCGACTGCTCGCGCGGATGGGGCACAAAGTCATGTCGCTAATCCGCACGGCGGTGGGACCCGTGAAATTGGGCAAACTCGCACCGGGAGAATGGCGACTGTTGACACAGCAAGAAGTGGACCGACTTTACGCCGCTCAGTAAGGAATACGGAGACTTTTACGCAGAAATCATCTACTCGGAAACAATCTTGATCGGCTTGATGTCAAACTTGGGGCACTGTCCCAAGTATCGCGCAGGGTTGTTGTGGAAAATATCCACAATTTCGTCGCGCGTATGCCCCCGCCGATAGCATTCCATGACGCACTGCTGGAGCAGCATCGGATCGCTTGGCCCCCAGTCCGCCGAGGAATTCATCAAAAGCCGCTCCGTGCCAAACTTTTCGATCATGTCCACGCCCCGATTGATGGAGCATTTCGTGATCGGGTAGAGAGTCAGGCCAAACCAGTAGCCTGCGTCTTTGACGGCCTTGACCGTGTGGTTTTCGACGTGATCAACCCAAACCTTGTCCGGGTTCAAACGATTTTTATAATTTTTCAGCACGTCCAGAATAATGCGCGTGCCCTTCGCTTTGTCGGCCAAATGGGGCGTGTGAATGAGCAAAAGTTGGTCGTATTGGATGGCCATTTCGATGTGGGCTTCCATGATTTCGATTTCGTTTTTCGTCGATTTGTTCAGGCCAGTTTCGCCGATGCCCAAAACCGTGGGACCGTTGAGCAATTTTGGCATCTCGCGCATGACATCTCGTGCTACGGCCAAATTGTCAGCCTCTTTGGGATTCACGGCGAGCCAGCAGAAATGCCGAATGCCGTACTGGGCGGCGCGGGTGGGCTCGAATTCCATGATTTGCTTGAAGTAGTCGAGAAACGTTCCTGCATGGTCGCGGTCAAAACCAGCCCAAAAGGCGGGTTCGGCAACGGCGATGACACCGCTCTGGGCCATGCGTTCGTAATCCTGACAGGTTCGGGCAATGGCATGATAATGAGGCTGAATGAGGAACATAGGCGAAATAGAAAAATACTGATCGCTGTGAATGATGGATGTCGCACGCTCTTTATCTGCATTCGTTATACCTGATTGTTGTGGTCTGTCAAGAAAAAGGGATTCTTGCAGGGCGAGCCGGTCATTTTTTTGTGTGGAAACCGTTGTGATCTCGGTAAAATCTGCTAAAATGAGGCGAGCTGTTTTTCTGATGGCCTCCATGAAGGCCGCCGCCCTGCTTCTGCTGCGGTGCTTCTGTTCGTTCAACAATCCGACCTCAGGTTCTCACTTTAATTGCCGAGCAAGGTTTCGCCTTTTTTCTCGTCGCCACACTGTGTTTGCCGGATTTCGGAAGAGCATACTCAAAGGAATATGAATGGATTGGATACAATTGATGACGCTGGCCGTTGCCGTGGGAGTAACGGCTCTTTCCACTTTTCTCCTCGTCCGTTTTGTCGATTCGCTTCGCAAGGCCGATGCGAAAAATCAGGCGGAAGGCATCATCCGCCAAGCGGAAATCGAAGTGGAAAATCGTTTACGTGAGGCGGAGCTTCAAGCGAAAGAGCAAGCCATCCAGACCAAGGAAAAAAGAGAAAACGAATTTCGCACTATCCGACAGGAGCTGCATGAGCGTGAGCGCAGTTTGGATAAAAGGCAAGATATTCTCGATAAATTGACTGAAAATCTCCACGCCCAAGAAAAAATCGTGGAAAACAATCAGCGCAAACTCACAGACCGCATTGACGATTTAACACGTCGCAACGAAGATGTTGCCAAATTGATCGACAAAGAGCGACAAACCTTGCATGAAATTTCCGGCCTCAATCGCGCCGAAGCCACCGAAAAACTGCTCAAACACATTGAAAATGAATTGCAAGAAGAAGTCGGCTCCATGGTGGTTCGGCACGAAAAGTCGCTGAACGAACGTTGCGAAATCCTGACGCGGCAAATTCTGCTGTCCTCCATGCAACGTTACGCCGCCGCGCACACCGTCGAATCCACCACCAGCACCGTGGACATTCCGAACGATGACATGAAAGGGCGCATCATCGGACGCGAAGGCCGAAACATCCGTGCCTTTGAAAAAGCGACGGGGGTGGACATCATCATTGACGATACGCCCGGCGTGGTCATTGTGAGTGGCTTTGACCCGATCCGCCGGGAAATCGCAAGACTCGCGTTGAATCGCCTCATCGCCGATGGCCGAATTCATCCCGCACGCATCGAGGAAATTGTCAACGAAACACGCCAGGATGTCCAATCCATTGTCCAGCGCAAAGGTTCCGAGGCGGCTCAGGAAGTGGACCTGTTCGACCTCAACGACAAAATCATTTCTCTCCTAGGGCGGCTGCATTTTCGGACAAGTTACAGCCAAAATGTGTTGCGGCACTCCGTTGAAGTCGCTTTTTTGGCGGGTTTGATTGCCGTTGAACTCGGATTGAACGAAAAACTCGCGCGCCGCTGTGGTTTGCTGCACGATTTGGGCAAAGCAGTTGACCACGAAATCGAAGGCGGTCACCCCAAAATCGGGGCAGACTTGCTCAAACGTTACGGCGAACACCCGGAGGTGATTCAGGCCGCTCTGGGACATCACGATGACCATCGGATTATTCATCCCTATACGGTGATCGTGACGATTGCCGATGCTTGCAGTGCGTCCCGGCCCGGTGCGCGGCGCGAATCGCTGGAGCATTACGTTCGCCGCATGGAGGAACTGGAAGCGATTGCCAGCGAGTTTCCGGGCGTGGAGCAGGCGTATGCCGTGCAGGCGGGCCGCGAAATGCGAGTCTTGCTCAACGCATCACAGACCACGGACGAAGTGGCCGTAAAAACCTGCCGTGATATTGCGAGAACGCTGACAGAGCGGGTCCAATTTCCGGGCGAAATCAAAGTCACCGTCATCCGAGAAACGCGCGTCATGGAAGTGGCGAAATAACACTGTCAGCGAAAGCAGGAGTTCGCGGCTTTTACAGCATGTGAAAAACTTCCTTGGCGGCGGCAATCGTTTTTTGAATTTCCGCTTCCGTAATCGGGACAGACATGAAAAACGCTTCAAATTGACTGCACGGCAAGTAGATGCCGCGCTCCATCATGCCCCAGAAAAATCGCGCGTACCGGTCCGTGTCGCAACGTGATGCCGTTTCCCAGTCTGTGATTTTGCTCGAAAAACAGCCGCCCGTCGAACTGGTTGCCGTCGATTTTTGAACGGTTCCACCACTGAATGACGTGCCGCTCACCAAAAATTTTTCCGACTCGTCTTTGGCATCGGAGGACAAGAAAAAGAGCGTCATCATTGAGCCAATTTGCTCGACATGCGCAGGAATTCCCGCAGCGTGGGCTTCATCTTCCAGTCCTTCGGCAAGCATGGCGGTCTTGCGTTCCAGCGTGGCAAAACATTTGGGTTCGGCCAAAATTTGCAGCGTGGCCAGCCCTGCCGCCATCGCCAAAGGATTGCCGCTCAGTGTGCCCGCCTGAAACACTTTCCCTTGCGGCAGAACGTGATCCATGATGTCTGCCCGACCGCCGTAAGCCCCGACCGGCAGCCCCCCGCCGATAACTTTGCCCAGCGTGGTGATGTCGGGAATAATGCTGAAACGCTGGCCAGCGCCAGCTTTTCCCGCCCGGCAACCGCTCATCACTTCGTCAAAAATGAGCACCGTGCCCGTCGTTTGCGTTAAATGCCGCAGTTCGTACAAGAAATTGGAACTTCCGATGACGCAGCCCATATTTCCGGCGACTGGCTCGACAATGACGGCGGCAATCTCTTGGCCTTGTTCTTGAAACAGGGCTTTGAGAGCTTCGACATCGTTGTAGGGCAAAAGAACGGTATCCCCGACCGCACCGGGCGTGACACCGGGCGAATTGGGCACGCCCAGCGTGGCCGCCGAACTGCCCGCCGCCACGAGCAAGCTGTCCACATGGCCGTGGTAATTGCCGATGAATTTGATAATTTTGTGACGGCCAGTAAAACCGCGAGCCAGACGGATCGCACTCATGGTGGCTTCCGTGCCGGAATTGACGAAACGAATTTTCTCAATCGACGGCACCACATCCGATACGTTCACGCTCAAGATCGGCGGGCCGAAATCTATACGGGTAACGTGGGATCCTTACCATTCCATGTATATGGTGAGCCACCAAAGGTCGAGTTGGGAATCATTCACGGTAACGACACAAAGTCTCTCCGCCAACTCTCATAACCTCAATGATATTACTGTTTCAGGTCTTCCGGCAGGGGTAACTCTTGTGCAGGTTTTCATACCACAAAACGGCGTTTATGAGAACGGATTGATATTTATGTCGGACACCGGCGTTGTGCCGCCCGTGGGGCAGTACACTCTGACGGTCGAATACGACGGTGTAAGATCCAATCAGTTCATACTGAACATAAAACCGATGCCGGGTATCAGCTTCGGTACGCAGAACAAAACGCTGAAATATGGAGGCGACGCCACCTTCACCATTCCCATCACCATGACCAACTACAACAGTGGAAAGATAAAACTATGGAGAGCTAATTGGAGGTCGGGATTAGTTATGAATGACACGGAAGTAGAGATAAGAAACGGCCGTGGGGATTTGCAGTTGGAATTAACCAACTACGTCAATGGCGGCCGGATACTGGAGCCCGGAACCTACTCGTTTAAGATAGACCAGATTCAATTTTGGCATCCCGATGCGGATAATGCCTATTGTCCGGACATGAACTCCGAATACTTCGATATGCCCGAGTTCACGGTTACAATCGTTCCGTAGCGCTCCACACCCGCGGCGCATGGCTGGGCGAAGCGCACCCGAATACGGTGCAAGGCTGGGCGAAGTGTAACCAATACCCTGTACAAAGGTTGATGAAGTTGAATAATGGGGGTACGAATTACACTGCGCCGGCCTTGCGCCAATAGGGGCTAACCCGGCAACCTTGCGCCAAGGGGCCGCGAACCGGACCGCCGGATGCCCGTGTTTTTTCAAATACAATAAAGTAAAATTACTTGTCCGGATTGAGTAAAATTACTCATTGACGCGCCTGTGTCGCGGCGATACCTTTGTAGCAGGTAAAAATGAATACTGTAATGTCAATACACGAGGGAAAGGTGATGTTCGAGTTGGCCG
>QMCD01000935.1_pt1 | contig 19264 bp, 13 predicted proteins | sample 1821841 | NCBI WGS metagenome assembly QMCD01 (sample SAMN01991225, study PRJNA193472) | Termite gut metagenome, whole genome shotgun sequencing project. | isolation source: worker | host: Macrotermes natalensis
ATTTTTTAATAATCACAAAAACTAATTTATTATGGCACAAAAACTGAATGCATGGCTTGGAAAAACCATCTAACGCCCGACCCGAACGATTTTATGGCAGTGCCCGTTACGACAGGCATCGACGAGATCGTAGACGAACTTGTAAGCGAAGGCTTGGAACTGAAACGCGAAACAGTGATAGATGTCATCACCCGCTTTAACCGCAAAACAGCCGCGTAGTGTTGTATTCAGCTTGCCGGTTGTTATCAAGTAAAGGCTTGGTTATCTCCACCGGCGTGATTGGAAACATGCTGCCAATGAAAAAAGTTCGGGCAGGCATTGCCGACGCCTCGCGACAGCTGGCTGCAACAAAAGAGGGTTTCCTGAGCGCAGCTCGTGGCATTATGACTACGGACACCGTCGAAAAATATGTTACAAAGCAGCTTACCTTGCCATCACAAAACACGGTCACAATTGCCGGAATCTGCAAAGGGGCTGCAATGATTGGCCCCAAGATGGCCACACTGCTGGCTGTTGTGATGACGGATGCGGCACTAGAGCCGGAAATGGCGCAGCAGATTTTGCGACAGGCGGCGGACGTTTCTTTCAACTGTGTCACGGTGGAAGGCCACACGAGCACTTCCGACACGTTACTCCTGCTCGCCAATGGGGCGGCTAGTCCAGAGCCGCTTGCCGGGGCGGATTTTGAGGCATTTTCCATCGCATTACGTGAACTTTGCATCGAACTGGCCATCAAAGTGCCTGCTGACGGCGAAGGAGCGACCCATCTCATCACCGTCGATGTGGAGGGTTGCCAAGACGAGGCCGCCGTGCGTGCCATCGCCAGAAAGGTTTCAGAAGATGCCTTGGTCAAGACGGCGATTTGCGGTGCTGACCCCAACTGGGGACGGATTGTTTCCGCTTCGGGCACGGCAGGCGTTCCGTATGATCCTGGTAAAATGTCGCTCAAACTCAACGGTTTTGAATTGTTTCGCAACGGGGAGCCACTCTCATTTGACAAAGAAACCGTGGCCAATTCGATTCGTGCCAGTCGAGACACACACATTCTTTTGCGTTTTGGGGAAGGCGATGCGTCCATTCGGTTTTGGACAACGGACTTGACCGCCGAGTACGTCCGGCTCAATTCAGATTACACGACGTGAAGAAAAATGCCGTTATGGAAGCAGAGTGGATACGATGCCTGAGAAATCGCCCCGATTCGCAGCTGATCGGTGATGATGCGGCCATTTTGCCTTCCATTGCCAGTCAGCGGCTTGTCGCCGTGGATATGCTCATGGACGGCATCCATTTTTTGTTGGACAAAACGCCACCGGAGTTGATTGGACGAAAAGCCTTGGCCGTCAATCTCAGTGACATGGCGGCAATGGCAGGCGTACCCAGCGAGGTGCTGATTGCGCTTGCCCTGCCCAAAAATGGTATCGCCAAAACGGGCAGGCTTGAGCTGGCAGAGCGACTTTTGGCGGGCATGACACCGCTACTGGAAAAATTCGAGCTCCAAATTGTGGGGGGCGACACGAACACTTGGGACGGAAAACTTGTCCTTTCCATCACCATTCTTGGGCACAGTACCGCGCGAGGCACTCTGTGTCGGAACGGAGGAAAACCGGGCGACCGGCTTTTCGTGACGGGAGAGCTGGGCGGCAGCATTCTGGGAAAGCATTTGACCTTCGAGCCGCGCGTCCAAGAAGCTCTCCGGTTGCATGAGAACGGTGGCATCCATGCCGCAATGGACATCAGCGATGGTTTGGCTCTGGATTTGCACCGCTTGACCACCGAAAGCCATCTAGGAGCCACCTTGTTTTCTCAGCAGATTCCCATTGCCAACGAAGCTTTTGTTCTGGCTCAAAAATCGGGCAAAACCGCCTTGGAACATGCCTTGTCCGATGGCGAAGACTTTGAATTGCTCTTGGCCTTTGATCCGAACGATGCGGTCTATTTGAGGGAAAAACAGCCGCTGCAAGCCAGTTTCGGTGTCACGCTGTACGAAGTGGGCATCTTGGACACGCAGCCCGGCCTGCGGCTTCAATGGCCAAATGGACGCATCGAAACGCTCGCCCCGCAAGGTTTTTTGCACGATTGAGACGGATGTCGGTCGAGATACATTGGGAAGGGTACTGGATTTTTCGCCCGGAATTGGATACAATGGCGGGAGATTGGCCTTTTGATCTTTTGTTTCGATAAAACTTGTTTTTTTGATGTGACGGAGTTCCTTCATGGAAGATGTGCAGCGTTTTCGTAAATTAACATTATCTTGTTGGTATCTCACAGGTCCCACGGGAAGTGGCAAAAGTCGCATCGGCATTTCGCTCGCTCGGCGACTGGGTGCGGAAATCATTTCGCTCGACTCGATGGCCGTTTACCGGGAAATGGATGTTGGGACGGACAAAGTTTCGCCGGAGAACCGCGGCGGTATTCCCCATCACATGATCGATGTTGTCGACCCGAGCGAAGAGTATTCCTTGGCGAGATATGTCCGCGAAGCCAGTGATAAAATCGCTGAAATTCAGCTGCGCGGGAAAAATGTCCTCTTTGTCGGGGGAACGCCTTTGTATCTCAAGGCCATGCTGCGCGGCATTTTTGAAGGGCCCCCCGCCAATGAAGATTTTCGGATGGCTCTCGTCAGAAAAATGGAAGGTCATTCGCCCAATCTATTGCACGATATGTTGAAAAAAGTCGACCCCGTTTCCGCCGGGCGTCTGCATGTCAACGATGTTCGCCGCGTTGTGCGGGCATTGGAGGTTTTTGAGCTCGCTGGCAAGCCCATCAGCGAACTTCAGCGGGAATTTGAGCTGGGCACGCCCGCCGCAGACTGTCAGGTTTATGCCCTTCAACTGCCGCGTGAAGTGCTTTATGCCCGGATCAATAAACGGGTAGACAAAATGATGTATGAAAATTTTCTCGATGAAGTCAAAAAACTCACAGAGCGGAAATTGCCCATCAGTAAGACAGCAAGTCAAGCACTGGGTTACCGCGAGCTATTCGATTATTTGGACGGCAAACTCCAATTTGGTGAAGCGGTGGATTTGATCAAACAAAACACGCGTCAGTTTGCCAAACGGCAGGAAACGTGGTTTCGTAGCCTCTGTGAGTGCCGCTTTACCTCAGCGGAGCACCCGGAATTTGAAGGCGTTGCGGAGGAAGTGACGGAGGAAGAAATTGCGCAAGAGGTTCAGCGAATTGAAAATTGAGAACCTGCAAGTTTCGCATGGTACTTCAGCAGCACATGCGCTTGTGGTTCGTTTTGCCTTTCATTTCCGCATTCCGAGTAGTCCCTTGTTTTCAAGGAGAATTTCCCGTGCCGAACTCTGAAAAATCGCAAACAATTTCTCGCCGCGACATGCTGCGGCTTGGCGGTGTCGGTCTCGTTGCCGGGGCTTGTCCCGGTCTTTTGCATGGGCAACTTCAAGAGCCGACAACTGTGTTGTCGGATACGTCGCCCACTGTTCCTGACAATAGCAAAACGCATGTCGTCATCACGGCGGATAATCCCGCGCTAGTGCGTGATCGGGCAAAGTGTATTCGCTGCGGCCAGTGCTCCGATTACTGTTATCGCACGAATACCGTGCAGGGCCACCGCTCGTCGGAAGGTCGGCTTTCGTGCATCCACTGCGGCCAGTGCTCCATTCGCTGCGAGACGCAATCCATCACGGAGCGTTCTGCGGTGTCGGAATTTCTCGCCGCGTTGGCTGACCCGAAAGTATGTGTGGTCGCCACGACCGCCCCATCGGTGCGAGTTTCGCTGGGGGAGATGTTTCCGAATAATCCGGTTTCTTCACACTATCGCCCCACCGTGGGAATAAACGTTGAACGCGAAATGGTGACGGCTCTGAAAATGCTGGGCTGCGATTACGTTTTCGATGCGACTTTCGGGGCCGACCTTTGCGTCATGGAAGAAGCCTCGGAACTGTTAGAGCGACTCAAACAGAAACCGGAACAGCCTTTGTTTACGAGTTGCTGTCCGTCGTGGGTGCGTTTTGCGGAATTGTTTTATCCGCAACTTTTGCAAAGTTTGTCCACGACAAAAAGTCCGTTGCTCATGCAAGGGGCGATGATTAAAACGTACTTCGCGGAAAAGCAGGGAATTGATCCGCAAAAAATTTTCCATGTCGCCCTCACGCCCTGTACCGCGAAGAAGGCGGAGATTCAACAGTCGGATTCCAATGTCGATTGCGTTCTCACGACGCGCGAACTCGCTGCGGCGCTCCGTGAAAAGAAGATTGACTTGGCAAATTTGCCGCAACCAAGTACGGCGGGCGATTCGCTGACTGTTCGGACTGTTTTTTCCATCTACAATTTTCATTCTTTAGACGGCCAAGGCTCCGGGCAAAATAGCGGCGGCGGTTTGGCTTTCGGACGGTCGGGCGGCGTGATGGAGTCGGCACTTCGCACGGCCTACTTTTTGCACAACAAAAAAGATGCACCGCTCACGAAAGACGTGGAAATCCGCGGAACCATGCGGACGGTCAACTGGGTCAATCCCATGCCGCACGCCTCTCGAATTGCCGGTGTTCGGACGGACACGGTAGACTTGGGTGACCGACAACTGCGTATTGCCGTGGTCGAAACGCCGGGCAGCGTGCGCGGCCTGCTGGATGCGATGGAGCATGACGGCGAAAAGTTCGATTTCGTTGAGGTGATGGCCTGTCCGGACGGCTGCGTGGGCGGCGGCGGTCAACCGTATCCGACAGAGCTTGGCAATTTTCAAACCACCATTGATGCACGCAAAACCGCCTTGCAAACCGGCATTGACCAGAGCCGAGTTCGTTTGTGCCACGAAAACGAGGACGTGAAACTCGCCTACGAAAATTTTCTCGAAAAGCCGCTCAGCGAGAAGGCGAAAGGGTTATTGCACCGAAAATAATCCTCGACGGGCGGGAATCCGATTTTTTACCATCCACAAAAGACTGTGGTCACAGACCGCAGCTCGTATTCCAAAAGTTTCAATCATCAATTTTCCATTTGTAATTGTCAACTATCCACTCTCAACTTTCCATTACATTTATGACTTACAAAATTGTTTTGCTCGACCCCATTTCCGAAGACGGAAAAAACATGATTCGCAACACGCCCGGCGTTGAATTTGAGGAACACATCGGTCTCAAAGGCGATGATCTAAAAAATTGCCTCAACGATTTTGACGGCGCGATTGCCCGAAGCGGCGTGAAAATCACCGCCGAAGCCCTCGAAGGCAATACCCGACTCAAAGCGATTGCCCGCGCCGGGGTGGGCGTGGACAACATCGACACCAAGGCGGCTACGCGGGCAGGCATCGTCGTGATGAACACGCCCGGCGGCAACACGGTTTCCACGGCGGAGCAAACTTTTGCCCTCATGCTGGCTTTGAGCCGCAATATCGCCCCGGCCTATCAATCGCTTGTCGAAGGTCGTTGGGACAGAAAATTGTACACAGGTCACCAGCTCGAAGGCAAAACGCTCGGAATCGTCGGGATGGGGCGAATTGGCCAAACCGTCGCCGGTTACGCCAAGGCTTTCGGCATGAAAGTCATTGGAATGGACCCGTTCTTCACTGTACAAAAAGCCGAAGAGCTGGGTATGGTGCTCGTCAAAGATTTCGCGGAAATGCTGCCGCAAGTTGATTTTTTGACGGTTCACACGCCGCTCAATGATCAGACGCGCGGCATGTTTGGTCCCAAGGAGCTCGAACTCATCAAGCCCGGCGCGAAGCTCATCAACGCGGCCCGTGGTGGAATTTACGATCTCGCCACGCTCGTAGCGGGCATGGAAACCGGCAAACTCGGCGGTGTCGCACTCGATGTTTACGAAGAAGAACCTTGCACAAATCATCCGCTTTTCGGCAAGAAAAACGTCGTTTGCACTCCGCATTTGGGAGCCAGCACGGAAGAGGCCCAAACGAATGTCGCCCTCGAAGCCGTCGAACTTTTGATCGATTATTTCACGAACGGCACGATCCGTCAGGCCGTCAATTTCGGCACGTTGGACAACAAAACACTCGCGGCCTTGCGGGGCGGCTTGAATGTCGCATACCGGCTTGGAATTTTGGCTGCCCAACTTGAGGTGGGCACGATAAAAGCCTGCAAAATAAAGTACAAAGGCGAAATTTCCAAAAAAGACACCTCGCTGATTTCGACCGCCTTTGCCGCTGGGTTGATGTCCGCCTGCATGGAAACCGATGTCAACATTGTCAGCGCGGCCTCGCTGTTGGCGGACCGTGGCATTACGCTGGAAGAGAAAAAAACGAGCGAAGTCGGCGAATTTTCGTCTCTGATGACCGCCGAAATTGTGGGAGAGGACAACAGCGTCTCCATTTCCGGCACGCTGTTCGGAAATTCCATGCCGCGCTTGGTGATGATCGACGGCTACCGGCTTGAAAGTTTTTTGGATGGAAACTTGCTGATTTTCAATCACCGTGACGAGCCGGGCGTGGTCGGGGCGGTCGGAACAGTTTTTGGGCAGTCGAAAGTCAACATCAGTAGCGTGTCCATGGGTCGCGCGGACAACGTGCCCGGCGGCGACGCGGTGGGCGTGCTGACCATCGACGGCGAACTGGAGCCGGAAGTGATCAAGACCATCGAAGCGATTCCGGCGGTTTCGTCCACCTGTTTTGTGAAATTGCCCGCCGCAGATGATTTTCCAGCTTGGATGGGATAAGTTTCATGGAAAAGGAATAATGGAAAATGGTGAGTACCCGTCATTTCCTCAGGCGGGAATCCAGTCTAAAAAACCGTCTTCAGGCCGTCATTTCGGCCAGAGGATGCTGCAAAAAATGAGCAATCGCTTCGCGGTTTTTGTCGCCGCCTGATTGGATCGCCTGAACTCTGGGGAAAAACGGTGGACGGCAAGGATTTCCAGTGGGGCGATTTCCAAGCGCGAAAGTTGGTCACCAGTCGGACGGCTTGAAATCGAGCAACGCTTCTAGTACAATAGAAACACGTAAGGCGGTCGAAATTCTTCGATGTGCCTACAGTATCCACTTTTCTCGATCATTCAACACCGCTTCACCACGAAGGAGACTCACAATGGCAGACACGCTTAATGTCGCACTTATTGGCCAAGGTTTCATGGGCCGCTCGCATTCCAACGCTTGGGGACAGGTCAACAAATTTTTCGATGCCCCGCTCAAGGCGGTCAAGCACACCGTTTATGGCTTAGAAGCGGAAAATCCGCAAAAATTCGCCGACCACTGGGACTGGAAAAACGCCTCCGCCGACTGGGAAGCACTGGTCAAATCGCCTGAAATCGGTTTGGTAGACATCGTTACGCCCAATTTTATGCACGCTCCGCCCGCCAAAGCCGCCATTGCCGCCGGAAAACCCTGCGCCTGCGAAAAGCCCATCGCCAGTACACTGACCGAAGCCCGCGAAATGGCCGAAGCCGCCAAAAAAGCAGGCGTGGAATCTTTCGTCTGGTTCAATTACCGCCGCGCTCCCGCCGTGGCACTGGCTCATCTTCTCGTCAAACAAGGCGCGGTTGGCGACATCCGCCACGTGCGGGCAACGTATTTGCAAGAGTGGGCTGACGAAACCGTGCCGTTTGCGTGGCGGTTCATCAAGGAAAAGGCGGGCAGCGGTGCTCACGGCGACCTCAATGCCCATATCATCGACATGACGCGCTTTGTCACCGGCTTTGAAGTGGATGAAGTTTGCGGCGCGATTGCGGAAACCTTTGTGAAACAGCGCAAAATTGTGGATCAAGATTCGGGAGGCGGCATTGTTACCGACGAACAAATGCGCTACAACAAAGCCGATGCGGGGTCTGCCCAGATGGGCGATGTCACCGTGGACGACACGGTGATGTTTATGGTCAAATACAACAGCGGCGCGATTGGTTCTTATGAGGCCGCCCGGCAAGCAACGGGAAATTACAATCCTTGCGGCTTTGAAATCAATGGCACGAAAGGCTCGCTCAAATTCAATTTCGAGCGGATGAATGAGCTGGAATTTTTTGATCGCACTCGTCCCCGCGAAGTGCAAGGCTGGACGACGATTCTTTGCACGAACGGTGCACATCCCTACGCGGGCAACTACTGGCCCGATGGCCACTTGATCGGCTACGAACACTGTTTCACGAACATGGCGTATGATATTTTGCTCAAATTGGCGGGCAAAACGCCGACCGTGCCGCTCCCCGATTTTTACGATGCGTACCAGACACAGCGCGTTCTTGAGGCTGCTTTGGTTTGTGCTACGGAAAAACGCTGGGTCAAAATGGACGAAGTGAAATAGAAATTTCCCCTACTGAGCCGGGGGCAGCAGCCCTCGGAGGGATTTTGGTGAATTGGGGGTGCGATCTGACCATGCGGAATTACTGTGAGTCGCGGGCAAAGTCATCTTGACATGCCCGAAAAAGATTTTTAGACTGCGCTGTACTGTCAGTTTTGACTCTCACTTTTTGCAGACTCGCATGACCCCTTTGTTTGCGGCACTCTGTTCGACGCGGAATTGTGCTTTGTTACTGCCCTTTTTTTTGATGGTGGTGACGCTGGGCTGCGCAAATAGCTGCTTGCCCATTTTGGGCGACCGGCAAACGATCCCGCCGCCTGCCACAAATTCCTATCTCAACCAGTCGAACGGAACCATTCCGGTCCAAGATGTTCTCACTACAGGTTTGCAAGAGAATACTACAGGAAGTGCAAACAATTCAACCGGGGCAGTGACGTTTCAGACCGCCACCGTTGCCCCGCCGGTAACGAGTTTGGCCACGATCCCCACTGCGTCAACCGCAATAGAGCGAGAATTGTCCGCCCAGCCGACAAGTCAAACCGCCTTTCAAAATTTAGAGGCACGCAGTCACTCAAAAACACGAACCACGGAAGAGGGACGCACCGTCACGATGCCTGCCGACCCGAATGCCCCGTCGATCAGTGCTTCCCAGATTATCACCCATGTGACGGCGGAAAAAACAACGGAGCAAACGCCGAACAGCAAACAATAAACAAGTGGATTTGACATTTTGGGAAGTGGCCTCTTCGCCGTTCATGCGAAACGCTTATCTGGCCGGTGCGATGGCCGCGATTCCGTTCGGACTGATCGGAACATTTATCGTTGTGCGCCGCATTGGTTATCTCGCCGGTGGAATTGCCCACTGCGCCTTCGGCGGCATCGGCGTGGGATTGTATTTGCAGTCTATTTTGGGAGCAACCCTCATCGGAACGCTCTGCGATCCGGCCAATGTTTCGATTTTTGTTGCCATCTTGTCCGCCCTCTTCATCGGCTGGATTCGCATCCATGCGAAAGAGCGGGAAGACACGCTCATCGGCATTGTCTGGGCTGTTGGTATGGCACTGGGACTGTTGCTCATTGAACTGACGCCCGGCAGCACCAATATCAGTAATTTTTTGCTCTCCAATATTTTGGCCGTCACGCAGCGGGACTTGTTTTACTTCGCCATCTTGAGTTCCTTCGTGGTTGGTGTTGTTTTGCTGTTTTTCAAGCGATTCGAAGCCATCTGTTTTGATGAAGAATTTGCCACATTGCGCGGTCTGCCAACCACGTTTTATTTCCAGCTTCTGCTTGTGCTCACCGCCATGACCGTGGTGCTTCTGCTGCAAGTGGTCGGCATTATTCTCGTGATTGCCTTGTTGACCTTGCCCGCCGCCACGGCTGCAAAATGGACGGGCAGACTTTTTCCGATGGCTATTTTGGCTATTTTGCTGGCTTGGAGCGCGATTTGGTTCGGCCTCATTCTCTGTGCTGGCATGAATACCACCGCTGGCCCCACAATCGTTCTCGTCGCTGCCGCCGAATATCTGCTCTCGCTGATGCTGCGACGCAATTCCGGCAATTTGAAAACGCTCTAACGTTTGTTTTTTGCTATCAAGCCCGCCACATAGCCCGCCTTGAAACCGGCGTCGATGTTGACCACTGTGACATTGGACGCACAACTATTGAGCATTCCGAGTAAGGCCGCCAAACCGCCGAAATTCGCGCCGTAACCCACACTGGTTGGCACGGCAATCCCTGGACAGGCCACAAACCCGCCCACCACGCTAGGTAGTGCTCCCTCCATGCCCGCTACGACCACAACGGCATCGACACCTTCCAGCAAGGGCAGCTTAGCTTGAAGGCGGTGGGGACCGGCCACTCCAACATCTTGAAGAAACACGACTTCCGCCCCGGTCCAAAGGGCGGTTTCACGGGCTTCTTCGGCAACGGGCGCGTCGCTCGTGCCAGCGGAAATCACGGCGACTTTGCCGATTATTTTTGTTTCAGCCGCTTGATCCGAGAACACCCGAAAAGTTCGGGCGAGGGCATTGTAACGGAATTTTCCGCCTGATTTTTCCAGCTCTTGCGTGAGAAACCGGCCTTTTTCCTCATCGATACGTGTTGCAAAGCCCTCGATACCGTACTCTTGCATCGAGCGAAAAATCTTGAGGATGGTTTCTTTTGTCTTCCCTTCGCCATAAATGACTTCGGGAAAGCCGCAACGGTCGCGCCGGTTCAGGTCAAGCTGAACATCGTCCAAATCGGCGAAACCTGTTTCGTTGGTATGACTCATTACTACGATACGAAGGTCAAAATCGTTGAGTAATCAATTCGCGTTCCATGGGCGTGTATTGAGGGGCGGGGGCTTCTCCCAAAAATTCGTGGTAGCAATTGACCAAGTGCCCTAAATCGACCGCCTGCCTGCCTGACTTGTGCAAATCGAAGGCCAGTGCCGTTGCCGTCTGACCGGCAACAATAATGTACAATTTTTCCCGTTCGTGTTTTAGTGCTTCCGACAAAAGGCGGTCGTATTCTTCGCTCGCGTTTTTGGGCGGCACATCGATAAACACGGCAGAACGCACATTATCAAACAATCTGTCATCAAGCTCAAAGCGTCCCTGTGATGGCACGATAAAAACGACATCTCGCTGATCCCAAATTTTGCGAATTTTCTCCAGCGGCACTTCCTGAAAAACCGTGATACGCGAAATGAACGCGTTCGCATATCGAGGGGCCTTTATGTGTCGCCGCAACAAATGCCAATGCTTGAGCCAAAAAAGCGTGAAAAAGCTGTATCCTGAGTTGTTCCAAAGCGGATGGTCCAAGCCCAAGGTCGGAATCCCGACAAGAAACGCGGGATCGGCCTCCAAGGAGTATTCTGACAGGATTTGCGTGTATTTTTGTCGTAAAAAAGGTGACCGACTTTGATAACGGCGTTTTTGCAACAGAAAAATACGGAATTCGCCATCTCCGAAGCGCGAAATCGAAGCCCCGGCAATGATTCGGTCGATTGTTTCATTCACGGACAGGACTTGCGGGTACTCTTTTTTGATTCGCTCCAGTTCCCGCTTTGCAAACCCCGGCAAACACAGCAGTCCTTTCCACAAGGTTTGCGTGGCGAGTAACACCACTCTGTTCAACAGACATTTGATCATCGCGTTCATGCCCTTCGTGTTTCCTATCTTCCATGCCGATCCAGCAGCGTTTCCATGTACGGTGTTCGTTGTGTTCTTTCTTGCAGTTCTTCAGGCAGCGTGCCTTGATCCGTCATCGATTCTCGTGTTTCCAGCGAAAATTCCTGCGCGATCCTCTGCATACCCTGATCCACCGAGGGACTAGGCGCATCAGCATGCAGGAAGGCTGGTGAGGTAAAATTCTGTACCGGCGCGATACCGGGCGTGGTATTGGCGTACAGCGAGTCGGCGTGACTGGCACGATAAAGCGCCAGCTCGGCAATGCCGTCACCGTTGAAATCACCCACCACCGGCAAATCGCCCAGCTGGCCAAAGTCAATTCGCTGATCGAAACGGAAGTCGCCCGTTGTGTCCAAAAGCCACTTACCGTCCACAAAAAGACCAATGTTATCGATTCCATCGCCGTTAAAATCGCCAACGACGGCGGTGGTGCTGCCGGAAAGTCCCAGAGATCGAAGAGCCTGTTCCGTATCAATAAGTCTATCTCCTTCATCCCAGCGGCCATTGCCATTCATATCAAGCTGCCATTTTCCGTTTCGATAAACACCAATTTTTGTAATGCCATCACCGGTAAAATCGCCCGCGATGGCTTGATCGCCTTGTCCGCCGTACTGAAAAACGTGATCCATCACGTCCATCCGCACTTGCCCACGCTCGGAATGCTTCATCACGCGAACATTATTCATCGCTTTTTCGAGCGCAATTTCATACGGCATGTTTTTTGGCCGCAAAGTCGCCATCGCATTCATGTCGCTAGGCAAGCCCGGCTCACTGGCGATAAATTCGTTATCAGTTTCTCTGGGCAAGCCAAAAATACCGATATCCGCCTTTCCATCGCCGTCCCAGTCGCCCACCACGGGCTGATCCGAGGCGGTTCCGAGTGCTACCCAAAGGTCTTCGTTATCCCACGTTCCATTTCCGTTCACGTCAACGTACCAATTTCCGTTATGATAAACGGCCAGCTCCGCCATTCCATCGCCATTGAAATCGGCGGCAAGCGGTTTGGCACCATGATTTCCGAACGTAAAACGCTTGGTGACGTTGCCATTTTTGTCTCGCACATACCAGACGGATTGCTCCAGCGGCATGGGGTTCCAATGTACGGAAACATAGCGTGCGTCTTCGCCATTCGTGCTTGCCAAAAGTCGAGTTTGTTGCGCCTTTTGTCGAGTCGCAATCAGTCCTTCGCTGGCCTCTTCCAGTCCTTCCGTGTCTCGCGGATAGCCAGCATTGAGAACGCTCAAATGCCAAGACTGTGGTTGCGTCATCATTCCGCCGCCGTAACCGGCCTTGAGCGATTCCCCGATCACCGGTGTGTGAACGGCGGGAACTTTTGAAAAAGCACCGGGATTTCCAAGCGAGCTGCCCGGCATTCGCGGCGGCGTGATAGGCCGAACAGGAAGCTGTGGAATGGTGGGCGGCGGTGTCGGCGGTTCTGGCGGGGGCGGATTATTTTTCACATGCTCACCAAAATTGTATTCGACACCGTGGTCATTATTTTGTACGAAAATATCGGAAATCGTATCGTTATCTCTTTCCGGTAGCGAGCCAACAATTTTCCCTTCGATATTTCCAACACTCTCTTTACCGTCTTCAAAATTGTCCGGCTGCGTTTCGCGGATTTGATACGTTTGATCGACTTCAAGATTCTCAAAACAATAATACCCATCCGCATCTGTTGTCGCTTTCAAGCCGGTATCCACGTACTGGTCATCAACCAGCATCCACAGTGTCATTTCTACACCGGCGATTCCGTTCTCACTCGCGTCTTTTTGCCCGTTTTTGTTACGATCTTCGTACACAAACCCGCTCAGCGAACCATTTTTCTCCGGCGGCGGCACGATGGGGTCATCGGGCTTGACTTCGCCGAAGTTATAATTTTCTCCCACTCCGCCCGGCGGAAGCAAAATGTCGGACAGAATATCATTTTCTGTTTCTGAAATGCTGCCCGTGATTTTTCCATTGATTGTTCCCACGGTTTCATTCGCATCGTCAAATCCGTCCGGCTGTGTTTCTCGCACTTGATAGCGGTTAAAGGGGCACAATCCTTCAAAAACGTACAGGCCATTCTCGTCGGTGACGGCGGTTTTTGAAGTGGGCACATATTGTTGTTGCGCATCATCCCAGACCCAAAGCGCGAGGAGAACGCCCGAAATAGCGTTATCGGCATTATCTCTGACATGGTTTTTGTTCACGTCCTCATAAACGTAACCGGAAATCACGCCGCGCCGATTCTCGGCAAAATTATAGTTGATGCCCTGTTCGCCTGATCCGAGATAAATATCGTGCAGTTGGTCTTTTCTCTCGGAAATGTTCAGGTTTTCCGAACCTCGCTTTTCGCCGTCAATGGTTCCCACCGAATTTTTTCCGCTACAATAACCATCCGGGTCAAATTCCGTGACACAATACGTTTCGCCGGGCAAAAGATCGTCAAAGGAATAGTGCCCGTTTTCATCGGTGAGGATTTTTCGCAAATGCTCTTTTTCCCCATGTTCATTAATCCGGCAAAGCCAAATTTCCACGCCCGCAATGCCCTTTTCGTTTGGGTCTTTCACACCGTCATTGTCGTCATCTTCATAAACGTAACCAGAAATCGACCCTTTTTTGTACTCGCCAAAATTGTACTCCGCGCCGCTTTCGTTGTAACCGAGGAAAATGCCTTCAATCCGGTCACCATCCACATTTGGTAACACACCCCGGACGATTCCGTCAATCATGCCAATCGACTCTTTTCCGTCCGTAAATCCGGCTGGCTGATCGACTTCGACAACGCGGTAAGTTTGAAAGGGATCGAGATTTTCAAACTGATACTGCCCCGCCGCGTCGGTTCGCGTGACTTGACCGGGAACATCTTGATAAACGCCATCAACGAGTATTTGGATTTTGACCCTGACGTTGCCAATTCCTTCCTCGTCTGTTTCGCGCGCACCATTATTGTTGCGATCATGGTACACAAAACCAGAAAGATTGCCGCGCTTGAGTTCGCCAAAATTATTGTCCCGGGAATGTTCGTGCGCACCGAGATGAATGCCGCCGAGGCTATCGGGTTCCCATGATTCGCCGACTTGTTCTTGTCCAATCAAGCCGGGCGTATCCTTTCCGTCCGCGTAATGAAGGGGCTGCGTTTCGATGATTTTGTACGTGCGGCCCCCTTCAACATCGTCAAAAATGTAGTGACCATTTTCATCCGTGATGGCCACACGACCTGTGCTTTCGTAAACACCCTGGTCATTCAGCACATAAAGCTCGATGGCGACGCCAGAAATGCCGCGTTCATTTGTTGTGTCAAAAATGCCATCGTTATTTCTGTCTTCATAAACGTTACCGGAAATCGAACCCGGCAACGGAATTTGCACTTGAGCGATTTGTTCCGACACTCCCGCCGTCATGGCTTTTCGGCTGTTTGCCGCATCTTCAAAGAATTCGTCGGGCGGAACCGTCAGGTGAAAATCGTCGGGATCACGAAACGTGTCCGCAAAACTCGTTTCGTACCGCAACGCCTCAAAATTTTCGGACGCAAATTCGAGCGTGAGTGCGACATTTTCAAAATGCTTGCCGGGCACAACAGGATAGATGTTGGTCGCGTCTTTGAGATTGACATCAATTTGAAATCCCAGCTTTTCGCCCGCCGTGAAAACGCCCTCGGTGATAAAAATTTCGAGTTTTTGACCATCTTCGGAAATGTTCCAAGTGATGTCCTCTAGCAGAATATCACTGTCCCCAGAAATCGTGAACGGAAATGCCGCCCCGTTGACCGCCTGAAGTTTTGACGGGTCCGTGTTAAAATACATCAGCTCCTGCGCGTTTGCCGTGCTGAGATCAATACAAATATACGTTAATGAGCTGCCCGGCGCACCGCCATTCCACGAAATCGTGAATCGGTCACCCTGCGTGTCTTCGTTCGTGTTTTGTGCGATAAAGGCTTCTTCGTGATAAATCGCACCGACATTGATGTTGTCCGGCGGGTCAAAGGGTGAAGCGGAGAGCATTTCGCGCGCTTCCACCTCTTCGATACGGCAAATTCTGTTGCGAAAATTTTTCCGCCGTCTCGAAAATTCCGATTCTGGCAATGCACTCTCGGACATAAAAAATTGACTGATAAAACTCACGGAAAAATCTCCTGTGACGCGAAATCTGTTTTGTAAATACACGAATAACAACCAGCACACGATGACCACAGACCTGCATTCGTAGGATGCAACTCGTCTAATGGGTGATTGTTGTCGTTTCCATATCCAGTTTCCAAAATCGGATAGAGGTGTCGAAGCTGCCAGAAATGAGTGTTTTGTTTTTCGAGTCGTAAATCAGGCAGGAAACCGTGCCCGTATGCCCCAACAAGGCGGCCACTTGGCGGCGAGTTTTGGAAACACCTTCAGAAAAATTGTTGCCGACATTCCAAAGCCGAATCGCATTGTCAGATTCACCCGAAGCGAGAATATCGTTTCCGCAAAAGGCCAATGAATACGTTTTACCCGGCCTTTCGGGTAGCGTCTGTATTCTTTTTCCCGACATTGGCTCAAATAGCATGATGCAGGGGCCTTCTCCCGCGACGGCCAAGGTCTTTCCATCGGCATTGAAAGCCAAGGCGTGAACTTGCCGTCCATCGCCTGACAAGTCGATAAGTTTCTCTCCCTTTTCCACGCGCCAAATTCGGACAACGCCGTTGCGACCGGCCACCGCGAGCAACTGGCCATCCGGCGAAAATGCCAGCGCACGGTTATTCGTGCTCGGCGTGGGCAATGTCAAGAGTAGCTTGCCCGAATCAACACTGAACAGATAAACTTCTGCGTTAAAACCTGTCACGGCAAAGCGATTGCCATCGGGATGAAAGGCCAATTGATGCAGCGAACTCCGCTGGGGCGATTTTAATGTTAAATGCCGCTTGCCACTTTTGATATTCCAGAGCGCAATTTGCCCATTTTGTCCCACTGTTCCTAGCAAATGCCGCTGCGGATGACTGACGGGGCTGAAAGCCAAGCCGCGCACCCAGTCGAGATGCTCGTCCATGTCCATGATAAATTGCCCCGTTTGCCGATTCCAAACTCGCACACGATGATCATCGCCGCCGATGGCCAGTAATGGACCATCTTTTTCCATATCCAAGCAGGTTATGACGGGCACGGACTCGGACGCACTGGTTTTTTCGTAAAGCAGAATGGTTTCCGTTGGTTTTTGGATCGTCACGGTTTGTGACAAGACCAACGGCGTACCCATGCCCAAAAGCAGGAACGCAGTCAAGGCGGCGGTCACGTATTTGATAATGGACAACGTCATGTTTCTCCTCAACCATTGATTTGCAGCAGTCATTCCGCACCTAGGGAAGGCCAATCATCTCCATCGGCAGTTGCTGTCCACAAGATTAGAAAAAACAGAATAATCGGTATATTTTTACTGCTTTTTCCAGTTTTTAAGAAAGCAGGTGGGTGTACCCTGCACTCACGAGAAGAGTTGGCACGGAGTTGGCAATAAAAGAACCCCCCGCAAATTTCGTCTGGTTCTTAAAAGTTGGCCTGATTTTCGGGATCAAAATCGAGCAAACCTGGTTTGCGTGGGATAAACCAGCAAAAAAATACGCCGCCAAAGTACAAAATCGTCAGCGGAATCGCCATCAGCAGCATACTGCCGGGATCGCCGGGCGTGAGAAGCAGCGCGATGATAAAGATTGCCAGCACGGAGATGCGCCAGCTTGAGATATACTGCTTGAACGTAAAGATGCCGACTCGCTCCAAAACGAACATGACAAGCGGCAATTGAAAACTCACGCCAAAACCCACCGGCAAAAGCAGCGCAAAGCTCATCCACGTACTGATTCGCGGGTCAGGATTGATATTCATCCACGCATTGAAACTGAACAGAAAATCGAGGACAAATTGGAATACGAAAAAGAACGCGAACAGCGCTCCGCCCAAAAACAGGGCCACGCATACAGGAATGAAATAGTAAACATATTTTTTTTCATGCGGATAGAGTCCTGCCGCGATAAATGACCAAATTTGGTAGAGCACGCCCGGCGAACCAATCAAGAGGCCAATGACTAGGGCGGCCTTGATGAACATGCCAAACGCTTCATGCACGCCCAGTGCCGTGGTTTGGATGGCCGGATCGTCTTCCACTTTTTTGAAGAACATCATGCGAATCGGCTCTTCGTCAAAGTGGGTATCCGCGGCAAGCGTGTCAACACCGTCCGACGGTGCTTTCTGTCCTTTTTGCCGCTCTAAAACCCGCTCGATTTCGCCCGGAAACAGGTACAGTTCGACGGGTAACATGCGATGCTTGGCCGGAATCGAAACAATTTCCGACGAAAAACCCTCGGCCTCAAGTTGCTTCGCTTCTTTTTCAAGATGAAGCGTGGCCTTTTGCAGGTAAAATTTTTTCAGCGAGTTTTGGACGGGGATTTGAATAAAATTCATTGCTGGTTGGGCAAAAACAACCCCGCCGATGCTGCCCAGCGCGACCCAGTAAATTGCGGCAAAAAGGCATTTTCGCAGCTCTTCGAGGTGCTCTCCGAGACTCATAGAAGATTCAGCGAACAGATTTTCGTTTTTCATGGCAGCATCCAATAGGGGCAGCGTCTTTTCAGAAAAAAGAGAGCGTTATTGGGCAACGAGGTGTCGTAAAAAGGTAACGGCATCATTTTCGCATGATTGCTCTACTTCAAAACGTCATCAAGTTCGCATTTTGACGCGGGTTCAAATCGTCCGGGCTGGCCGAGCGGAGTCTCGGTTCAATTCGGAATGTCAGGTCGTGGATGCTTCGCAGTCTCTCCGCTTGCGTTCCTCGGAGGAGAGCCGCCCGAAACGCGGCCAGTGTCGCGTGTAAGGTTTGGGTAATGGGAAGGCCGAGATTCCGCTTCACTTGCCAGTGTTTTGCGTGAAATTCCGTTCGATGAAGCCCGTGTCGATCTTGCCCGCCTGAAAATCCGCATGTTCCAAAATCTGACGCTGGAGCGGCGTGGACGTTTTGATGCCTTCAATCTTGAGTTCGTCCAGACAACGCAACATACACTGGATCGCTTCTTGCCGCGTTGGCTGATGCACGATCAGTTTTCCGACCATCGAATCGTAAGTTGGGCTAACCGTATAACCGGCGTGAACGTGGGAGTCAAAACGCACGCCGAACCCGCCGGGCAGCACGAGCTTTTCAATTTTACCGGGGCAAGGCCGAAAATGGTGTTCCGGGTCTTCCGCGTTGATACGGCACTCGATGGCGTGGCCTTGCGCAACGACATCGGACTGCTCAAACGGCAATTTTTCACCCGCTGTCACGCGAATTTGATTTTTGATCAGGTCGATGCCCGTCACAAGTTCGGAAACAGGATGCTCCACCTGAATTCGGGCATTCATCTCAATAAAATAGAAATTTTCGTCCTTATCCACGAGGAACTCAATCGTGCCCGCGTTCGTATAATTCGAGGCTTTGACCAATTTTTTGGCCGCCTCACACATTGCCTCGCGAGTTTGTTGTTGGAGATTCGGGGCGGGCGACTCCTCAATGAGTTTTTGGTGTCGCCGTTGCATGGAGCAATCGCGTTCCCAAAGATGAACGACGTTGCCGTGCGAGTCGGCGATAATCTGCACTTCGACGTGCCGGGGGCCTTCGATGAATTTTTCAAGATAAATGTCACCATTGCCAAAGGCGGTCTGGGCTTCCTGACTGGCCTGCTCAATGGCAGCCTTGAGCTGCTCGGCATCTTTCGCAACGCGCATTCCGCGTCCGCCACCGCCAGCCGAGGCTTTAATCAGCACAGGAAAACCAACGTTTTTAGCAAATTTCAGAGCATCCGCCTCAGATTGAATCAGGCCATCTGATCCCGGCACGCGGGGTACGCCGCATTGCTGGGCAATTTCCCGCGCGGAATTTTTGTCGCCGACCAAGGACATTGCCTCG
>QMCD01002117.1_pt2 | contig 19257 bp, 9 predicted proteins | sample 1821841 | NCBI WGS metagenome assembly QMCD01 (sample SAMN01991225, study PRJNA193472) | Termite gut metagenome, whole genome shotgun sequencing project. | isolation source: worker | host: Macrotermes natalensis
GAGATTTGACATTGGCTTTCGGTTTGCCGGGCATCATGTTGATAAAATCAACGATAAATTCGGCATTGGAATGCGTGATAATGGCCAGATTCGAATAAATTCCTTCGGCAACTTCGGCGCTTAATTCAACTTCGATTTGTTGTTCTTGTGGTTGACTCATGACTTACTTTTTTGAAGATGCTCTTTCGTATTGATCTCTATTGGCCACCACCAAATCTTTGTATTGACGCAAACCGGTTCCGGCAGGAATCAAACCACCTACCAACACGTTTTCTTTCAAGCCTATTAAATAGTCGGTTTTTCCGCTAACGGCCGCTTCTGTAAGAACTTTCGTTGTTTCTTGGAATGATGCGGCAGACAAGAAACTTTTGGTTTGCAACGATGCACGTGTAATCCCTTGCAAGATTTGACGTCCTGTAGCAGGATTTGCATCACGAGCCATCACTTCGCGTTTGTCTTTGCGTTTGAGAATTGAGTTTTCGTCACGAAGTTTGCGAGCCGTGATTAGTTGTCCGGCTTTCAATTCTTCGGAATCACCGGCATCTTCAACGAGTTTCATTCCAAAGATACGGTCATTTTCCGCAGCAAAATCAAGTTTATTGATCAATTCGCCTTCAAGGAAAATCGTATCGCCCGGATCTTCTATTTCGATTTTACGCATCATTTGGCGAACGATAACTTCAAAGTGTTTATCATTAATTTTCACACCTTGCAAACGATACACCTCTTGAATTTCGTTCACGATATATTCCTGAACTTTGTTTGGTCCTTTAATCGCCAAGATATCCGACGGCGTGATAGCGCCTTCCGACAAGGGCGTTCCGGCTTTTATAAAGTCGTTTTCCTGTGCCAAAATTTGTTTGGTTGTCGGAATGAGATAGGATTTTACTTCGCCGGTTTTTGCGGTGATAATAATTTCCCTGTTACCACGTTTGAGTTTTTTACCAAACGTTACAATACCGTCAATTTCTGCAACAATAGCGGGATCCGACGGATTACGCGCTTCAAACAATTCCGTTACACGTGGCAAACCACCTGTGATATCGCTTGCTTTTCCAAACGAACGTGGTATTTTTACCAAAACATCTCCGGCTTTAATCGTTTTTTTATCATCTACGGCGATGTGTGCACCTACCGGAATATCGTAGATTTTCAATACCGATCCGTCTTTCGATACAATATTAATAGACGGGTTTTTTGATTTTTGACGAGATTCAATAATTACCTTATCTTTATAGCCCGTTAAATCATCGGATTCGACACGATACGTAACACCTTCCATGATGTTTTGGAACGAAATAGTTCCGCCAACTTCGGAGATAATTACTGCATTATACGGATCCCAATCGGCAATCAAATCGCCCGGTTTAACTACACTTCCACTCTTGAAATACAAGTTTGCACCATAAGGGATATTGCTGGAGTGAAGCGTGATTTTCGTATTTTTATCCACGATACGCATTTCGGCGGAACGACCGATAACCACTTCGATTTTTTGTCCTTCCTGCGTTACGTAAGGCACAGAGCGGAGCTCTTCGATTTCCAAAATACCATCGAATTTCGATTCGATACGTGATGAGCTACCGATATTTCCACCGGCAACCCCACCGACGTGGAATGTACGCAACGTCAGCTGCGTTCCCGGTTCCCCGATAGACTGTGCGGCAATAACGCCGACCGCTTCACCTTTTTGTACCATTTTTCCGGTAGCCAAGTTACGGCCGTAGCATTTCGCACAAACGCCCTGTTTCGACTCGCACGTGAGCACCGAACGAATTTCGATTTCCTCGATAGGAGATTCTTCAATCAATTTGCAAATTTCTTCTGTCAGTTCTTGACCGGCTTCTGCAATCACTTCTTTGGTAATCGGATGAATAACATCATAAACCGCAACACGTCCTAAAACACGTTCGGCAAGAGTTTCCACGACTTCTTCATTTTTCTTCAATGCCGTAGCCACCAATCCGCGCAAGGTTCCGCAATCTTCTTCACTGATGATTACATCGTTAGCCACATCCACCAAACGGCGTGTCAAATAACCGGCATCGGCTGTTTTCAAAGCCGTATCGGCCAAACCTTTACGAGCACCGTGGGTAGAAATAAAGTATTCCAAAACCGAAAGACCTTCTTTGAAGTTTGACAAAATCGGGTTTTCGATAATTTCACCACCGGAAGAGCCTGATTTTTGCGGTTTTGCCATCAATCCACGCATTCCGCACAACTGGCGAATTTGTTCTTTCGAGCCCCGGGCGCCGGAATCCAACATCATATACACAGAGTTGAAGCCTTGATTATCGGTTGATAATTCTTTCATCACCTGCGTAGTGAGTTTAGAGTTGGTATGTGTCCAAATATCAATAATTTGGTTATAACGTTCATTATTGGTGATGAATCCCATATTATAACTGCTCATCACTTCGTCCACATCGGCATTGGCTTGTTCAATCAACGATTCTTTGACTTCAGGCACAATCACATCACCCAAATTAAATGATAGACCTCCACGGAATGCCGTGATATAGCCCATGTTTTTAATATCGTCCAAGAATTTCGCTGTTGCAGCCGTTCCTGTTCTTGACAAAATATCAGTAATAATGTCGCGTAATGATTTTTTCGTCAAAATTTCGTTGATAAATCCGATTTTTTTCGGAACAAGTTGGTTGAAAAGCACACGTCCAACGGTGGTTTCAAGCAATTCAGCGCCATCTTCTTTTTCGAGACGCACTTTGATCCACGCATGCAAATCTACTTTTTTCTCGTTGTGAGCAATAATCACTTCTTCCGGAGAATAGAACACTCTACCCTCTCCGTTCACAACATGTTTCTTTTCGGATTTACGACCTTTGGTGAGGTAGTACAATCCAAGCACCATATCTTGCGACGGAACCGTTACCGGTGCGCCGTTTGCAGGGTTCAAAATATTGTGAGACGCCAGCATCAATAATTGCGCTTCAAGAATCGCTGCATTTCCAAGCGGCACGTGAACGGCCATTTGGTCACCATCGAAGTCGGCATTAAAAGCCGTACAAACGAGCGGGTGCAAGCGAATGGCTTTACCTTCAACCATTTTGGGTTGGAACGCTTGAATACCTAAACGGTGCAACGTCGGCGCACGGTTCAGAAGAACCGGATGTCCTCTCATAATGGTTTCCAAGATATCCCAAACAACAGGGTCTTTACGTTCTACAATGCGTTTGGCCGATTTCACGGTTTTCACAATGCCACGTTCGAGCATTTTACGAATAACGAATGGCTTGAACAATTCGGCTGCCATATCTTTCGGAATACCGCATTCGTTAAGGTTCAATTCCGGACCAACCACAATAACCGAACGGCCGGAATAATCGACACGTTTTCCCAACAAGTTTTGACGGAAACGGCCTTGTTTACCTTTCAAACTATCCGATAGTGATTTTAATGCACGATTTGAATCGGTTTTTACGGAACTTGCTTTGCGAGAGTTGTCGAGCAACGAATCCACCGCTTCTTGCAACATGCGTTTTTCGTTACGCATAATCACATCGGGCGCTTTGATTTCCATCAATTTTTTCAGACGGTTGTTGCGAATGATTACACGGCGGTAAAGGTCGTTCAAATCAGATGTTGCAAAACGTCCGCCGTCCAATGGCACTAACGGGCGCAAATCAGGCGGAATTACCGGAAGCACACGCAGAACCATCCATTCCGGACGATTGGCGATTTTTTGTTGCGATTCACGGAACGACTCAATCACATTCAAGCGTTTAAGAGCCTCGTTTTTACGTTGTTGTGAAGTTTCTTTATTGGCTTGATCACGAAGTTGATAAGAAAGTTCGTCCAAATTAATGGTCAGCAACAAATCATAAAGGGCTTCGCTGCCCATTTTAGCCACAAATTTGCTTGGGTCGGTATCTTCCAAGAATTGGTTATCGTTTGGAAGGTTGTCAACAATGTCGAAATACTCATCTTCCGAGAGAAGTTGAAGTTTGGCAATGCCATCTTTTTCCTTGATACCCGGTTGGATAACGATATATTTTTCGTAATAGATAACGCTTTCGAGTTTTTTCGTAGGCACTCCGAGCAAGGCGCCGATTTTGTTCGGCAACGAGCGGAAGAACCAGATATGTGCCACAGGCACTACAAGTTGAATGTGTCCGGTACGTTCACGACGTACTTTTTTCTCTGTTACCTCAACTCCGCAACGGTCGCAGATGATGCCTTTGTAGCGGATACGTTTGTATTTTCCGCAATGGCATTCCCAATCTTTGGTTGGACCAAAAATGCGTTCGCAGAACAAGCCGTCTCGTTCGGGCTTGTAGGTACGGTAATTAATGGTTTCGGGTTTGGTAACCTCGCCGCGGGAACGTTCGAGAATGGCTTCCGGTGAAGCCAAACTAATGGTGATTTTCGAGAAGTCGTTTTTAACCGGTGTTTCTTTTTTTGCAGCCATTTATATTATTTTTTTGTTTTTTTCAATCAGTTCAAGCGTTTTAGGCTATAATTTTGTCTTGTAAATGCCCTTCTCTATATTATAGTATATAAAAAACAGGGGTGCAAATTTACGAAAAAAAAATGAATTTTGCAAATTTTTTTGTAAATTTTATGTTTTTTATCAGATTTTCAAGAAATTTTCATTGAAAAATTTGGTCAAATGAAAAAAAAAGCGTAATTTCGTAGCATCATCACATTTTTGACTCTTACAATGCCAAAAATAATTCTTCATCTTGTATGAAAAGGCGAGCGTTGGTCATAGTATTCTTAGTCAGTTTGACGTATTTTGGGTTTGCACAATTAACACCAAAGGCGGTACGTTTAGGTTCCGGATCTGAAATTTCCAATACCATTATTTATCAAAACCGGTTTCTTTATCCTGTTTCACCGGATATTCCTGTGAAATATTCGGCATTGGATACCGTTCATTCCGGAACGGGCAATATTCAGTTGTTCAGTTCTCCTTTTGTAAATGGTTTTCGAATCAACTCAAGCACGCCTGCTTACAACAACGGTGCAAACAGCAGTTTGCAAATTGCCGATACCTTGGATTTGGATTATGCCGAACGTATCATTTGTGAACATGTTGATATGGGGGCTTACGAGTTTGCGGTGATTAAAACCCAAATCATGGCACAGCCTGCAAATGTGCGTACGTGCGATGGAACTGCCGTTAATCTTTCTGTTGCGGCCGACGGTACAAATGTAACCTATCAATGGCAGCACAACGGTGTGAATATGATTGGGAAAACCGCATCAACACTATCACTTTCGGGCGTTATGTCCGACACGGGAATTTACCATGTGATTGCGTATGGCGATTGTTGTAATGACACTTCCGTGAATGTTCGCGTGGATGTTGACCTCAAACCTACGTTGGTTATCATGCCCGACACCAGTGTTCTTTCGCCGGCCAATGCTAATTTATATGTTATTTCCGCCATCGGAACCGTAACTTGGTATGAAACTGATTTAACTACGGAAGTTACCGAAACTGCTCTTCAAAATATCACTGAAACGCAGCAATATATTGCTATTGCAAAGAATGGTGTTTGTCCGGATAGTGTTCAGGCTAACGTTACTATTGCCGTGATTGGTTCCGAATGCGTGCTCAAAACTCTTCCGGATACTACGATTTGTTACGGCGATTCGTATCTTTTGTTGATGGATAGCGCTTTGGTGAATTATCAATGGGTTATTGCCGGCACTTCGGATACATTGCCGAAATTTTCGTGGTATCGTCCCGACAGTACGGTGCGTTTAGTGGCGTTTGGCGACAATGGTGTGGAATTGATACCGGAATATTGTAGCGATACATTAACTATTACTGTACGCAAATTGGAACTTACCGTGATGGAGGATTTGGTGGTTTGCGGAGCAGAGTCCGGCACGGAAGTTCAGCTGATATCAACGCCTCCGGCCGATGGTTGGTATTTTGAAAACGGAGGGTTTATCGGTGCGGGAAATGTAAAATTACTTATTCAAAAAAATAGTAACCAAACATATATTGCCGAACGTAGTGATGAACTTTGTAAGGTGCAAGGCCGTGTTACCATTTACAGTGATCCGCCGGATCTCACGGTATTTCCGGAAGACACAACCATTTGCATGGGACAATCCATCCATTTGACCTCTAATATCGACTCTGCGAAAGTTGTGTGGAAAGAGAAATCAACCGGTTCGTCTGTGCTCCATACGCTCGTAACGCCGACTGTTTCGACGATTTATGAAGCATCGGTTGTTGATCCGCTTTGTGGAACGGTTTTCGCTGAGGTAACCGTCACGGTTCAGTCCAAGCCAACGTTTGAAATCCAAACTCCGCCTGTTGTTTGTAAGGATTCCATCGTTTATCTTTCGGCATCGCCTAATGCATCGTGGTGGACAGATGCAGACGGTATTCGCATAACCAACGGAATTGCAGTCAATACGGCTCAAACATTCATCGGTTGGTACAGATCCGATGCTTGCACGGTAAGCGATACGATAACATTGGCGGTTGATAGCATTCCAAGTTTTATAGCATGCTCGGATACTTCTCTCACGCTTGGCAATAGTGTTATGCTTTGGTCTATACCATTGGCTTCAACATGGATTATGTTGCCCAATAGCCCGATTGGTGCGGGTAATACGACTGTATATCCGACAGATACCGCGATTTATGTGGCTAATTTTTTCAATGCGTGCGGCGTGTTCAGCGATACGGTCAACGTTTATGTTCGAGATACATTTTTCGTTACGGTAACGACCGACAAGGGTTGTTTTGATGGCGATGGTAGTGCCAAAGTGAGTGTTAACGGGGCAACCGGGCCTTATACATTTGTTTGGAGCACCGGTTCCACGGATAGTGTGATAACCGGTTTAACTGCCGGCGATTATAGCGTCACGGTAACGGATAAAACGAATCAGCAGGTTGTTACTCCATTCTCTATTGAAATGGCTTCGCCTGTTGAAATCTCTCACCATATCGTTGAGGCGAAAAATGAAACTTGCAATGATGGAGAAATTACTGTCAGTGTTTCCGGAGGAACCCTGCCATACGCTTATCTTTGGAGCGACAGCGTCTCCGATCAAAATCGGTACGATATGCAAGCCGGCGTTGTTTATACGCTTATGGTAACTGATGCGACCGGTTGTGCAGACACCTCGACGATTCTGTTGCCTTGCTTGCATAAGCGTATTATGCCCACGTTGTTTATCACGCCTGACGGTGATGGAAAAAATGATTATTTAATGATTGAAAATATTGCTTATTATCCACAAAATAAAGTCATCATTCTAAACGCTTACGGCGAAGAGGTGGCGCATTTGGAAAATTATGACAATCAAGAGGTGAAATGGGACGGTCGTAACAAAAGAAATGAGATCTTGCCCGATGGTGTGTATTATTATGTTGTTGAAGCTGTTGGTGTGAAACCTATGGCGGGGTGGTTGTTGATGAAGTTGTCGAAGTCTAAGTAGTTGGAAAGTTGGAAAGTTGGAAAGTTGGAAAGTTAGAAAGTTAGAAAGTTTGTAAAGTTAGAAAGTTAGAAAGTTAAAAAAGATTATGAAAAGGAAAATTTTGATATTATGGATTGCTGTGCTGTCAATGGGACATATTGGCTTTGCGCAATTAGGCACGCCATTGTCGCAATTTTCCGGTAATCAAGTCATGTATAATCCGGGATATGCGGGACTTTACAATATGTTGTCGATGAATTTGAGTGTTCGTCAATCGTGGGTCAAACTTCCGGGTGCGCCAAGCATTATCAATTTTAACGGACATGCGCCGTTTCAAAACGAAAAACACGCTTGGGGCTGGCTTTATCAACGGGAATCATGGGGGCCTCTTACAGGAAATTTCGGATATGGTAACTATGCTTATAAAGTTTATTTGAAAAACAGTGTTTTGAATTTCGGAATTCAAGCGGGACTTATGAATCACGTTGTAGATTGGACTGAAATTGATTTTATTCAGCATCCTGATGATCCGGCTTATGATCCGGATAAGACAGGGCGATCATCCGATACAAAGTTTGATGCCAATGTGGGCGTGTGTTAGACGCCAAAATATTATATTGGTCTATCGGCTTTGCATTTGAGCAATCCGAAGTATGACGAAATCACTATTAACGGAAAAGATTGGTTCTCTCAAATGTGCACCCAATTTTTCTTTGTTGGCGGCTATCACTATGACATCGACGATAATTGGTGCATTCGTCCGGAAGTGTTCATGCGTTATGTACATACCACGCCATTATCTGTCAATGTAGGAATACATGGCTTTTATACCGATCGTTACGGTATCGGCGTTAATTTTATGACCGGGCAAAAAGCCATAAGTTTTTCTGCAAAAATCAATCTTTCCGATCAATTCCGTATCGGATACTCATACGATGTCTATTATGGTACGATAAAACCCTACCAGAAAGGCACGCATGAGATTTCAGTCAACTATTATTTGAAAGATCTTTGGAGAAATAATAACGATGAACATTTACTATGGCCATAATTTTGCAAAGAAGCAACGGGAAAATAAATTTTAAATTATGAAAAAGCGTTTTTTACTAATTGGATTCTCACTCTGCCTGATGGTTTGCATAAAGGCGCAAACGGTGATTTACGTAAGTCCCGAAGCTTCCGGAAAAGGAACATCGTGGGTTGATGCGTGCAGTTTGGATTCAGCCATGATACTTGCAAGCGCTTCCCCGGGTGCGCAAATTTGGTTGCAAACCGGAACATATTGGCCTGTTCAAACTATCGTTATTCCTTCGAAAACACAAGTATATGGCGGTTTTTCTGGCCATGAAACCACTCTGCAACAACGCAACTATGCTTTAAATCCAACGATTATTGATGCACAATCCTTTTGTGGCGTTATTCATTTAAGCACACAAGCCTCATTAAACGGAATAACCATTCAAAACGGATTGGCCAATGTGCCTGCACAATCAAGTGGTGGCGGTGTTTATATGGATTCTAATTCGAGTATTGAAAATTGTTATATCCTCAACAATATTGCACTGAATTATGGTGGCGGTATTTACGCCAAGGGTAGTGGCCGTGTCGTTAATACAGTCATTTCCGGAAATAAAGCCGGTAAAGACGGCGCAGCTATCTACGGCGAAACGTTGGAAATCACAAACAGCACCATCACGGAGAATGAGTTTATGAAATGTTCCGACGAACCGGATACCGTGTATATGACGCCCGTTTGTGCCGGAGATTCGGTCAGGCTTACCGTTTGGAGTATCGGCGCTTTTCTTTGGAATACGGGCGAAGATCAGGCTTCCATTGTAACGACGCCATTGACGCACGATACAACGTATGCCTGTATCATTACTTTGGAAAATCCCACATGTACATATATGCAATATTTCAATATCAAAGTGAAGCCTCAACCCACTTTGGAGGTTACAACTAACAAAACTATTGCTAATATTGGCGAACAATGCTCATTCTCGGTTTCCGGTTATCCTTACGGAGGAACGTATCTTTGGAACGATAGTACAACGGACACCACATTCACGAAACTCATGCCAACTATCGGCGACTTGCAATATCTCTGCACTTACAACCTCAACGGCTGTGTCGCCACTGACTACGCCACCATCGTCAACACGCTTTGCAGTCCGCCCACTGCACCGGATTCGGTTACGGCCAATCGTCCTGTAACTTGTTTTGACCGAATAGTAACCCTTTCGGTTCACGGTGGCGATCGCAATTCCGGAATTTGGGCGCTTTATTCGGATTCCTGTGGCGGCGAAAAATTAGATAGTTCCAATCTTTCGACAGGTGCGGCATTCCAAATGAAACCGCCTGTCGGCACAGAAACCTATTATGTTCGTGGCGAAGGTTGCGGAACAGTAACGTCCTGCGTTTCGATAACGGTAACGGTAAACCCTCGTCCTGCACCGATTATAGGTGGGGCTTCCTTATGCGCAAACACTTCGGCGCGATATTTAAACGACTCTGTCGGTGGCGTTTGGAGCATCCGAACTTGGGGGGCCGGTTCCTATTTCAATGTGAATAGCAGCACCGGCGATGTAACCGGCCTCAGCAGAGGTTTTGGCATACTCTATTACACCTTGCCGACAGGTTGTTCGAGCCTAAGAACCATAGTTGTATTGTCAGTACCATCACCTATCACGGGACCAACGGACATTTGTCAAAACAGTCCTACGACCTATTCGTCCACACCAAACGGCGGACTTTGGCAATGGGATCCACCGACTACCATAGCCACGGTTAGTCCTGCGGGCACAGTAACCGGAATCAACACAGGAAATGCTGTATTGACTTACAAGCACCCTATTTCACGCTGTACGTCAAGCCTTGCGATTTTGGTGGATAGCTTGCCTGTTCATACGGTTGGTTCACACGAGGTGTGTCAATACGACAGTATTCAACTCACGAATGCCACGTCGGGCGGGACTTGGCACGTAGAGCCGTCTTCAAATGCAAGCATTAGCGCAACGGGAATGCTTACCGGACTTCTGCCCGGAGCTGCCGTAGTGTCTTATACCGTTGGGCATTGTTCCGATACGTTTCATATACAAGTTAATCCGGGAGTGCCTCCGGTTACTGTGGCTTCTCGACTTTGCGAAGGTTCTGTGATACACGCTATGTGCGAGTTGGATTCAGATTCAGAACCGGAGTTGGGCGAGAGATGGTCAATTCTGCAAACGTCCATTGCAACGGTTGACCCTATTACAGGCGTTATCACAGGACTTCAAGCCGGTAGTTTTGATTTGACCTACCGTTTGCCGAATAACGGCTGTTCAAAAACATTATGGCCGATTTTCGTAGATTCGATTCCTGCTCCAATCAGTGGGCAACGCTATATCGGCGAAGGTTACAACGAACAACTTACCACAGCAAGTACGAACGGCACATGGATTTCATACAATCCCGAAATTGCAATTGTTGATCCTGTAACCGGCCTTGTAACCGGCGTTTCCTCAGGAACAGCCATCATTCGCTATCAATTTGTTTCAGGCTGTATGGACACATTCAGCATTCAAGTCAATCCTTGTCCATCGCTTACGCTGATGTCTAATGCCGGAACAGATAACCAATGGTCGTGTTATGCCGGTAGTGGGGGTTTACCTTTTGATGATGTCGTACTTTTGGCCAAAAATGCGTCAATCACATCTATCATTTGGGATTCCAGCGGCATCATTTTTCCACAACCAAGCGGATTAACTTATGATACGCATACGCATACACTCAGCGGAAAGCCTACAACACAGGGACGATACGACTATACCATTTCCACCGTTGACCAAAATACAGGTTGTCCTCCGGCTGTTTTTATCGGGCAGGTTCACATTCTTGATTCGTTGCACGGCGGACGTATTGATACCAGCCAATCCGTTTGTTATGGTTCGTGGATTGCCGGATTTACCAACACAATCACAGGAAGCGGAGGCGAGTCCAATTCCATCGCCTATCAATGGGAATATTCTTATGATAATGTCAATTTTGATGCCTTTATAAGCATCGGTTCAAATCAGTTGACTTACAACGAACACAGACCGCTTGATGTTACCACTTATTACCGGCGGCGGTATTCCAACGTTTGCGGAACGGCCTTATCTAATGTGGTTAAAGTAACCGTGAACCCGCTTCCGCCAAAACCTACCGGCATATCCGACAATGATAATCATTGTGATGCAACGCCCAATGGCACAATTACCATAAACGTAAATGCAAACGGTTACGCTTACAAGGTGGACAATGAGCCGTTTGTTTCTCGTGAGCTTTCGGAGGGAGATATTACATTTGAAAATTACATGAGTGGCACCTATACAATGTATGTTCAAGATACTGCAACGGGGTGTATCAACAGCGATACTATTTCCGTGGAATCGGATACCGTAACGCCCAACATTTCGGGCTTTGAGATCTTGCACGATGGCGTACTAACAGCAGATGACCACCTGTTCTGCATGCGTCAAAGCGGAAGCGAAACCTTTTCCATTACACCCATTGACGATGAAAATACTTCAGAAAATTCTCCTTATTCTTACTCGTGGAACGATGGTTCTACTAACAAAACGTTGACCGGCCTTGTTCCCGATCAAGATACTACGTTCACAGTAACCGTAACCAACAGCGGTGGTTGTATTTCTGTAGCAAAAAAGACTTTTTTGTTGATACGACCGATTGAAATCAGCATTACCCCGTCTGCACAACGGCATTGCGTCGGCGATATAATGGATCCTCTTTCATCTGCGATAAGCGTCCATGACAATATCACCGCCAGCGAAGACATCGCTTACCAATGGTACAGTTCGCCGGATTCCTCAGAGTGGGATTCCGGGGATTGGACGGCTATTCCTGATGCCATTAACTCTGTATATACGCCTCCTAATACCACTGCCGGTGATGTGTTTTACCGTGTTGTCGTGGATCCGAACAATGATGTTTGTAATCCGACTGTCGGACCTATCGTACGTGTAACCACTATATCTCCGCCTTCCATTGCAAGCGTGACGCCTGATACGATCTGCGGCACAGGCGAAGTGCATCTTTCTGCAACAACGTCTCCTCCGGGCTTGTCGGTTAATTGGTACTCTCACATCCTCAGCGATGTTGTTCTCAAAACAACACTTTCCGAAGAATTTTTTGTCATCGACACTCTTACAAGTAGCACTACCTATTGGGTTGAGGCCAACAATGGACTTTGCGTAACACCTGTCCACGTTCCGGTTACGGCAACCGTTCTCACGCCTCACGCCATAGGACAAACCAGCCCTAATCCAACCCTTCATCAAACGGTTTGTTCAGGTGCGTTCATCGACGCCATCTCGTTTATTGTCGGAGGAGGCGCTTATGACGGAACGCTAACGTGGCATCCCTATCCGCCGACAGGCATCACCTCTTCGCCCTTTTCTATCTACGGCGCACCTATAAATCGTGGCCATATTGACGATTCCACTTTCACTTGGATGATCGTTACTCAAGGAAACAGTTGTAAGTCGGATACGGTAAGCGGTACAATCTTAGTTAATCACTTGCCCGGCACGATTGATATAAGTCCGCTCAACACAATCGCTTGCGATTCGTTAGTTCTTACAGCAACCGGTGGTGAAGGCGGCACTATCTATTACCAAAATATGGCCAATTTAGGCATCGCTACAATAAATGCTAAAACCAGCCAAACCGTAATGTCCAACGGGACTTACTATTTCCGTGCAGTATCGTCTGCCGGTTGCTGGGGCTTGCAAAGTAGCCGTACTGTAACAATTCGCAGGCGTCCGGTCATTATGGTACATCCTGATGCCTTGAATTATCTTTCAACGCCACCATTGCCAAAACCAATTCCAACGCCGACACCACCAACGCCAAAGCCGCCATTCAAACCCCTCTACGTGATGGCATTGGGCGACGAACTTTCTTATCAATGGTATTCAACCACCGCTCCTACGCTCGGAGCAGGGCAAACAACCCTGCTTGACAACCATTCTGCAAGAAATATTTACACACCGGACAACAACAATTCGGCCGTTGGCAGCGCATTGTATTTCTACTGCGTAGTATCGGGCAACGCCGTATGTCCGGCAGACACAAGTCATATCAGCGGGTTACACCAAGTTACGCCTAATATTGCCAGATGTAACAACGAAATGCCCTCGTGGGGCGATGCCGGCTTGGGCGAAATAAGTTTCATCAGTGACAGTACGTGGACCATCGGCTCACAAACGTGGTCGGACGCCGTAACTGCGACCAAATGCAAAAAAACTGTTTACAACAACGATGCACAACCCGGCACGATTTATAAAGCCGATTGTCGCGACAATCCCAATCCGAGTCGTATCACAGGCGATCTTTTCTCTTGGTGTGCTGCTGTTCGCTTTGAACATCAACTTTGTCCGGGCGATTGGCGGCTTCCGACGAGGGAGGATTTTGTTGCTCTCGACAGAGCGCTGGGCGGAAACGGAAGTGCTACAGGAAATATGTCACCGAAATACTTAAGCCAATGGGGAGGCAAAACTAACGGCGGTTGCGGTCCTTTGGGTAATATTTTCTACCTAAATGATAGAATCTATCATTGGTCGTCAACTCCGGCTGCAAACACAACTGCTTATCACCTTTTGGTTTATGTACCCGGAACCTCTTATCCACAAAACACCTCGTCGAAAGGCTATGGATTAAGCATACGATGTGTAAAATAAGTTATTTTGTTCGCAACGACATTTCTTGAATCAGATTTTTCGCTCCAGCGTATTTATCAATGATGAACAACACATAACGAATGTCCACATTGATGCAACGTTGCAAATCCGGCTCAAAGTAAATATCTCCACTCATAGCTTCCCAATTGCCGTCGAATGCAACGCCGATGAGTTCGCCATTCGCATTGAGAACGGGGCTTCCGGAGTTTCCTCCCGTGATGTCGCCATTGAAAATAAAGCACGTTATAATCTTGCCGTCTTCGGCATAAATACCGAAATCCTTTTTCTCGTAAAGGCTTTTCAATTTTTCCGGAACGGTAAATTCAAATTCGTTCGGATTTTCCTTTTGCATCACGCCTTCGAGCGTAGTTTTGAAATCATAAAAAACCGCATCAGCAGGATAATACGACAGCACTTGTCCGTAAGTTACACGCATGGTAGAATTGGCGTTCGGACTGATGTTTTGACCGGCTTTCATTTTTAGCAAACCCTCTACAAACAAGCGGTTGGCCTTATGCAGTTGTTCTTGTGCAGGAACAACGATTTTGCCCATTTCCGCAATATGATCGGTAAACATTTTTGCAAATTTGTACAACATGTCTTTTTCGATCACCTTTTTAGTCGGATTCTTCAAAAATGCCTCCATGCTTTCCTTGTTGGCAAAAGGACTTTTGTACAATTCCGCCGCCATCTTATCGAAGTCGTTTTTATGCTTTGCGACCCATGCCGTAAACTCTTTCGGTTGTTGGTTTTTCGGCACGTCCGTAGCAAAAAGCCGAAGCATCTCCGCTGTATTTTTTATTTCCAACGGTTGGTATGAAACCCCATACAACCGTGCCATAAAAAAACCTTTCCAACGATCGGTCAAAAGTTTGATTTGTTCCGCGTCCGGTTGTTCTTTCTGCAATTCGGCGCCGATAGGCAAAATCGCTGAAACTGCGTTAAACAGGGAAATACCTCTGATCGCCTCACTGAAATATACCGACATCACTTCATAATCACCAATCGTTTTATAAGCCGTTTCAATATCGGTAAGCACATTGGCGTATTCGGTATTTTTCTTCGCAAATTCTCGAAATTCATTTTCAAGTTGAACTTTCTTATCGGCCACTTTGTTTTTCTTCAAACTTTCCATCAAGCCGATGTTATTTTTCCAATAGTTAGCAATACCCGCATGTTTCGAGGCATATTGCAATCTCACAGCGGGGTCTTTGGCCGAAAATTCATCAATAATTTCCAACTTTTTCGTTCGCACTTTCACAATCGACGGACTGCGTTTTTCAAGCGTATTGTTGATGCTGTACGATGTCGCAAAACGGTCGGTACGTCCGGGATAGCCCATTACCATGGCGAAATCACCCTCTTTCACGCCATCGAGCGAAATCGGCAAAAAGTGTTTCGGTTTGTAAGGCACGTTGTCTTTCGAATATGGCGCGGGCTTGCCGTCTTTGCCCATATATACACGGAACATACTGAAATCGCCCGTATGACGTGGCCACATCCAATTGTCGGTATCCGCGCCAAATTTACCAATCGCTTCGGGCGGCGTTCCTACCAAACGCACATCCAAAAATGTTTCATAAACGAACAAATAAAACGCATTACCTTCGTAAAACACACTCACTCGTGCCGAATAGTGCGTCCCTTCGATGGCTTTCTTTTCTATCTCTTCCGAACGTTCACGAATTTTTGCATTGCGCTCGGTTTCGGTCATCTGATCATTCAATTGAGCGGTTACTTGTTCCGTCACATCTTCCATGCGAACCAAAAAACGCACAGTCAAGCCCGGATTAGGCTTTTCCTGATCTTTCGACATCGCCCAAAAACCATTTTGTAAAATATTATCTTCAACCGTCGAATGCGCTTGTATTTGGCCATACCCACAGTGATGATTGGTCAAAAGTAAACCTTCGGCCGAAATCAATTCTGCCGTACATCCGCCGCCAAACTGCACGATCGCATCTTTCAAACTGGAATTGTTGATGCTGTAAATTTCCTGTGGAGTCAATTTTAATCCCAATTTTTGCATATCCGTAAAATTACGATCTAACAACATGGGAATCCACATGCCTTCATCAGCACGGAGTTGCGAAGATAACAACGCAAAGACAAGGGTTGTTAATTTAAGTGTTTTCATTTTATTTTAGTTTGTAAAGTTTATACATATTTTTCGCCTTTTTCGATAGACACATCGGTTACAAATTGTCGAATATGCTGTTCATCTTCCTTCCGGCAAATCAGTAAAATTCCGTTATTTTCAGCCACAATAAAATTATCCAACCCTTCAATAACCGCCAACTTATCTTTCGGCACATGCACAATACAATTCTGCGAATGATACATCATCACATTTTGACCGACAACGGCATTTTTATCTTTATCTTTCGACAAATGCTCATAGAGCGAGCCCCATGTTCCCAAATCCGACCAACCAAATTCAGATGAAAGCACATACACATTTTCCGCTTTTTCCATCACACCGTAGTCAATGGAAATATTTTTACACATCGGATATGTTTTTTCAATAAATTCGCTTTCTTTCGGCGTGTTATAGTAAGGCAATCCCGATTGAAACAATTCGTCTATTTCAGGCAAAAATTGTTTAAACGCTTTCATCGAATGTTCCAATTTCCAAATAAAAATCCCTGCATTCCAAAGGAAATCGCCGCTTTGCAGAAATTGCTTGGCCATTTCCAATTCCGGTTTTTCGGTAAAGGTTTTTACTTTTTTCAAGCGATTGTCTTTCGCATAAACTTCATTTTCGTCAAACTGAATATAGCCGTATCCCGTATTGGGGTTGGACGGCTGAATCCCCAGTGTAATCAACCAATTATTATTACTTGCCGCATCCATCGCCAACAAAATCATGTTTGAAAATTCATCTTCTTTCGTAATAACATGATCCGACGGCGCCACAACAACCGTTGCTTCCGGATTGATTTGATGAATCTTGTAATTCGCATAAGCGATGCAGGGTGCTGTGTTCCGACGACTTGGCTCGCATAAAATCTGAGAATCGGAGATATCGGGCAATTGCTGTTTCACCAAATCACGATAAATTGAATTGGTTGCAATAAAAATATTTTCGACCGGACAAACTTTCAGAAAACGCTGAAACGTGCGCTGCAAAAGGCTTTCCCCTGTTCCGAGAATATCAATAAATTGTTTCGGCTGCGAAGTTCGACTCATCGGCCAAAAGCGAGCGCCAACACCACCAGCCATAATGACACAGCAATAATTTTTATTCATAGTGTTTGTTTTTTTTGCAAAGATACAAAAAAAATTGAAACCAATTTCATTTTTTTAATGATTTGGTTATTTGTTATCCTGCACTGCGGTCGTTAAAGCTATAAAAACGCCCAGAATCCTCTTTTTTCTGTTTATTTTCTTATTATTGTTCATTTTTTTGTTGCGACAAAAAAACGAACGAAAAAAAATGACACTATTTATTTAACGATCTTCATCGACACCCGCACATCTTTCAACGGACGATTGTTCGGATCGGTAGGCATAAGGCTGATTTTTTCCACGACCTCTAAGCCGGAAATCACACGTCCGAAAACGGTGTAGCCGCCGTCTAAATGCGGTGTTCCGCCAATTGTAACATAGTCGTTAATTTGTTCGGGCGTGTACTTTTGAGCGCGGTTAGCATTCATCGCTTCCATCTGTTCCTGCGAAAATGTCCGGCCTTGAACGATATAAAATTGACAACTTGACGATCGTTTCTCCGGATTTACGGCATCGCCTTGTCGTGCGGCAGCCAAGGCACCACGAGTATGCACTAATTCCGGAAGAAACTCGGCCTGTAAGGTGTACTCCAAACTACTTTCTCCTAATATCTGACCGGGTGTTGCATGGCGTGAATTGGGGTCGCCGCCTTGAATCATGAATGATTTGATGCAACGATGAAACAACGTGCTATCGTAAAATTTTTCATTCACCAATTTGATAAAGTTATCCCTGTGAACAGGCGTTTCATTGTAAAGTTCAAGTAGAATATTACCTTCGGTGGTACGAATGGCAACTTTGGTGCGATTCGCATTTTGCGCATTCATGATATGTATTGCAAAGAATGTAGCAAATGTAAAAATGAGGAGTTTTTTCATGGTTGTCGTGTTAAATTAAGTTCAAGATTAAAACAAAGTAAATACGAATCAGAAATTCGCAAACCAATAACTACTTCTTCAAATATTTATCCCTCGCCTTAGCAAATTCGTTGAATAGCAAGTCTTCGCGGGCATCTTTCAAAATGATTCTTTTGTTTTTATCCAACAGATACATCGTTGGTGCACCACGCATTTGATATTTTTCTTCTTCTTCTAATTGACTGCGACCGTCCGGATCGCGAGCATTGATCCACGAATTAGGTACGCTGGTTCTATACGTGTGAAATTTATTCATATCCTTTTCGGGATAAAACGCTAAAACCTGCAATATACCGGCTTTATGGAGTTCCTGATAGGCCGTGTCCATTTCAATCCATTCACGTGTCCGGATACATTGTTCGCAACCCGGAATGTAAAAATAAACCAACAAAAGTTCGGCATTAATTTCCGACAACTTGCCTTTTTGCCCTTGGATAGTTATATAATCCAAGTCCGTCGCCGTTGAACCCACCCGATTTTTATCTGCCATTTTCAAGAAAAAATCAATCTTCGCACTATCCGCAAGTGTACACCATTTAGACTTCAACATTTGATGCCAAACCGGCTCTATCCATTGTTCTTCGCGCAATCCCGAAAGGGCATCATTCAAATAAAAATCAAACGCCTCTATAAAAAAACGATACATACGTTCATTAGTATCGGTTTTTTTTATCACGGAAACAAGCGCTTTCTGAATCGTCGGCAAATCCGCAAACTGTATGGCTTGCAAGTAATTGGGAATACTATTGCGAACCCGTTCATCATGCAAAACATTAGTGTCGTTAAACGGAAATCCATCCCAAAAATGTTCCGCTAAAAATACACTACGTTCAACATCCGACATATCTTCTATCGGCTTAAAAATCTGAGCTTTCAAGCCAATCATCACAAAAAGAGAAATTGCGATTAAAATAAGTTTTTTCATCATTCTAAAAATTTAAGGTCTATAATTAGATTGTTTCAAAATATCTTGTGCATCTTGATTT
>QMCD01002688.1_pt1 | contig 19248 bp, 17 predicted proteins | sample 1821841 | NCBI WGS metagenome assembly QMCD01 (sample SAMN01991225, study PRJNA193472) | Termite gut metagenome, whole genome shotgun sequencing project. | isolation source: worker | host: Macrotermes natalensis
ACAACGGCGAATTTGATAGACAGCAGAGCTTTGTCGGGTTCCACTTTGAAGTTATACGTAATTGCTTCCGCCTCTGCGCCTATTTGCGAATTTCCAAGCTGAATCGACATGTTGTCGCCCTCGGGAATCAATGGCAATTTGTTTCCTGTATTCGGGTCAACAAAGCCTTGCGTTGTAATCAAGGTGTGCCGGGTGTTTGCAATACCGGTATAGGCAAACGGATTATTTGTCCATCCGTAATTGCACACCACGCACGAATCATTCAAATTCATGAAATCCGGCGTAGTCGGGCAAATGGCTTGGCCGGCAGCAACGGATGAGAGCGTTGCAAAGAGGAATAGGGAGAGGATTTTTAGTGATCGCATTTTGCAAAGATACGAAAAAATTGAGAATTACGAATTAGGAATTACGAATTTGTACAAAAATAAAATTTTCCATTATCAATTTTTTTTGTATCTTTGCAAAATCAATTTAGAATATTTAATCAGATGAACAACGTAGCCGAATACCTACTCCAAATTAAAGCCGTTAAACTCAACAATCAAAACCCATTTACATGGGCTTCCGGTCGCAAATCCCCGATTTATTGCGATAATCGTGTAACGCTCTCGTATCCCGAAATTCGAACGTATATTCGCGACCAATTCGTGGCGATTATTCGTGAAAAATATGCTCATGCCGATGTTATCGCAGGTGTAGCTACGGGCGGTATTGCGCAAGGCGCATTAGTAGCGCAGATCCTCGAAAAACCGTTTGTCTATATTCGTGCCGAAGAAAAAAAACACGGCATGAACAACCGCATTGAAGGTCATCTTCAAGCCGGACAAAAGGTCGTTGTGATTGAAGATTTGGTATCAACCGGAAAAAGTAGTCTGTTAGCCGTAGATGCCTTGCGTGAGGCCAATTGCGAAGTACTTGGCATGGTTGCTATTTTCACTTATACACTACAAACGGCTACCGAAAATTTTGAAAAAGCAAATGTGAAATTAGATACGTTAACCGATTATCCGACGTTGCTCAATCAAGCCGCAGCGAGCGGTTATATCACTGAATCCGATTTGACATCGCTCAACGAATGGAGCGCAAATCCCGAAAAATGGTCTAACGACAGAATGTAAAATTATGACAAAAATTGAAAGTAAACCAATTGAAATACAGGCTTCCGCAAAAGATATTTTTGATTATCTGGCGGACTTCAACAATTTCGGCAAATTAATGCCCCCACAAATCACGAATTGGAAATCCACGATAGATACGTGTTCGTTCACCATTCAAAACATGGCAACGTTAGCCATGCGAATTAAAGAAAAAATCGAACCGACGAAATTGGTAATTACCTCCGAAGCACCGTCGCCGTTTCCGTTTGATTTGATTTGCGAGTTGGAAGCATTGGGCGACAATAGTTGTCGTTCGATAATCCGGTTTCACGCCGACATGAATCCGATGTTAGCGATGATGGCTAAAAATCCGCTTCAAAACTTCGTTAATATGCTCAATGAGCAATTAAAGAAATCATTTGAATGAGAAAGAAATATCCTGTTCAATTTGAAGTAAAAATTGAAGGCCTTGCCGCCGAAGGAAAAGCCTTAACTCACATTGATGAAAAAGTGTGTTTTGTGCCGTTTGCAGCACCGGGAGATGTGGTGGATTTGCAAATTACTAACAAACGTAAGCAGTTTTTAGAGGCTAAAATCATTAAGTATCATAAACTTGGCAAAATTCGCAGAGAACCGTTGTGCGAGCATTTCGGCGTTTGCGGTGGCTGTAAATGGCAACATTTGCCATACGATGTGCAATTGGCGCACAAACAGCAAACGACTATCGACCATTTACAACGGATTGGGCACTTGGAATTGCCCGAAATTACCCCCATTTTAGGCTCGGAAAACGAATATCTCTACCGAAATAAGCTCGAATACACGTTTTCCAACCGAAGGTGGCGCACGGCCGAAGAAATGGACACTTCGACAGGCTCTGCCTCCGCATCAACGGCTGAAACGAATGCACTCGGCTTTCATATTCCGGGCTTGTTTGATAAAGTGCTGGATATTAAGTTCTGTCATTTGCAAAACGAACCTTCAAACGCCATTCGCTTGTTTGTAAAAGATTATGCGCTCAAGCATCAATTATCGTTTTACGATGTCAAATCTCACGAAGGTTTTTTGCGAAATTTAATGATAAGAAACACAACAACAGGCGATTTGATGATTGTTGTGGTCTTTGCTTATGATGATCAAAATGAGATAAAACCGTTAATGACCGCCATTAAAGAAAATTTTCCGAAAATCACATCGTTGATGTATGTTATCAATGAAAAACTCAATGATACGATCCACGATTTGGATATCCAACGCTTTCATGGTGAAGATTTTATCACGGAAGAGATGCCTGCTTTTCAAACCGGACAACCCGCTTTGAAATTCCGAATTGGGCCTAAATCGTTTTATCAAACCAATTCCGTTCAAGCCGGACATTTATATCGAATTGGCGCTGATTTTGTGAATTTTAGGGGAGATGAAACGGTTTATGATTTATACACAGGCGCAGGCACCATTGCCCAATATGTGGCTAAATCCGTCAAGAAAGTCGTTGGAATTGAATATGTTGAATCTGCCATTGAAGATGCCAAAATTAATGCGAAACTCAATCATATCGAAAATACGGCCTTTTTTGCCGGTGATATGGTTCATGTTTTGAACGCAGATTTTGTGCGTATGCACGGCAAACCGGATGTGATTATCACTGATCCTCCACGTGCCGGAATGCACGAAAAAGTAGTTAAGCAAATACTTGAAATAAATCCTGATAAAATTTTATATATCAGCTGTAATTCTGCAACGCAAGCACGAGATTTAGCCTTAATGAAAGAGGCCTATAAAATTACGAAAGTTCGGGCAGTTGATATGTTTCCACAAACCCACCACGTCGAAAATGTGGTTTGTTTAGAGAAACGGACTTAAAATTTGCAAAAGTGCCTCAAAATTCACATTTTCGGCAGAAAGCGTAATATTGGCTTGTTTGTAAAACGGTTCTCGCTCTTCTAAATGACTTTCAATCTTGCGAATGGCTTCTTCTTTGGATAAATTAGCCAAAAGCGGACGTTCTGCATGCGATTTTGCGTACCGGTAATAAATCGCACCAACAGACGCTTCCAGATAGATAACAATCCCCATTTCTTTCATTAATTGCATATTGTTTCCGAAACACGGCAAACCGCCACCTGTCGAGACAATTACATCATTTGGATAGCTTTTCAAATCGTCCAAAATCTGATGTTCGGCTGTTCGGAATGCGGCTTCTCCATGTTCTGAAAAATAGGTCGAAATCGAAGTCTGATGCTTGGTTTCAAACATCACATCGGTATCTAAAAAATCATATTTCAATTTCTTGGCCAACTGTTTTCCAACCGTTGTTTTACCGCTATACATATATCCTACAATGAAAATCCTCATACTAATCATTATATAAATTTATCTAAAGTGAAACTGAATGTGGTACCTTTTCCCAACGTGCTACGAACCGTAATATTTTGATTATGTGCTTCGATAATATGTTTCACAATAGCCAATCCTAAGCCGGAACCGCCCTTTTCCCGAGAACGTGCTTTATCTGTGCGATAAAATCGCTCAAAAAGTCGCGGGAGGTCGCTTTCCGAAACGCCAATACCATTATCCGATACTTCGACCAAGATTTTTTCGTGCATATCGTAAATTGTAATTTTTATATATGCCTCATTATTACTGCAATATCGAATGGAATTGGTAACTAAGTTTGAAATAACTTGTTCTATCTGACGACTATCGGCATGAACCATTGGAATGGTTCCGGTTTTATTTCTCAAAAAAAGTGCAACATTATGCTCCTTGGCGCTCATTTCAAAATCATCTAACACTTTTTTGGCTAATAACATAATGTCGAAATTCGAATATTTCAACACTACACGGTTGTTTTCCAATCGTGAAATGACTTCTAAATCGTTGATAATCGAAATCATACGTTCGATACTGGCTTCGGTACGTTCCAAATAATTCCGACGAACTTCGGGGTCTTCCATAGCGCCGTCTAAAAGTGTTGAAATATAGCCTTGTATATTGAAAATAGGGGTTTTCAACTCGTGCGAAACATTACCTAAAAATTCCTTACGATACACTTCTTGTTCTTTCATTTTTTCCAACTCGATTTCACGTTTTTTTAACCACGTTTGAACTTCTTGCTCCACACCTGCTAAACCAACTTTACGGTGTTTTTTCAAAAAATCCGCACGAGATTTTTTATGAGTGTAAATTGATTTGTAAATCAGCTTGATACGATCTTCCACAAATTGATTGATTAAGAATCTAAACACCAAGAATGACCCCGAAAACTGAATAATCACACCGGGTATCGTGAACCAATACGTCCACAACGTAGGCTTTAATAGAATAATTAAACCGATTGTGAACAAACAAACGGTTGCGGAAGCAATAAGCGCAATTCGGTTTGAACTGATAGATTTTTTGAAACTAAAATTCATTGACTTTCAAATTTATAGCCAACGCCTTTCACGGTTTTGATGGCATCCAAATTTAAGCGTTCACGGATTTTTCGCACATGCACATCAATCGTTCGATCGCCGACCACCACATCGTCTCCCCAAACTTCACGATAAATCTCGTTTCTTGTGAATACCTTATCGGGCTTTGACGTCAATAATTCTAATAGCTCAAATTCTTTTTTTGGTAGAGAAAAAGTTTGTCCTTCTTTAATAACGATGAATTTTTCTCGATCAATAATTAAACCATTGGTCGCTTTTAGAGAAACGGATTTTTGAGTGCGAGAACGTTTGAGAATAGCGTTAATCCTGGTAATGAAAAGTTTCGGATTAATCGGTTTGGTAATATAATCGTCTGCACCTGCCGCAAATCCGGCGATTTGAGAATAATCCTCGCCACGAGCGGTCAGAAATACAATCAAAGTTTCGTCCAAACTACTGATTTTACGGAGTTCGGAGCATGTTTCCACGCCATCCATTTCCGGCATCATGACGTCCAATACAATCAAATCCGGGTTAATATTTTGTGCGATAGAAATAGCATCTTTTCCGTTTTTTGCAGTAAAGACTTCGAAATCAGCCTTACGCAAATTGTAACCCAAAAATTCCAAAATATCGGGTTCGTCGTCAACTAATAGGATTTTTTTTAGCATATTATGCATCTTTTTTTGCAAAGATACGAATATTTCTTTAATTATACATAAATAAAATGTTAAAAAATTGGTTGAAGAAATATTGACCGCAATTATCCTGAAACAAAACACCCAATTTCACGTTTTTAGATGTAAAATTGGGAGAATTTTGTAACTAATTGGTCATTAGTTTTTTCAGCGGAAAGCGAGGGATTCGAACCCCCGGTACCCCGAAGGGTACAACAGATTTCGAGTCTGCCCCGATCGACCACTCCGGCAGCTTTCCGTTGCAAAGGTACAACTTTTTTTTCGATTTTGCAAATTTTTCCCTGTTTAAACTTATCGACCACTTGTAGGAATCAGAGTAAATCCAAAACTATACGCCCGATTTGCATACAAAGAATACTGCGGCTGCGGTCTATCGCCCCAACTGTTGAAACCTGCAACACCACATTGGCGTGCGTCTATGCAAACCTCGACAAAATCCCGAAATTCAATATCGGACTCGTGCGTTTGTTTGGGCATATAATCTTTCGCTTTTTCGTAGTTCTTGTTGGCAATGGCTTCCGGCGATTTATTGCCCCATTGGTAATCCGCCTTGGATTCTTCGCTGTCGAAGTCTTCAATGGAATTGCGAAGAGCGTTGAACTCAATCGTGCTGTCAGCCTCTATTCGCAGGCCTTTCCCGCTCTTGCTACGCAGTTCGAGCCAGCGTGTATCCATACGGTGTCCGTTCTCTTGCGGACGAACGTAAGGCACGTACATATCCTCCGCCGTTGTCGTGTAAAGCCCGATAAACGAGCCTTTTTGACGATCCCAATAGTTTTCTTCCGGACCACGTCCGAGATACTGCACTTGGTTCATCTCCGCAGGCAGTCGGAAACGCAGGCCAACACGAGGAATATCCAAACGTGTGTCTGCACGGCGAGCACGTGCCAGCGCACCACTCGCGGATTCCGTAGCGACCTTCTCATTTTCAAGTTCGACCTGACGGGCTTTTACGTCAACAGGATTGTATTGCACACCCACGTGAACCGCCCCCGACGGATAGACCAAATAACTTACGATATAATCATTGCCCAAAGGCAGACGATAGGTTACTGTCAAGCGGATATTCTCTCCTTCCTGCGCCGTAGCGATATTTGCGACATTGAAATTTTTGCTCGCTTCTTTCCAAATTTGCAAACGATAAGACATTTTATTACCGAAATCATTATCGGTCGGCGCACGCCAAAAGTTAGGCTGAATGCCGAAAAGACCCTCGTTTAAATAATCTTGTCCATTCACCCGGTAACCGGTAACAACACCAAGTTCTCCATCGAATGCAAAATCCACTTTTGAAGAAGTGATACGATAATGATCAATATCCTTATTTTCTATGGTGTTTGCACTGATTAAGCGAAGTTTCGGACCGGACGTATTAAACGACAGTTTCTTTTCCCCAACGATAGGCAATTGAAACTGTTCTTTTGCCACAGCATATCCCGCAGGAATAAGCAGTTCCGCGCGTTTCGTGAGAACCTCGAACGTTACAAAATATTCGCCATTGGTTTTCACTTTGATTTTATTCACAGGAACATTTACAACCGTGGATTGTTGAGCCTTCAAATCCACAGGAATAACGCCACTTTGCAAGGTTTTTCCATTCTCTGAAAGAGTATATTTTACCGTATAATCGTTCAAGTTTGAAAAATAAAACCGATTGCTGATTTTGAATTCACCTTTACTCAAATCCACCGCCTCGAACGCCACGTTTTGATGTGCATATTTCACTTCTTCCATTGCGGGATGCGGTGCTTGGTCGGGACCGATGATACCGTTGCAAACGAAATTCCCATCGGAAGGTGCGTTCACACCGAAATCGCCACCGTATGCCCAAAATTCCTTACCGTTCTTGTCTTTCGCCAACACCGCTTGGTCTTGCCAATCCCAAATATATCCACCTTGCAGGTTCGGATATTTGTAGATTTGTTCCCACTGGTCGGAGAGGTTTCCGCTGGAATTACCCATAGCGTGGGAGTATTCCGAGGGCACGTAAGGCCTGTCCCACAAGGTTTTTCCACGACGTTCAAATTCCTTCGTCCACGGATATTGTGGCACAATCATATCCGTGTTCCATTCACTCAACGCCCGCTCGTAGCACACCGGACGCTTCATCAAATCCTTGTCAAGTTCTTTCAACAGCGTGTAGCCATTGTAGAAATTATAGCCGTTACCGGCTTCATTTCCGAGCGACCAAATGGTTACAGACGGATAATTTTTATTTCGTTCAAACATCGCTTTCCATCGTGAAGTATGACTTTCGAGAAAATCGGGATTTTGTGCGAGCGTGCCTTTTTTTGTGCCCATGGCTATCCAACTTGAAGCGTGCCCTTCATAAAAACCTTGTGCGCCCGTATCTTTTTTCGGGGTGTCCTCGTGTCCAAGCGCACCCTTGCGCATGTCGTCTTGATAAATGGTGTAGTACAAGCCGTGCGACTCGATATTCGCCTCATCATAGACGTACAAACCGTACTGGTCGCACATTTCATAAAACTTTCGATCTTGCGGATAGTGCGACAAACGAACAGAATTGATGTTGTGCAGTTTCATCAATTCAAAGTTGCGTTTCATCTGTTCGGGTGTTACGTAATGCCCATCTAAACTCGTTTCGTGGATGTTTACGCCTTTCAGTTTGATGGGTTGTCCGTTGACGTAAAACAAGCGGGCTTTATTGTCAATAGTATCGCCTTGACGGTTTGGTGCTCGAATAATGTAATCACTTTCCTTGATTTCAATTCTTCGGAAACCCACACGAAACGGAACAACTTCCAAAACATTTCCCTTATCGTCCATAACGGTAATGAACAGATGATAGAGGTTCGGGTGTTCGGCAGTCCACGTGAGAACGTTAGTGATGGTTTGAGTTTCAAATGTTATAGGATAGTTCATTCCCAAACGTGTTCCATATTCAACATGTCTTGTACTGTAGGGTTTTTTCGTTTCTGTAGCAACGATTTTTCCGGTCGCATCAACAAGTTCATATTTTACGGTAGGAAATACTTCCGCTACCGGCACACGGCGATACGAAGTAGTCAAATTGGCAGGAAATTCCATAACATCGACTTCGAGTTTGAAAATACCGTTTTTGTAAGTATCGTCCAACGTTGAAACCACTCTAAAATCACGTGTTTGTGCCCGCATCGGTTGCGACCAAATAAAAATATCACGTTCAATCCCGCTAATGCGGAAAAAATCTTGACATTCCAGCCAACTTCCTGTGCTCCATCGTGTGATTTTCAAGGTAAGCACGTTTTTTCCGGCTTGAACATGCGGGTTGATAAAAAATTCCGCAGGGTCTTTGGAATTTTCGCTATACCCCACAAATTTTCCGTTGAGATACACTTCCATGCCCGATTTCGCACCGGCGATATGCAGGAAAATATCACGTTTTTCCAACCATTCCGCAGGAATTTCAATATCTCGGCGATACACACCCACCGGATTCTCTTCGGGCAGAACAGGCGCAACAGGGTTATACGTGTTAAATTCATAAGGATGATTTACATAGATAGCCGTTCCAAAGCCTTGTGTTTCCCAGTTTCCGGGCACACGAATGTCCGACCAACCGCTCAAATCCACGTTCACGTCCGTGATATTTTCGGGCAGTTTCGCGTAAGCGTCCACAAAATAAAATTTCCACGTGCCGTTCAACAAATAGTAATATGGACTTTTTTCATACTGAAAAGTCGCAGCATTTGCAGCGTTGTCATAGCTCATAAACGTTGTTCGAGGTGCTTCCTTGTTGATAGAAGTTACGTTTAAGTCTTTCCAATAGGGCAGTGGAGAGAGGTTGCTTTCTTGTGCGTGGCACACTACTCTGACGAAGAGGAGGAGCAAGGCAATGGTCTTCTTCATAATGTTTGTTTTTTATAGAATTGCAAAGATACAAAAAAATATTGAAACGGGAAAGGAAGTATTTAATGTGCCACTAAATACAACAGCACCAAAGGGTAATGTCGTTGTCAAACCTTTATTTTTCTGATTTGTAGAGATAGCTATGTTTTAATGTTAATAAAAAAATATTCAAATATATCTTGTAAAATAAGAAAAAAGTCGTATCTTTGCAAAATAAAATCACAAATTAAAAAACAAACATCATGAAAACAAAATCTATTACCAAAATGATCGCCATCGTATTGGCATCTTCAATCCTTCTCCAATCGTGCATGGGCTCTTGGTCGCTTACCAACAAACTCATCGAATGGAATAAATCCGCAACAAGCAGCAAGTTTGTCAACCACCTGATCTTTTGGGTTCTTGGTTGGTATGTTGGTGGAATTGTATTGTTCATCGATACTGTGATTTTGAACACGATCGAATTTTGGACAGGTTCAAATCCGATGGCGTATAACNCGCAAGAAGTAACCACAGAAAACGGAAAATTCTTGGTAGAAACCACACCTGCAGGTCACAAAATTACCAACGTGGCAACTAACGAAGTTGTTTCGTTCTTATTCAACGAAACCGACAAATCGTGGTCGTTGGCTACAAAAGACGGCGTTCAACCGTTGTTCGTTTGCATTGATGACACTCATGTGAAAATGAACGATGGTAGCGTAGTTACGCTTTCCGAAGCCGGTTTGTTCGCATACAAAAACATTGCACAAAGCCAACGTAACTTGGCGCTGAACTAATCGAAAATTCAGAATTGAGAATGAGGCTGCGCCAATACTATTTGGAACAGCCTCATTTTTTTGAAAATAATTTTCAATTTTCCATTCTCAATTCTCAATTTTTTTGTATCTTTGCAAAATGCAAGAAAGTGTACCTGATGAACTCTAAGTTTTTTTCATTTGATAAGAAAAGTGCTGTAAAGCAATATGCGATGATTGTGGTTGGCAGTCTGTTGTTTGCCGCTACGGATGTATTGTTTGTAAACCCTTACAAACTTGCGCCCGGCGGGGTTTACGGGATTGCGAATGTGATGTATTGGCTTTTCGGAACGAAAATTTCGTATGTCGCCATGTCGTTGGAAATTCCGTTATTGTTGACAGGGATTTACTTTTTAGGCCCGAAATTCGGCTTCAAAACGGTCTTGTCGATTATTTTGATTGCCGGTGGCGTTTATACGATGGAAAGCACGTGGGGCTATGCGCCGGTGATTGTGGACGATATTTTGATTAGTTCGGTGGTGGCGGGCGTACTCTATGGCATTGCGGTTGGCTTGATTTTCAAGGCACACGCCACGTCGGGAGGTACGGATATTATATCCATGATTGTGAGCAAATACTCCGGAATGTCGTTGGGAAGAGTGGTCTTGATTGTGGATTCCGCTGTAACGCTAATTACGTTGATTGCCTTTCAGGACATACGTTTGCCGATTTATTCGTTGATTTTGATTTTTATTCAAAGTAAAGTTATCGACGTGGTGGTGGATGGTTTGCAAACCTACAAAACCGTGCTGATTGTATCGAACAAAGCCGATGAGATTCGCAAAATTATTATTGATGATTTGGAGCGTGGCGGAACCTTTCTTGAATCTGAAGGCATGTACAGCGGAGAACGTAAAAAAACGATTTATACGGTGATTGACCGTCGTCAGTTTTTAACGTTGCGAGATGAAATTTATACGATTGACCCAACAGCGTTCATCAATGTTTTGGATAGCACGGAAATTATGGGCGAAGGGTTTAAACAACTTCAAAAAGGCGGATGAAATGCAGTTTAGAGAGGTTATAGGACAACGAGAATTGATACATAAACTGACGAGCATGGCTTTGAGCGGACGGGTGCCGCATGCTCAACTTTTCTTAGGGTATCAAGGGAATCAGAAGTTAGCCTTGTCGCTTGCTTACGGACAATTTTTGAATTGCAAGAACAAACAAATCTTTTCGGAACCTAATGCCGACGGGCTTTTAGCGGATTCGTGCGGAACATGTCCGTCGTGTGTGAAATTCCAAAAATTGGCGCACCCCGATTTGCACTTTTTCTTCCCGAATAATAAAACAGGGTCAATGAAAGAGAGCGATAGCAGCGATTATATGGACGATTGGCGAACGATGACGCTCGAACATCATGCGGAATTTTCGTTGAACCAATGGTATGATGCGATTGGATTGGGCAACAGTCAAGGCTATATCAACAAACGTGATGTGGACAATGTGATCAAGACTTTGGCGTATAAAAATTTTGAAGCCGAAACAAAAGTTATCATTCTTTGGATGGTGGAAAAATTTTATCATGATATTTCAACACGATTGCTGAAAGTGCTTGAAGAACCTTCGGAAGGCACAGTGTTTTTGCTGATTTCGGAAAATTCAAATCAAATTCCGGCAACCATTTTATCGAGAACACAATTGGTTCGTGTGCCTAAAATTGAAGATGCGGTTGTTCGGCAATATCTGTGTGATAATTATGAGATAAGCGCTGAAGAGGCGACGCACATTGCAGTTCAGGCGAAAGGGAATTTGCTTGAAGCGGAAACGATTATTGCTCGAACAGATGACGACAATTTCAATCATACGCAATTTGTGGAATGGATGCGCATGTGCTTGAAAGTGGATACCGCTCAAATGGATGGATTTGCACGAAAAATGAAGGATTTGGGACGCGAACGTTTGAAATTATTTCTAAATCATGCTTTGGAAAAAGTGCGTTGGACAGTGATGATGAATTACCAAAATACAGACCAAGTGCTGGTTTCGCCGGAAGAGCGCGCATTTTTGACCAAATTTTCGCCTTATATTCATTCCAATAATTTATTGAAATTTACCACCGAAATAGAAAAAGCCATTTATCATATCGAACGCAATGCCAATGGGCATTTGGTAATGTTGGATGTGTCGATTTTATTAGCCGGATTATTACAAAAAAAACCATCGTAATTTATTAACTTATGACAGAAGATATAAACTTGCAGCCCAACGCAAACGCCGAACAACCCGAGCATAGCATTATTGACGAACGTCCGGTTATTCGAGAAGATAATAAGTACCATTCTCGTGGATGCCATTGCGCCCCTGTGTTGGACGACCAATCACGTAAATTGCAAATGTGCTGTTGCGCTAAATTAGCCACGTTTGATTGGACAAAAGATTTGGTGCCTGATGAAGATATTTCTAAATACAATGTGATTGAAGTCCGTTTCAAAAATTCGCATAAGGATTTTTATCGAATTGCGGATTCGTCGATTATTCTTGCTGTTGGCGATATTGTTGTGGTCGAAGCGGCAACAGGACATGATGTGGGATTGGTAACATTGACAGGGCCTGCGGCGCATATTCAATATCGCAAACGTCAGAATGTTCCGCCTGTTGAAGAACTGAAAAAAGTGCTTCGGAAAGCCCGTCAGAATGATGTTGACAAATGGAATCAAACAATCAATTTGGAAAAAGAAACCCAGATCAAAGCACGGAAAATCGCAAACGATATGGGTTTGAAGATGAAGATTAACGATGTCGAATATCAAGGTGATGGCAGCAAAGCCACGTTTTTCTATACGGCCGACGATCGAGTGGATTTTCGTCAACTGATTAAAGTCTATGCCGAAGAATTTCGTGTTCGGATCGAAATGCGGCAAATCGGCGCACGTCAAGAGGCGATGCACCTTGGCGGAATTGGTTCGTGTGGACGGGAATTGTGCTGTGTAACGTTTTTGAGTAATTTTCATACGGTATCGACGAACACTGCACGTGTTCAACAACTTTCATTGAACCCGCAAAAGTTGGCAGGACAATGTGGTAAATTGAAATGTTGCTTGAACTATGAATACGAGATGTATCAAGAAGCAGCAAAAGATTTTCCGGATCCGGAAACGCCGTTGTTTTTGAAAAAAGGGAAGGCCGTTTGGCATAAAACCGATGTGTTTGCACGAACGATGTATTACGCCTACGTCAATGAACAAAGCGAATTGGTAGGATTGCCGGTGGAGACTGTAATAGAAATTATCAAACGGAATCAACAAAAAGATTTTCCGGAAAGTTTGGAACAGTTTGCTGTGCAAGGTAAAGTTGTGCCGAACGATGAAACGGAGATGTTCGACAATGTGGTAGGACAAGATGATTTGACTCGTTTTGATAAGAGAAAATCCAATTCAAATCATCAGCGCACAAATAACGGTCAACAACGTTCAAACCGTCCTCAACAGTCGAATAACAATCCTCGCCCAACTCGTCCGGAAAAGACTGCTCCACGCGAGAATCGTGAAATTCAGAAACCTATTCTAAAACCTAAAACAAATCCCGATGCGTAAATTAATTTGTCTGTTGTTTTGTATTTGTCTGATCTCTTGTTCGTCTGAAACCGCTGTTATCAATGAGTCTAAGGCGATTTCCGAAAAGGGTTGGAGCATAGATCAGCCGGTTCGTTTTGAAGTGGATGTAACAGATACCGCACGCGCCTACGATATTTACATCACGTTGCGCCATAACACGGATTACGAATGGATGAATTTGTTTTTGTTTATGAAAACGTATTATCCGAATGAAGAATATTCGCGCGACACCTTGGAGTGCTTTCTGTCCGATGAAACAGGCCGCTGGTTTGGCAAGGGAAGTTCTTCGGTCAAAGATTGCGAAATGTTGTTCAAAAAAAATGTGAGATTTCCGCAAGAAGGACGCTATACTTTTGAATTTGTGCAAGGGATGCGAGCCGAACGTGTGGAAAATATTATGGATTTAGGAATTAAAATCGTACCAACAAACTAAAATTATGAGCCTGACCAAAAAAATGTGGATGTATTTCGCCGGATTCTGGGGTTTAATAATCCTTGTTTTTCTCTTTATATCGCTTGGATGGCTGGGTTTTATGCCCACATTTGAGGAATTGGAAAATCCGAAAAGTAATTTGGCGTCTGAAATTATTTCCGGAGATGGAAAATTGTTAGGTACATATTATATCGAAAACCGCACTAATGTTGATTATTCGCATCTTTCGCCGTATTTGGTTGAAGCATTGGTTGCCACCGAAGATTTGCGATTTTATAGCCATTCAGGCGTGGATATTCGTGCTTTGGGACGTGTGGTCGGAAAAACGCTGATTGGCCGGAAAAGCGGTGCCGGCGGGGGAAGTACAATTACACAACAATTAGCAAAAAATCTATTTCCTCGAAAACGTCAAAACAAAATTTCTATTGCCTTTCGGAAGTTGAAAGAATGGGTCATTGCTGTAAAGTTGGAACGCAATTACACGAAAGAAGAAATCATTGCGATGTATTTTAATACGGTGGATTTCGGAAACAATTCTTTTGGCATCAAAACAGCGGCCAACACGTATTTCGGTACAACGCCCGATTCGCTGGCTATTGAAGAGGCTGCCATGTTGGTGGGAATGTTGAAAGCGCCGTCGTATTACAGTCCGATTCGAAATCCGGAACGTGCTAAACTTCGTCGTGAAGTTGTGTTGAGTCAAATGCGAAAAGCCGGATTTATCACGGACGAAGCATATAACGAAATCCGTCAACGCTCGCTAAATATGACGAAATTCAAACAGCAAGATCATAAAGCCGGTTTAGCCACCTATTTCCGCGAATATCTTCGCACCTATTTGACGGAATGGTGCCGTACGCATACTAAGCCGGATGGTACGCCATATAATCTTTACAAAGACGGTTTGAAGATTTATACAACCATAGATTCCCGAATGCAGCGCTACGCCGAAGAAGCAGTAGCCGAACATATCGGATTGGATTTGCAGCCGACGTTTTATTCAACAATGAAAGGCGTGAAAAATGCGCCGTTTAACGATATTTCGCAAGAGGATATTCAACGGTTATTGACACAAGCCATGAAACAATCCGGCCGTTATCGTCAAATGAAAGAGGCCGGGGCGTCTCAAACGGAAATTGATGAAGCGTTCAAAACCCCTGTAAACATGCAGATTTTCACATGGCAAGGCATGAAAGATACAGTGATGAGTCCGTGGGATTCGTTGATGTATTACAAGTGGTTTTTGCATTGTGGAATGATGTCTGTTGAGCCACAGACGGGCTATGTAAAGGCTTACGTCGGCGGAATTGATTATGATTATTTTCAATTCGACAATGTCATGGGTGGCCGCCGTCAGGTGGGATCCACGTTTAAGCCGTTTGTCTATACAATGGCGTTGTCGGAAGGGGATTACACGCCTTGTACGGAAGTGCCGAATGTGAAGGTTTGTGTGGAACAGTCCGGTTTACCGGATTGGTGTCCGAAAAATTCCGGTAAGGAGCGTGAAGGCGAAATGGTTACTTTGAAATGGGCTTTGGCCAATTCGGTGAATTATGTGTCGGCCTACTTAATCAAGCGTTTTTCGCCGCAATCGGTAGTGAATTTGGTTCGCAAAATGGGCGTCGATGCCCCGATTGATGCCGTGCCGTCAATTTGTTTGGGAACCTGCGATTTGTCAGTGTATGAAATGGTTGGCGCTATGAGCACGTATGCCAACAAAGGGATTTTCGTAAAACCGATGTTTGTTACCTCCATCGAAGATCGAAACGGCGTTATTTTGGAACGATTTTCTCCCGAACAGCATGAAGCAATGAGTGAGCGAACGGCGTATTTGACGACCAAGCTTATGCAAGGTGTTGTTGACGGCGGAACCGGCGTGCGTCTGCGCTACAAATATGGAATCACTGCGCCAATAGCAGGAAAGACGGGCACCACGCAAAATCACTCCGACGGTTGGTTTATGGGATTAACGCCAAATTTGGTAACCGGTGTATGGGTTGGCGGAGAAGTGCGGTCTATTCACTTTCGGAGCATTACTCACGGACAGGGCGCCAACATGGCTTTGCCGGTTTGGGCGATCTATATGAAAAAAGTGTTCGAAGACTCGAAAATCAACCTTTATCAAGGCGATTTCGACCGTCCTGCAGGCATTACAGACGAGTTTGATTGTGATAAAGTTTCGCAATCATCTGCAGCATCTCAGTTTGAGGATGAGTTTTAGGAATGAAGAGAAAATATTTTTCATAAAATTTGGTCATATCAAAATTTTGTAGTATCTTTGCACTAAGAAACATCAGATACGGGAGGAGGTATAATACTGTTCCCGCTCAATAATGTATAGATGACCAATCTTTTGCTACTGACAGCAGGATTTTGGCGAGGAGTGAGGATCATCAGCCAATGAAAAGTCAGACGTTGGTTGACCGCTGTCACTAAGGTACCCATCTGATAGATTGTCCCGATAATTCACTTTGAACTATCGGGCTTTCTATTTTCATAACTTCATAAGAATAAGCCTTGTTCAACTTATTTAAGTATGCTTTTACGGTTATTTTCACAGGGTAAATATTACTTTCGTAATCAATAATACTTAAAAAACGTTGTATTTCATGGATATACGGACTTTTCTTTTCGTCGGGTGTCACGTTGTTTAGAATTGCGCTTTTTATTAGTTCCGGCATCTTTTTCAAGGCAGATAAATGAGCATCAACATTTACACTCTTTTCAACGGCTTTGTCGTTAAGATATTTGTCGATTGAAGTTTTAGAAACATAGATATTTTTTCCGGTTATGTCATTTTTATAAATCCCGACAATATTTTCTTTTGCCCATTTTCGTGCATCACGAATGTTTCTAAAATCGTGCTTTGGTGTTTTAATTATCTCCATAACACCCTCCATCGCTTACCGGGCAAAACCTCTACAACGCCTGCTATTTCTAATTGTAACAGAATCGCGGATAATTTTGACAATGGCAATTTCAGTAACTCGCAAAGTTCGTCAACAATGGCTTCGGGATGGTTTTGTAAGACATCAAAAACTACACGCTGCTCTTCGGGAAGGTCGATGAATAATTTTTGTTGAACGGCCGATTTGGTTTTTTGATTCAAATCCCAGTTAAGTAAATAGCGAATGTCTTGTGCTCCCTCAATTAGTGCGGCTTTATTGGTTTTGATAAGATGATTGCAACCTTCGGAACGCTCATCATTCAAACGTCCGGGAATGGCGAACACATCACGGGAGTAACTGTTGGCGATTTCTGCGGTGATGAGTGCACCGCCGTGTCGTGCGGCTTCAATAACGATAGTGGCGTCTGAAAGACCTGCGACGATGCGGTTTCTCGAAGGAAAGTTTACGGCATCAGGAATGGTTTTTGATAAAAAGTCTGTTAACAATCCACCGTTTTCGAGCATTTTTTTGGCTAAATTTCGATTTTGATAAGGGTAAATCCGATCTAAACCATGTCCTAAAACGCCGATGGTTGCCAACTGATTATCCAATGCGGTTTGATGCGCCCATGTGTCGATTCCGTAGGCTAAACCACTAACGACCAAAACACGATCATCTTTCAAATCATGGAGTAATTGTGTAATCACGTCTCGTCCGTAATCAGTGCAACGTCGTGTGCCAACAATGCTCACAACTTTCTCGGCATTCAAGTCCGCATTTCCGTTGAAATAGAGCATTAGCGGACTATCTGCGCAGTGTAGCAATCGTCGAGGATAATGTTTATCGGTAAAAAAGAACGTTTGAATATGATGTTTTTCGATAAACTGCACTTCTTCTTCCGCACGTTTCAATACGTCTTGCGATACGATTTTTTGTGCCGTGATAGAACCTATATCCGGAATTTTCTCTAAATTTCGTTTTTTTTCTTTGAAAACGGCTTCCGCATTTCCGCAATATTCAATCAAGATTTTTCCTAATTTATCGCCAATACCGGGCAAAAGCGTCAAGCCAATGTTATATAAAATATTCATGTTTCACAAATTTTTTGCGAAGTTAAGAGAATATTAACAAGAAACCAAGAAATGTTAAAGCGATTTAACTAAAAATAGGCATTTTTAACACTTTTTAAGAAAAATTTAATATTGAAAGCGTCAAAAAAACACTTATCTTCCGTTAAGATTGAATGTCAGTCCGACAAAATAAGAACGTCCGCAAGCAATGAGCGTTTGGTTGGAAGACGTGTTTTGTTCGGAATTTGCAATGATATTGTTGATACGAGTAACGTCGAATAAATTTCTTATTCCTGCGGATATTTGCCACAGTGTTCTAAAAGATTTGCTAATCGTAAAATCCAACCAATGATATCCGGCACGTTCGCCCAATGCAAGGTATGAGTTTCCGGAATTATCGGTATATTCCTTGTATTCGCTGCGTTTTCCGGTGTATTTATAAAACAGGTTCAGAGTAGCGATTTTGTCCCATTGATAGGATACACTTGCCGATATTTCGGGAGAATAGCGCATGGGCTCTTGTTTTTCCGAGGCATAGTCTTCCTCATCGTACAATCTATTGTAACGCCCGATATGGGAGAATGCAATTTCTGCCGTCAAATTATCCAAAACCAATGTATGGTCAAAAGTTAGGCCAATCGTTTTGTATTTGTCGATGTTATAATACATTTGGTCATTTGAAATTTCTCCGGAAGTTACAAGGCTGATTTGATTTTTGTAAGTGTTATAGAACCCGGATAACGTTGAAGTGAATTTTATTTTTTCGTTATGTGCAATTCTCCAAATATACGATGCCATATAGGAATCCGATGTTTCTGCTTTCAGATTTTTGTTGCCTTTTATCCAAAATCCGCCTCCGTTCGTATGATAAAATTCGTAATACAATTCTTGCAGTTTGGGCGACCTAAACCCTTTGGCGTAAGAAACGCGTAAATCCATGGATTTGCTCAATGCAAATTTGAGATTTAACGATGGAATTGCTCTCGGAGCCTTATATTCGGAATTGAATGAAGAACGCACGCCCGGTCGAATGCTCAGCCATTCCAATGGCGAATATTCGGCCGATAAAAATAGTGCCGTGTTGTTGATTGCAGAGGCGTCGCTACTGACTTTATCTCCTTCGCCCTTATCCCGTTGATATTCCAAACCTCCTTGGAAATTCAGATTATTGAGCATTTTCCATGACGCAGTCGCTCTTCCAAACCAAATCGAATATCGGGTGTCATCACTCGCATCGCTTGCCATGGTGGGATATTTTTCGCCCGTCATAAAATCAGTTGTTGTACTTCTCTTGTCCCGCTCATAGTCTTGATAGGAGCCTGCAAACGATAATTTCAGTCGGTTATTGATGTCCCAATTTCCATGCAATTGATGAGTATATCGTTTGGCCAAGAAAATTTCGTCAACGGCTTTGTTGATTTCCGAAACATTCCCTTTTTT
>QMCD01001302.1_pt1 | contig 19246 bp, 29 predicted proteins | sample 1821841 | NCBI WGS metagenome assembly QMCD01 (sample SAMN01991225, study PRJNA193472) | Termite gut metagenome, whole genome shotgun sequencing project. | isolation source: worker | host: Macrotermes natalensis
ATATACATCAACAAGCCGGAGATATGATCCTCGCCGGGCAACGTTCTTGGAACGCCTCCTTGCCCGCGCTCTACACTAAAATTATTCATCTTCTTTTACGGTTTTTCTGATTTCGTTTACTTTTTTGTTCTCAAGCGTGTTCGCATGAGTTTGTGCCGCATGAGCGGAAAAGAAATGATGCCCATCGACGGTTTGATAAAGCACCGATACGCCGTGTTTTTTCAACATCTCATCCGCACCGAGTTCCTGTTCTTTTTTTGATTTTGCCATGATATTTTTTATTTTGATTTTGATTTATTCAGTTTATTCCATGCATCGTTGGAGGCTTTATCCGATGCCTCTCGCAACAATTCAAGCCGTTGCTGTCGTTTCACTTCACTCAAAACAGAGTCCTTGGTTATTTCAACAGTTTGAGAGAGGAGGGCGTTAACATTGCCCACTTTTAGCGATGACAAAACGGCTCTGTTGGTGATGTTCAGATTCGCCGTTACTTGAATACCGGCAACACTGCCGAGTTTCTCAACGGTTCCCGTAAGTTTGCCCACTGTTGCAATCAGGTTTTCATTTTGCTCTTTAAGGCTCGAAATCTCGGATTTAAGCGAGCGGTTTTCTTTAACCATAAGCAAGAGCCCTGCGAAAATTACGCAATAGCAAATGATGTGAAAAATGGATTTTTTCATTTTAATTTCGGTTTAATTTTGCACTCAAATCCGCAACAATCCTGTTGAGTTTTCTGTTTTCGGCTCTCATGTGTTCTACTTCAACGATGAGCTGCGCATTTTGCGTTTTCACTTTGATCAGCTCCTCCATCAAGTCGTTATTCTTTGCGGCGAGCATGTTGATGGATTCCTGCATTTCGTGCAGAAATTCGTTGTTACGCTTGCGTTTGCCGGCAAGCCAGCCAACGGCAGCGGTTAGGGGTGCGATACTTATTGATATGATGCTTAGCCAATCCATGTTTTGTAAAGTTTTACACAATTTTCAATGTTATTTTTTCTTTGCGGGCAAATGCTTCTTTGCAATGTTTTACAAGTTCCAACTCGTATTTAGAGGAGTTCAGAACCTTGCCCGTTTCTTTATTCTCTCCAACGAGGATACACCCCGAAGTATCTTGGTGCGTATTGCCTCGGTGGATGAGCACGCCGTCAAAGTCCGGAACTCCCAAAATTCGAGGCAACTCACGCTTGAACCTTGGCGAAACGTTCAGCGTTACAGCGTATGTTCCAAATGGGATGCAGGTATTGTGCATAATCTTTTTTTCCGCACCGTCGAAGCAACCGTTTTTGTTACTGTCTCGGTTACGATCTTCGAGAGTGTCGCAAAAGCGTTTGCCGTTGACAAACAACATCCCGATGGTGTAACTGTCTGCAAAGAATCTGCGTTGAAGTTTGAGTTGCATGACGTCTGTTTTTTCTCGTTTGCTTTGTTCCGGTCCGGGAATCGAACCCGGTTAGCCCGCTCCCTATTCTCGCGCGACTACCCTGCACCGGAAACCGTTTTTTATTATTAACCTCGCCGTTTGTGCCCGCTAAAATGTTTGTTTCTGCAGGGCTCATCATTCTCCAAAAGTGCGACTCGTAAGTATTTTTTGCTTGCTTTTTTGCTTAATAGAAATACGGGGACTTTGGTATTGATTGTGTGGTATTCCGGCTTTAATCCATCGGGTTTCGTAAATGTAAAGGAATAATCGCTGTGTCCGGGCGAATAATCGATGTTAAACGTAAACGACTGCGTGCGCTCCAAATAGCATTGCATACTGTCTGCCGAACATTCCAACAGAAATACGCCGTTCTCAATAGTCGGGGTTTCAAAGGAAACCTGCGGTACACACAATTGAATTTGCTCCGAACAGGAGATAGATTTACACTGCGTACTTGCAGTGGCAAAGGTTGTAAAGCATACGGATGCCATCAACAGAAGGATGATTTTTTTCATTTTTTTAATTTTGTTTTGTTCACTATTGATATTGATTGAGGGGTTAGTTGGTTAAGCGTGTGGCTACATCTTCCGGCGCAACCACACGCTTTTGTTTCAAGCTTATGCTCTGCCGTCGTACAATACAATGTCCTCGTCAAACACAATGTTGGTGTCGGCTTTCAGCAACATTTTGAAAAAGTACAACTCACTTGCATTGCTCATACGGTCGATGAGAATAGCCTCTGTGTCGTCTGTGTAGGCAACGCCCGCCCAGAAATTACTGCCCAAATCGGTCGAAGCCACCGCAGCAACGACAACATCTTTTGGCCATTGCGCCAAGGGAACAATACGAATACCCTTGTAGCGTTGCGGATTGGTTTCGGTGTAGTCGGCTCCTTTGCTTTCACGCTTGGTCAATACACTGTCGTAAATATCGGCATCGTCAACCGAAACGAAAATTTTCAGATTCGGATTGCCACGCAATGCTTTTGGGATACGTTTCTTTACGGATTCCAAAACATCAAGGATATTATCCTCTGTGATAGCCTCCGCATCATCCAACTCTACAACTTCGTCTGATTCCACAATTCGAGTGAGAATACCGTCGAAATACTGACCTTCGACATCACCATGTTCGCCGGTGATAAAATGCTCGCCAAGTTCAAAGTCAACAACTTTTGCCATTTCTGTGAGCATGGCATTTTGGGCTTCAGCAGGAAGTTCGGAAAAAACAAGGTTGCCTGTCGGTTGCCATTTTTTCCAAAATTGCTCAAACGAACGTGGATTGAACGTAGTGAACGCCATAACGTCCTTTGGCTCCAAGTGTTTCTCGTCAATTTGGAAACCGCCTTTGCTGTTGCCTTTGACAGGATCCTCTTTCCGTTTTTGAAGCATTTTTCCGGCACGCATGCGCGGAATACTGAATTTTTTAAGCACGTTCGGCTGAACACGGATATGTCCGCCGGCAACAAATTGATTGCCGGTGGTTGCACGAACTAATAACTGTTCTAAAACTTCGCCATTATAGGCGGTTGTAATCTCTATTGCCATTGTTTATCGTTTTTTAGATTTTTTAACTTTGGGTTCATACACCTTTGGGGTTTTCTGAGCAACCGGTTGAATACCTTTGGATTTTGCAAAAAAATCCAATGTTTTTTCAAACGATGAAAGCAGTTTTTCGAGCCGCTCAATTTGTGCTTGAAAGGTTTCCGATTGTTCCACTTGTACAGTTATGCTCTCTTGGATTTTTTCCGGTACATCTGTGCCCGGTGTAGGGGTTGTTTTGTCTTTCACTGCCATTATTTACCTCCATTTCTGATTTCGTCCATACGCAGTGCCCAAATGGAGCCTTCCTCGTATTGACCCGGTTTAGTTCTGTCCGCAAGGGTTTCCTTTGCTGGAATAGCTTTGATGGCTTTTTCCGCAGCTTCATAATCGTTGCGAGCCATGCTCAAATAGGTTTCTTTCAAATCGGCGGTGATTCTTCCGGACGAAACAGCACCGTCAACCAAAGCCGTGCATTTCGCCTCGGACTGGTCGGACAACGTTTTTTCGGCTTTTTCGGCACGATCTGAAAGGCTTTTTACGGCGGTTTCAACAGCCTCCGCATTGATTGATTGGGGGTCAATTCCAAGCTTGGTGCAGGTATCCGCCGACAAAGTCAACATCTTGGTTGTTTTGTCTTGCAATTCCTGAACTTTGCCCAAAATATCACTTTCGGTTGCGGTTGCCTGCAAGCCGAGTTTAGTTGCAATACTTTCCATGTTTTTATTTTTTGTTGATAAAAGTTTCACAGGGTTTTCATCTCCGGCAGAGAGATTGACAAGTTTGCCATTGGCATCATAAAGCGCAAGAGCGTTGTCGTTGCTGCCAATGTCGCAAATGCTGACTTCACGAAGTTTGCATTTAAGAACGGTTCTGCGGGTTTGTCCCGGTTTCAGATAAACCTTATCTTCGGAATCCGTTAAAATATCTATGCCAATGCTACACATATTGATAATGCCGGCTTCAACCTTTGCTTCGATTTTCTTTGCAAACTCATCATTTTGGTCAAACACAGCATCGGCTTTCAATTGTCCGTTCTCAACACGGATATTTTCCCACCTTCCGATAGGTAGCACTTCATCTGTGGTGCCTCGCCACGAGCGATTGTGGTTCCACAGCATAATGGGATTTTTTTTGAACTGTGCAAGGTTTATTCCGGAGGTTAACACCCAAAACCCGTAACTGTTCAGACTTTCGTCACTTAATACAAATGTTTTTGCCATTTCGCGTTTTCAAAATTTTCTGCAAAATTACAGCGAAAAAAAACATTTTTCGGATTTTATCACAACCCTTGCAGTGAACACACCAACCCTTGTGATAAAATTGAAAAAATGCGAGAAAAAACCGTATCTTTTACTAAAAAAATCGGTAAAAATGACTGAACGGAAAAGCAACAAAGACAAAAAAGACCTTGCAAAGGTGCTTTATATGAGTGGCATCTCGCAAAAAGAAATCGCCGAACGTGTCGGTGTTTCAGCAAACTCCGTGAACAAATGGGTGAATCTGGACGGCTGGCAGGAACTGCGCGCCGCCAAGAACATCACACGCCCGGAGTTGATCAACAAACTGCTTTTGTCTATCAACAGCCTTTTGGAAAAATCCAACGAAACCAAAGACGATGCATGTTTGGGCGACCGATTGATTAAACTTGCAAACACGCTCGAAAAATTAGATAAAAAAGCCAGTTTTGTCAATGTTGTGGATGTGTTCAGCGCGTTTGTGAATTGGCTCGAAATCCAACATGGCGTACCTGAATCCGGTGTTACGCTCGACTTTATTAAGAAAGTCAACAGCTTGCAAAACAACTACACTCTATCCCTTGTGCCAACGGCGTAAATTATGACAACAAAAGAAAAACAAGCGCTGGAGCGGTGGAAAGCACTTGTGCAGCGCATTCAGTCATCCACACAGAACACACCACTGCAAAGCGCAGAGCAAAAGCAAGCCACAAAAAAACGGCTGATCGATGATTACGTGTTTTTCGTGTCGAGCCTTTTTCCGCATTTGGCAAAAAAGGCTTGCGGAAAATTTCAGATAGATGCTGCCTACAAACTGAAACGAACCAAAAACATCCGGGCTTTATTTGAATGGGCGCGCGGACACGCAAAGAGTTCTCACGTGTCGCTACTTATTCCGCTGTGGTTGATGATACAGGACGAACGAATGCTTAACTTCATGGTGTTGGTGTCTAAAAGCGAGGATATGGCAAAGCGTTTGCTGGGCGATCTGCAAGCCGAACTGCAATACAACAAACTTTTTGAATACTATTTTGGCAAACAGTTCCGTGAGGGTTCGTGGACGGATGGCGAATTTACCACTGCCGACGGTGTGGGCTTTGTCGCCATCGGTCGCGGACAATCTCCACGTGGTCTCAAAGAGCGCGGACAACGCCCGGATTACGTTTGCATTGATGATATTGATGACGATGAAATGTGTCGCAACGAAAAGCGTGTAAACGAGGCTTTGGAATGGGTGCTTACGGCTTTGCTCGGCATTATGGAAATGGGGCGCGGTCGGTTTGTTATGGTCGGAAACAGAATAGCCAAAAACTCCATACTCGCCAAGTTTGCCGAACGTCCGGGCATCTATCACACCATCGTCAATGCTTTGGACAAAAACGGACAACCAACGTGGCACGAAAACTACACGCTAAAAGAAATCATGGACTTACGGGCACTCTCCGGAGAACGAAACTTTCAAAAGGAGTACATGAACAACCCCATAGTGGAGGGTGCGGTATTTAAGCGGAAGCACATCATCTTCGGGAAAATGCTGAAACTGAAAGAATACAAATCCTTGATTTGCTACACCGACCCCAGTTTCAAAAATTCGAGCCACAACGACTACAAAGCCACCGTGCTGCTTGGTAAAACCAAAGAAGGTGTTTATCACGTTTTGAAAGTGTTTGCAGACCAAACCGCTGTCAGCAATATGGTTCAGTGGCATTATGCCATCAACGACTACATCGACGGACAGGTTCCGGTTCTCTACTATATGGAGGCAAATTTTGTGCAGGATCTGCTTCTGGACGAATTTCGCAAAGAAGGCAAACGTTTGGGCTTCCAAATTCCGGTGCGTGGCGATAAACGGAAAAAGCACGATAAGTTCGCTCGTATTGAAGCCCTGCAACCGCTCTTTGAACGAGGACTGATTATTTTTAACCGGAACGAACAAAATAGCCCGGGTATGCAAGTTCTCGTTGAACAGTTGCTGATGTTTGAGCGTGGAAGTCGATCGCCGGACGATGCACCCGATGCTCTCGAAGGTGGTATCTTTTTGTTAAACAAACGCTGGACGGACTTCACTCCACAGTATTGGAGCGAACGCCGTCCGTCCCGCTCATACTAAAATACACAAAACCATGTTTATTCAAGCACAGGAACTCAAATCCGTCATCTACAACCACCAGCTGCAACAGATTGTTGATGGCGATGATACCATTGTCGAAATGGGCATCAGCGCAGCCGAACAGGAAACCAAAAGCTATTTGTCTGTTACCTACGACTGCGACCGTATTTTTTCAGCAACAGGCACCGATCGAAATGCGCTGATTATTGAACTGGTCAAGGATATAGCCCTCTACAAAATCATTCGTTTGGCAAACGTGGACATCATCTACGAACATGCCAAAGAACGCTACGACAGGGCTATTGAATACCTTGACCGTGTCGCATCCGGCAAACTCGCACCAAACCTGCCGTTGAAAACCTCCGAAAACGGAACGACTCAAACCCGATTCCATGTTGTTTCAAATCCCAAATTCAAACATTCGTTTTAATTATGAAGATATTAGACCTTTCTTTGCGGAACATTCTGCCCGGCAGTAAACGCCCGTCCGGCTTGAAAAACACCTTAAAATTGCAATCTGTCAACCGTGTGCGAAAAGACATCGCCGACTGGAAACAAGCCTTGCGATTAGCCGACAATGTGAACAACCCACGCCGTTATAAATTGATTGACCTGTATGAGGACATTTGCCTTGATGCGCTGCTGACTTCTCAAATGGAGCTGCGTATGCAAAAAACCATCGGAAGCTCATTTGTTCTGAAAGACAAAAGCGGGAAAATCAACGCCGATGCCACTGCACTGCTTGAGAATTCGCCATGGTTCTACGAAATCACCAAGCGGATTTTGGAAAGCCGGTTCTATGGACACACGCTCTTGGAGTTTACCACCGACACCGATGGCGACTTAATCGTTGAAACCCTCGACCGCAAGCACGTTGTTCCGCAACAGGGGCTGCTGCTCAAACACCCGCAGGACACAAAGGGAGTTGAATACAGAATCGCACGGGAATACGGCAAATGGGTACTTGAATTTGGCGAAAATCAGAGCTACGGCATTTTGAACAAAGCCGTTCCGCACGTGCTTTTCAAAAAGTTTGCACAGGCGTGTTGGTCGGAACTGTGCGAAATCTACGGAATCCCGCCCCGGGTGATGAAAACCAACACACAAGACCCCGAACTGCTCAAACGTGCTAAAGAGATAATGCAGGATATGGGTTCGGCGGCAGCGTTTGTTATTGACGAAACCGAAGAATTTGAGTTCGCCAAGGGTGCAGACACTAACGGAGATGTGTATAACAATCTGATGCAAGTGTGCAACAATGAACTGTCGCTACTCATCAGCGGTGCGGTTATCGGACAGGACACCAAAAACGGAAACCGAAGCAAGGAAGAGGTAAGCCTCAAACAACTCGAAAGCCTTGTTGTCGTCGACAAACGCCTTGTGGAAACCGCATGGAACAAAAAGGCACTAAAGGCTCTGTTTGCTATCGGTTTTCTTCCTACCGATGGACTGACCATAAAGTTTCAACCGGAGGAGGATTTGGAAAAACTCTGGAAAATGACCTCCGAAGCTCTGCAACATTACGATGTGGAACCGAACTGGGTCAAAAGCAAGTTCGGCATCGAAGTCATCGGGAAAAAGGAAACCCCACAAATTCAGTTCGCAAACCCCTCCGGCGGTTTTTTCGTTTAAGCCCCGCCCACTGGTATGCGGGGCTGCATACAACCCTTGCGGATTTATACGACAGTGGCACCTCCACCGGCTTGGCAGACAAAAAAGACAAGCCGGGGCGACCCGCCTTTGATCACACCAAATTCTTAAAGGCTACGCAGTGGATACATAAACAAGGCACGTTCACACCCGAAATGTTGAAAGAAAAGCCGGCAAGGGAGCTAATCAGCGAAACAAACCGGGTTCTGAAAGATGCCATACAGCAGGGCATTGAATACGAGATTCCACCTGCGCAAGTCCGATACTTGGAAAACGACGTGTTTGTTTTCAGTGGATTCAAGACCTATAACCAACTCAAAGAGGTGTCGCTACTACTCAAGGACGAAACGGGCGCAATCAAGCCCTTTGGCAGGTTCAAGCAGGACGTGTTGAAGATTGATAAAACCTACAACGAAACCTATCTGAACGCCGAATATGAGTTCGCCGTTTCATCGGCGCAAATGGCATCCAAGTGGGCGGATATTGAACAGGACGGCGATGACTACAATTTGCAATATCGCACCGCCAACGATGGGCATGTTCGGGAAGAACACATCGTTCTGCACAACACCACGCTACCACCATCAGACCCATTTTGGGAAAAATACTACCCACCCAACGGCTGGAACTGTCGCTGCACAGCCGTTCAGGTTCTCAAAGACAAATACCCGATGAGCAACAGCGAACAGGCGCAGGCTTTGGGCGACAAGGCAACCACCAAGATAGGCAAGGACGGCAAGAACAGGGCGGAAATGTTTCGGTTCAATCCGGGCAAAGATAAAATCGTGTTCCCTCCAACGCATCCCTATCGTTCGCCGCGTTGCGCCACTTGCGGAGTGCGAAAAAGCCTCGCCTACAACGGTCCCGCAAACGAACGTTGCGAGGCTTGCGGGCAAATTCTGAAAATCAGCAAGTCGAACCCCAAGCAGCTGCGCATTTGGGCGAAGGAAAACATTGTGGGAAAGGAAGTCGTGCATTCGGAATTTGGCAAAGCAATCAAGTTTACCACAAAAGGCATAAAGGAATATCTCAACCAACCGTTTGAGGCGTATTTTGAAAAGAATGAGGCTTTGAAGGATATTGTTAACATACTGCAAAGTTCGGAATACAAAGGGTTTTCAGAATATCACAAAGATAATCAAAAAATACAATACTCACACATCTTTGAAACCGAATCAATAGGAGCAACCAAATCATGGCTGATTGCGCGTGAAACGACAGAGGGCGATGTAAGTTTTTACAGCATTTCGGACAGCAAAAAAGTGTTGAATGGCTTAAAAAGAAAGTAGCCTTCAAAACGTTTGCCGGGACTACAACCCGGTGCGGTTCTGAAGCTACTATTTTAAGAATAGTCCTCAAAACGCCTTTCGGGACTACAACCCGATTCTGCTTTGAGGACTATCACACCGCAAAGTTACGAATAATTTTTGAAATAACCAAATAAAAAGCAAAAAAAATGATAAATTCACAGGGTCTTATCCGAAAAATCCTCAAAGACATTAAGGTTCAGGCAACCGAGGAGTTCGACCGTAATTTTGAGCGAAAAGGTTTTTTTCAGCCTAACACGTGGGCGGATACGAAACGCCACAACCCCAAAGGCTCATTGATGTTGCGCTCCGGAAAACTTCGCCGTTCGATTAAATCGGTCATACGTGGCAGTAGCGTTGTGTTCACTTCGGACATGCCCTATGCCGGCATTCACAACGAGGGCGGAGAAATACAACTCCCTGCACGCAAACACGTGGCGCATTTCGACAAAAACGGAAGGTTTGCAAGAGAAAAAAGCAAGCGGGCGAAATACGCTCAAAAATTTGACATCGGATCACATAAAATCAAAATCCCGCAACGTCAATTCATCGGAGCGCATCCCGTATTGTTTCAACAAATTGAAGAGATTATTTATAACAACGTTGGAACGTTCTTTAACGACTATTTCAACGGCAAAAAAACAAGAGTATGATACATCAAATTTTAACTGACATTCAAGAGAAATTAAAAGAAGTTCCGGGCTTGCGCTACATCGCTGATGATTGGAGCCAGTTGGAATACGAACAGCCACCCGTGCAGTTCCCTTGCGCTTTGGTGGATGTTGACGGGTTCGACTATTCCCAAACCGGAAGACTGCACCAGTTAGGAACAGGTGCGGTTTATGTTCGTGTGGCAGACTTGCAACTGACAAACACTTCCGCCAACGCTCCGGCATCTCTGAAAAAAGCGAGCGAAACCTTTTTCAATGTGATAGACGAAGTGCACAAGAGCCTGCACGGATTTTCGGGCGGGAACTATTCCGCGCTGATCCGCACTTCTCTCAAACGTGTTAGCCGAAACGATGGCATCAAGGAGTATCTATTCACATTCAAAACCGCCTACACGGAACAAAACGTGTCGCATCTCACTCCTATCTCCGCAAACCCGGTGCTGAAAATGGAATAAAAAAAAGGATAGCACTTGGTGTTATCCTTTTTTTTATTCTGCCCATTCTTTTCAATCAATTATCAAAAATAGCGTTAATTGTGTTTCGCTTTTGCTCATCGCTTGGGTGAACATAAGTGTTCAGAGTTATGGACACGTTAGCATGCCCCAACAATACGCTAACTGTTTTTACGTCTGCACCTGAAGCAATACATTTTGTCGCAAAAGTGTGTCGTAATCCGTGAAACTTCATCTTTGGAATATCCACTTTTTTAGACACTTCCAAATAATAATTACGATACACTCTCGGTTCCATTGGCTTACAATTGTTGCTGACAACGTAAAAGTCATTATTAGCAATTTCTTTTAATCGTTTTAGTTTACCCAAAAGAGAATTTGAAATAGGAATATGTCTGTCTGAATTGTGTGTTTTCGTATCGCCTATGATTATTTTGGTTGCCTTTTTCCCTTTCTCTTTGTCGTAGTAATAAATTCGCTGAACGGTTCTTCCTACAACAAAGATACCTCGCTCAATGTCAATGTCAGACCATTTTAGACTGCAAATTTCTCCGATGCGCATACCTGTTTGAATGGCGATTTGAAGCCCCAAATTTTTGAATGTAAAATTTTCATTCAAAAATTTAGTTAGTGTATTATACCCATCTTCTGACAGTGTTTCAATTTTTGCCTTTTTCTTGTTTTGCGGAAAATTCAAGTCGAAACCATCATATTCGATAAGTTTGTTTTTGCTTCCAAATTTCAAAATCATCTTTAATGCGATTATAATGTCCCTAACGGTTTTCCCGCTCAGTTTTCCGTCCTCATTTTTTTTGTATATCCAATCTTGCACATCTTTTTCCGATATGGTTTCAAATTCGCCAAAATCCGGCAATATGTAGTTGTCTATACTGTTAATGTAGGTTGCCATTGAAGATTCTTTAACTTGTCTGCGCTTTTCTGCAATCCAAAGTTCTATAATGCTTTTGAGTGTCATAATTTTTTCTGTATTTTATTTAATCGTTGACTTCCCATCTTTATAAATGAACAAATCCTTTTCAACATCATGTGTAATTTCGGAAAATCCAAGAGTGTTGTTATTTCGGTTTAATAACACATATTTGTTTTTTACGGTCATTGTTAAAACATTGCCGTGGTACACATATCCCATTATTCCTCTAATAGAAAGGTTTAATAAAAGAATCGGCACGGATCTGTCGGATAACTCCCAGCAACAAACCATATTTTCGGAAGGAAAATGTTCATACGGGGTAACACTTTTGCATCTGTTCCACCAATCGGCAATTATCATGGAACCATTACCTGCCGTTGGTTCGAGAATCCAACCTTTTTTATTTCCGGTTAGAAGTGATGCGAGATTAGAGATGCTGTTTGGCGTAAAATCTTGTTTCTTGAACTTCCTTTCCGCCAACTCTTCTTCATACAGTTGGCTGAACCAGTCAAAAGACAAGTCGTGTTTATTTAAGTTCAAAAGTTCAAAATAAATCGAATTCCTTTGCTCTGTGTCTCCAAACAATATCTTCATAATAGCATCCGGCAAATCTTTCAAATCATTTATCTCGAAAAGGTCTAATGTTTGCTGTCTGTTCATCTCGTTTATTTTTATTAGTCAATTTTTTTCTAAAATAAACTCATCTGAGCGGTTGAGTACCTACGTGCCCGGTTCTGTCGGTTCAGTTCTCTGATCCGCTCCGCAACACGCGGCTCGGAGGCATAGCGCAAAAACGTGTTGTAGCTGTCGAAACAACGCTTTTCCTTGCGCAGTCTGCGCCACATCCACATAAGGGTTCCAAACCCTGCCGATTCCTCGTAAAGTTCGGCGATCATTTTTTGCGTGTGTTCCACTTTTAGCAGATAGTTGAGTTTATTGTAAGCCATTGCCCGATGAAATTTGGTTATTTCAGAAATTATTCGTAACTTTGCAGTGGGTTATAAAATTGGGCTTTGTTACGGTTTTTCGGGCAAGGCTCTTTTTTTGTTTAATTGTTTAGTTGTTTATTTGTTGTTGAATCGTTTAACTGTTGAGTTGTTTAATCGGGTGGAAGTCGCCTTGAAACTCCAGCATCAGTTCTTTCAAACGCAGTTGTCTGTGGTGGCTTTCTATAACGTGTTGCTTGTCGATGCAAAAACGAATGTCTTGCAAAATAGTGCGTTCATACTGACCTAAGGCAGGCATCATGGCACCACCACGATAAAACAGCACAATCACCTGTATTGAATTAAGGGTAACAACATAATGCTTTTTCGGGCGTTCCTGTAACTCAAAACTTAGTTTTTGGAATAGGTTTCTCGCCTCAATGGAGTGAATATGCTCCGCCACAGAATGCTCCGATACAGAATCGGATTTAGCAAAGGCAATCTTCGCTAAAATGAAGATGAGTGCCTTGTATTCGTTGTAGTTCAGTTTCAATCGGACTTTCATGATGCTAATTTTTTGTAGTGTAAAAAGACTTCGGTTTTGGGTTGTTTGATTTTGGCTTTTATTAGTCGTTTCAGCCGTTCGGTGCGACTTTGCTCTATGCTTATATCGCACTCTTTTTTGATTTTCGTGCCACAGTCCGGCATCCACAGGTCTATGGCGAAGATGTTGATCAGTTGTTCCATAGTTCGTCGTTTAAGTATTTTTCCGCATACTTCTTTCTAATTCCGTGAGGCAGGTTAGCAAAGTATTTTGCAACATGATTGTAGGCTTTTTGGCGTTCACTTGGCGACATTTTGTCCCACTTGGCTTGCGCTCGCTTTCGTGATGAATTCTGTTTATCATCATAACGATTCCAAAAGTCATCGAATGTAGCCTTAATCTCCGTGAGACATGAATTGAACGTGAGAGCAGATCGCACGGCTTCAATTCCGCCTTCTGCGGTTTTGAGCAAAAACGACTGTTGCGAGGCAGTTGCATCACTCTCGGAAAAATTGCAGCGAACTCTTCCGCACTCATCCTCGTGAAGGTATATCGTTCCGGGGATTTGTTCATTGGTTAGGATAAAGGTTTTCATGATAATTCAAGTTCTTTAATGTTTAATAATTTCGCAAATTTGCGTTCAATGCGCGCGCCTTTGCTGTTGTTCCAGTCCGGGAGCAGGAAAATGTAGTCGCACTGCGCAAGATTCCACAGGCAAACCGCCATACACCGCCACCAGTTCCAGTGTGCTTTGCAAAGAAATATCGGGGTTACCGGTGTGTAACCCAAAAACAACAACAAAGTGTTTGCATCGGTAAATTTTACCTTGACCAGCTCATAGTCAAGCCCCGATATTTTCCCTGCTATATAGACCCTTTTCATGCTCATATTTATGCCTCTGTTATGCCGAGCGGAATGGTTGTCCACGCACCGTTTTCGTCTTTGCATTCGGCGCGGATATAAGTTTTGGAAACAGTAGGGCGATGCGCCTCCTTGATGATGCGAACGCCGTCGATGAACGTTTCATTGTCGCTGTCGCTCGCCATTTGTTCCAACTGCATCACACGTGATGCGCGGAGGTTGCCCTCCTTGTCTTTGCTCAACAGTTTCATAACGGCATTTACCAACATTTTGCTTTCCGGATCCTTGGCAAGCGAACCGATGTATTCCTTGACTTTTGCGACGCCTTCGTTCACGGTGTCGTCCCACGCATCCAATTCGTGTTCGCCCAGAACAATACGGTGTTTGCCGTCGCTGTGCGTAAACATGTTGCTGCGCCGATCGGGGTTAACTTCGAAAACCTGCGCCTTTAACTCAAGGGCTTTTTGAAAAGACTCTCGAATGCCTTTTTTGGCGAGTGTCAGCGATTTGCTGATGTCCAGAACGGAGGGGAACACACCGTCGATGGTTTCGTCAACCAATTTTTTGTAGGTTTCCCGGTCTTGTTTTCTTTGCGCCTCTTGCGCTTTTTTCGCTTTTTGGGCTTGAAATTCCTTGTACGATTCCAGCTCTTCGGCTGTCATTTGTACGGTGTTGATTTGTTCGCTCATTGTTTTTCTGTTTAATTGTTTATCTGTTTAATCGTTTAGTTGTTTAGTTGTTGTTTTCTAAAATAGTTAATAATTCGTCTAACAGTACGGATTCCGCTTGTTCGTATGTTTCTAAGCACCCCATGCTTTCAATATCATTTATACAACAAACAAACGTAGCTTCCCCTGACAGATTTGCCAAACAAGTGCCCGCTTCTTCATTATCCCTCATCCATTTCAGTGCAAGCGCAACGGTCGGAGCGGAAATTTTGCCCTCTGCGTTGTGGTTTTGAAATACGTAAATATCTGCGACTCCATCGCTGTGATAAAACGCATCGGTTGCCCAATCAAAGCCCAATCTTGAGAGGCGTAGTGCTTGCTCGAATGTTACGAGTTGTAATTGTTTTTCTGTTTTCATTTTTACTGTTATTTTCTGTGTTTGATATAGTAATAATAAATATCCGTTCCCTTATAGAGCCATGTGTGATTTCCATCACACTTGTCTTTATGCACTTGGCGGAAATCGCCACGGGCAAAGCCCGCCTCAAATTCGGTTGTGGTAATACCCAAAATCCGTTGAACGAACGCCTGCGGGTACAAGTCTGTGGGGTCTATTTGTGGAGGAGTGGTGATCATATAGTTTACAAAGTTTGTGAAGTGGTGGTCAATTGTTAATTATTAATTGTTAATTGTTTCCCAATTATCGCCCGCAGCCGAAGCGAGCAAGCCCGCAGTTCCGTAGCATCCATGTGATACAAAATTTTCCCTGCGATGCGAGGTTGCAGCAAATACGCATTCACCCTATCCCAGCCGATTTCACTGTTGCCCTTGATGCCGAGTTTGTCCAAGAGCGAAAGCACCGTGCTACGCTCCTTGCGCATCACTTCCGGAGTGGCAGAACCGTTCAGCTGATGAATGACTTGCTCCAACTGTTCAAGGGTCAGTTCCTTGCTTGATGCAACGTTGTAAGATGCCAAAATATCCTCCTTGATATTGAGCATCCCTTTCTTCGCCAAGATGGCGTGAAACTGTTTGATAAGCCTTGTTTTTCCAATGTTTTCATTGGTTACGTGAATAGATACCGGAATACCCGTTGCGCAGGCTTCCAAAAACTTTTTGCTTGCCATTTCCGCAAAACCGTGTGAGGGTTTGCCATTGTCGGCAAACATAATCATCCGCTTGTCCGGCTCATAAATGGCACTAATTGCTGTGGTTTGAGTTGTTTTCATATCTCTTAATTCTTAATTGTTAATTGTTTGTTCCCCAATACCGTTCCGCCCCTTCTTCCCAAATCACAAACGGTTGCGGAAATTTATCATTGAAACGACTGATGGGCGCAGGTACTCTATATCCCTCAACATAAAGTTTCAGGTTGGCGTGATATTTTACCGCCATCGCCGTGCGACCTGCCGGGCTCTTTCCCTCTGCGTGAGAAACAAAGATGAACAGTTTTTTTGGAAACCGATCCACAAACTTTTTTGCAGTGTCCTTATTCAGCCCACTGTATTGCAGGGAGTCAATCACGATAATGTCTTGACTTTTCCGAAGCTCGAGGCGTTTAATCAATTCATCGATCGGCTCTTTGTCAAGCAAAATGAATTTGCCGTTGACCTCGCACATCCGTTCTTCTTCAACGGCTCGCTGAAACGATAGCGACAAGCCCTCTTCAATGGAATTATAGGCAACTTTCCCAAACCTCGTCAGATACTTGCAAAGTTGGAGCGTAAAGCGTGTTTTGCCATTGCCCGATCCTCCCCACACCAACCAACATCCGGTCATCTCCGGTTTGCCGAAACTGGCTTCCCACCTGCCGTCAAATGCCATACTCTTTGGACGATATTTCAAAATATCATCTACCGACATAGCACGTTTCACAACACGCTCCTTGCGCTGTTTTTTGGGTTTTATTTCCGTTTGTTTATTCATCGTTTAATAAGCGATTAAAGATGTTTTAAGGCGTGAATTTTACGTTTTACACGGCGCAAATCGCCCTCACTGTCCTGCACCACTTCCTTGATCAAGTCCGGGTCGCTAATGCCGTTGGCTTGACAAATCGCACCGATGTCGTTGTGACAAACGCCTTGCAGTTCCACAAATTTGCGACCGAGTCGACTGTAGATCTCGTTATAGCCCTTTTTATTCAACTTCACACCACGTAGGATGCGTTTTTCCAAGTATTTCGTTGCGCACAGCAAAATGCCGCAATGCCCTTCAAGGTAATTGTACAGCGTGATGAAAAAGTAAATCACCGGATCGCTCAACTTGTCCGCCTCATCCATCACAACAACCGGATGTTCTTTCACTTTCAAACGGCGAACAGCCTCCTGCATCATCTCGCCAACGGTGTAACCACTACACTCAACGCCCATCGTGGCAAGCAACTCCTGCATAAACATCTTGCGGTTCCAATACTCGTTACATTGAAGTACATAAACCTCTTTGTTTTCTCCCGAAAATAGATTGACACCCACTGTTTTTCCACTTCCTGCCGAACCGATAATCGGCATCACCAAACTATTTTGTTGAATGTCACGCAAAACGTGTTTCATAAATTTGAGATCTCGTGTTTCCACAAATACCCATTCTTCGCTTGTAACGCCGATTTGCGTGGCAACATTGCGCCACATCTCGTCCTTAATCAACGCCCATTTGCCGTTGACCATCTGACTGATGGTGGCAGACGACACCTTTTTCATGGAGTTAGCCGCTTTTTGTGCGGAGCCGATCCGCTCAATGTAAACCTTCAAATGGTCAACAATCTGCTGTTTTTGTAAATCGTTCATTGTGTTGTTTTTTTGGATTAATACTAATATCTGTTGTAATAATTTGTATCGTCATCTTCGTCTTTGGAACCTGCGAAACAATCCACAAGAACCCGCTCCGGCAGTTCCGCCGTTTGTTTCGCCGCCAAAAGGCGTTCACGGTTCTTGTTATCCTTGTGCTGACCGAATGAATCCGCAAGCACGAATTTTGCCGTTGTATCACTTAATTTCGGATTGTTGGCAAACAGTTCTCTGACCTGTTCCGAACTTTGGCAACGAACATCTATGATATGTTGCTCCAACGCCTTGTTAAAACGGTTAACTTCCGCCAACCGTTCGGCATCGCCGACTGTTCGTTCAGCGAGTGCCATGGGTTGGAGGTGTTTTTCCTTGAGCAAAAATCTCAAAGAACCGTCATCATTCACAGCGAGGGTTTCGCTCAAATCGTCCGGATCGTATTTCACCGTCCACTGAACCGTGTCGTGCTTGCGGAAATTAATGTCGAAACTGTCGTAGAAACGTTCCGCACCCAAAAAGGTTGGAGTTAAGCCCTGCGGTTCCAGCATATTCTTTCGGGTGGAATCGCCAAAATAAAACAGATAGTCCTCTGTTGAAAGCGGAAGCTTGTTTTCAAGCGGATAAACCGACCACAATTTCATGTATTTGGCAACCTTGGCTTGGCGTTCCATGGCGATGATGCGTTCCAACTGCATCACACAACCCTCTTTGTCCGGATATTGCTTGTGGAATTTTTGCATCAGTTCCATGTTTGGCTGACTGTTTTTTTGGGAAGTTACGCCAAATCCCGACCAATTCGGCATCAGCTGACAATACGTTTTATTCAGATGCTTGAAATACGGTTCAATGATTTTCGTTTTCGAGTTTTTCACTCTCGCAGGAGTGAAGTGCTTGGAAACCGCCTCGTAGAACGGTGTCATCGTTTTAATGGCGTAGTGGTCGCTTTGGATTTGCGCCGTTCTGTATCTTGCGCCGAACAAGTCTTTGGTGTGGTTCACTGCGTTGCGTAGCGCAGAGGTAATCAGTGCCGCATTCTCGTGCGTTCCGATGGCATAACCCACCGGATACTTCGTGCAGGCATCCAAAACCACAACAATCGTAAGCCTGTTGTAGTATGACACTGCGCCTGTTTTATCCACATCCTGATAAAACAGTTCCGAATCCCAACCGTCCAACGTCCAGTACATCATCGGAAAACTCGGTGCTGTGCGTTTGTTCTGCATACTACGCTTGTTCCGAAAGTTCGTTACACCACCCCTGCCGGGTGCGGATTCCAAGTTGAATTTCTCACGCCATACGCCAACCGTAGAAGGCGAAATTGTTTGCCATTCCATTTTTTTAGAAATTTCGTTATAACATTCCGCAACCTGCGCATTGTCCAAATTGCGGGGATCACTGATAAATTCAATTAAAACGCTTTCTTTCACGTCATCATCCACTTTGTTTTTGTTTTTATTGCCGATTCCACGATGAATAAGTGTTGCGCATCCGCCGTCTACATACATTCTGACTTTTTCACGCAAGCGTTTGTCGTTTAGCGGGAGCGAGTGAGGGAACTTCTCAATTTCGAGCCTGCTGAGTGTTCCGGCAATGTTTTTCCAAATCATTCCTTTTGAACCGTTGCCAAGCGTTTTCTGAACTCCTGTGCGGTCTTGCGTAAGCCTATGGATAGCCGACAAAACAATAGCATTGGCATAGTATTCCTCACGTTTCTCAAACGGCAGATGTGTGCCGTCTTCACGCAAATACGAATCGAAAAATTCTCTCGCCTTCGCATCGTGAACAATCGCATCGGCAATCTCGTTCGCACGGGCAGCCGTTGCAGGGTCGTAGCCCAAAATCTTGACAACAGCACTCTTGAAATGCTCCGGCATTGAGGAGTATTCGATGAGTGCAGGGGTGCATCTGCAGGCACGGCGGACAAGGTTGAGTTGTCCGCGAGCGTTCATTTGATAATAGTTGCTCGCCGACACAATCCCATTATCCACAAGGAACCTTGCCTCCACGCACAGTATATCGTTATGGTATCGTATTTTCATTGTTGGGTTATTGATTTTTTGTATCTTTGTGTTTTGAAACTTAAAAAATTATTGTTATGGTTGAAATTACATCTAAATTAAAGGACGACCTTTTGCGCAACATCCAAA
>QMCD01000937.1_pt1 | contig 19238 bp, 36 predicted proteins | sample 1821841 | NCBI WGS metagenome assembly QMCD01 (sample SAMN01991225, study PRJNA193472) | Termite gut metagenome, whole genome shotgun sequencing project. | isolation source: worker | host: Macrotermes natalensis
GCGTTTTAGTGCTGGGCAGCGCGACGCCGTCGCTTGAAACGTATTATCAAATGACTAATGGCAAATACGATCTTATCGAAATGCCCGATCGTATAGCGAATAAGCCGCTGCCAAACGTCGAAATCGCGGATATGCGCGAAGAGCTTGCTAGGGGCAACCGCACGATATTTTCGTCCCGGCTCTATAGGGAGATAAAGCTCGCGCTCTCTGAAGGGCGGCAGATCATCCTCTTCATCAACCGCCGCGGCTATTCGACGTTTATCTTTTGCCGGGGCTGCGGATTTTCGCTCAAGTGCGACGCGTGCGACGTTTCCTTGACGTATCATCGCACGGACGAGACGGCTAAGTGCCATTATTGCGGCAAGGAATACCCCGTGCCGAGCGTCTGCCCAGGCTGTGGGAAGCCGTATCTGAAGCACTTCGGTACGGGTACCCAGCAGGTCGAGGAACAGCTCAAGCGCTACTTTCCAGACGTTTCTACGCTGCGTATGGACTTTGACACTACGCGCGCAAAGGACGCGCATTTGAAGATATTGCAAGATTTTTCGCTCCGCAAGGCTCAGGCGCTCATTGGTACGCAGATGATCGCCAAAGGGCTTGATTTCCCGGAAGTGACACTCGTAGGCGTAATCGCGGCGGACGGCTCGCTGCGTATTCCCGATTACCGTAGCGCCGAGCGCACGTTCCAGCTCGTTACGCAGGTCGCGGGGCGCGCCGGGCGCGAACGCTTCGCGGGGAAGGTAGTCGTGCAGACGTATTCGCCGAATCACCCGAGCATACTATACGCGAAGGAGCACGACTACAAGGGCTTCTACGCCGAAGAAATCGCGCGGAGAGAGCTTTGCGAGCTGCCGCCGTTTACCACGTTTATACGCCTTATGCTCGAAGGCGATTCGGACGAGCCTCTTGCGCAAGCGGCGCAAATATGTCAAGAGGAAATCACTGCGGCACTGCATCAAACGCGCGGCGGCGGCACGCAGCAGGACGTATTATACGTTATGGCCTCTCCCGCGCCCATCAAGCTTATAAAAAAGCGCTATCGCTATATGGTACTAATCAAGCTTAAAAACGGCGAATATATCCGCGAGCATATCCGCGTCGTGCAAAGCTACGTTTTGCAAAACCCGGAGCTGCGCTTGGAGATCAATCCGCAGAACATGCTGTGAAACGCTATGACGCATTGTTGTAGGGGCGAACAGTGTTCGCCCGTGACCCTATAATTTGGCATTCATGTTAACTGCGGGAGCACACTGTGCTCCCCTACATGATTAGAGAATAACATGTTTCGTCGCAAGTCTATCCACAAACGCCTCGTCGTGCTCCACAAAGATCATCGTCGGCGCGTATTCGAGCAAAAGCTCCTCGATCTGCATGCGTGACAGCACGTCGATAAAGTTCAGCGGCTCATCCCAAAGGTACAAATGCGCGCTTTCGCAAAGGCTCTTGGCGATTAGCACCTTCTTCTTCTGCCCTTCGCTGAAGTCTTCCAAAAGCTTATCGAACTGTGTCCGTGAGAAATCCAGCTTACGCAAAATCGCCTTGAATAGGCTTTCGTCGATACCGTGTTCGATAGCAAACGAGCGCAAATCGCCTGATAGAAACGACGTATCCTGCGAAACATACGAAAGCTTAACGCCGCTGCCGACGCGAATTTCGCCGGTGTGGGGGAGAGCTTCTCCAAGCAACAGCTTCAAAACGCTCGATTTTCCGCTGCCGTTTGGGCCGATGAGCGCCACGCGCTCTCCGCGCTCGACGGAGAAATTCAGCCCTTCGAATACGGCGTTTTCGCCATAGGAGACGCTCAGACCCCGAGCCATAGCGACAAACCCGGAATGGTACACGAGCGGCGCTAATTTTAGGCTATCAGCGCTATCGAGGTTTTTCAGCAGCGCGGACTTCTGTTCTAAGGCTTCCTGACGCCTGACCTCCGTCGCCTTAGAGCGTTTCATCATCTTTGCGGCTTTATGGCCGATGAACCCGCGGTCGCCCGCGTGTTCGCCGATCTTCGTCGCCTCGGCCTTGTCGGACCAGCGCGCCGTGCGTTTTGCCGCCTCGGAGAGACGTTTTATGTCCTTTTTCAAGCGCTCGTTCTCCGCAAGCTCGTAATTGTCGCGCGCTAGCTTATTTGCCCAGAAAGACGAGAAATTGCCTCTTTGTATCTCGATGTCCGCGCGGTTGATCGAGAGAATATGGTCGACGCAGTTGTCCATAAACGCCCGATCATGTGAAACGAGTATGAAGCCCTTCTTGCGCTTTAGATAGTCGCTTACGATTCTGCGCGCGTTTAAATCCAAATGGTTCGTCGGCTCGTCAATGAGCAAAAAACGGTTCTCCTTTAGCGAAAGGGCCGCCAGGAGCGCCTTCGTACGCTCGCCGTTTGAGAGCGTTTCAAACGGTCTGTACAGCGCGCTTTCATCCATACCTAACAGCGAAAGCTCGCGGTTTAACTCCCAAAGCTCGAAGTCCGTATTTACCTCATATAGGCAAGCGATCGTATCCTTTCTAGGATTTCGTACTTCAAAAGGAAAGTATTCGAAGCTTACCGGCGAAAATATGCCGCCTTTATACTCGTATTTACCCAAAAGGAGATTCAAAAACGTCGTTTTGCCGCGCCCGTTGCGCCCAGTAAAGCCGAGCCGCCAATCGGTATCGATCTGGAAGGACACGTCTTCGAAAATATTGTCATATGCGCCGTCGTAGGCGAACGTTAAACGCGATATGTCGATCAATGCCATAATAGCTTCCTCCACGAAAACAAAAAACACCGCAAGAAGATGCCTCGCGATGCCGGAGCCGTCCATGTGGACGCTATGGCCGATTATATTTACAGGATGCGATCTTCTTGCCGACGCAGAAAACAAACCTACACGCAAAGTATGATTTGATTCCAACGCCTAATATTTGTTAGCAAGAAGTATTGCGCATCCTTTCAACTCCAATCTAATATTATCTGATAATAATATGCCATTTGCATTGCCATTTGTCAAGATGTAGGGACACGATATATCGTGTCCGCGATATCGGTCAACGCATACAGGAGGTCACGGACGCCATGTATGGCGTCCCTACATCAATATTCGATCCCAGCCCGGGCTTTAACTCCGTCATCGTACGGATGTTTGACTTTAACCATCTCCGTCACATAATCCGCGCGGTTCATTATCCAATCGACCGGAGCATGCCCTGTTATGACCAGCTCGGCGCACAACGGGTCTTCTTCAAGCAAGCCGCGCAGCAGCGCTTCGTCGAGCATTCCAAGCATATAAGCGTCTAGCGCTTCGTCCAGCACCAATAAATCGCATTCGCCGTTGTCGATTAGCCCGATCGCTCTTTTTAGGTTTTCGTCGTGAATCAGGCGCGTCTGTTCGCGTTCTCCGGGGGTCATTTGCTTGGAGAAACGCGGCGACGCTTGGCCTCGCAGGACGGTGATCTTATCGATTAGCGCGAGCGGGCCTAGCTCACCCGATGGCCTGCCCTTTAAAAACTGTACTATGACGACCTTTTGGCCGTGACCGGCGGCGCGAAGCGCCAATCCAAGCGCGGCGGTGGTTTTCCCTTTGCCCGAGCCAAAGTATACGTGTAGTAGGTTCATCGTTCGTAGATAAACCTCGCGTAAAGCTTCGGGAGGCTCCGCTCGGCATCCATGCCCGCGACGTCGCCGTATATGCGGTATTCTTTTTCCGTATCGAGCGGCGTTGTGCCGTAGTATTCCATGAGGATGTTTTGCGGCTCCTCTTCATCGCCTACGTTAAATATGAATACAGGATACGGCGTCTGTTGGATGATCTCAGTTATCGTGCCGTTGCAAATATAGATGCGTTCAATTTGCTCGTCTGCGTTTTCTGTTAGCGACTCGTAGTTCATCTCGCGGGCTTCGGGCGTATACTCATCGACGTCTGGCTTCTTTTCGACGCTAAGCTCGAAACTCGACGTCGCGCCGTCCTTTGAGGCGTTGATATTAAATGTTTTTAAGCCGTAGCCTTCGAGTATGCCGACAAACGAGTACGTGCCGGCGTCCGAATCCACCGTCGGATCCCCTTCGAGCGCGCCATCGATCGTAACCTGAGCGCCCGCTTCAAATGTTCCGCTGACTTCGATGGTTTCTTCTGTTGTTCCCTCAAGAACGCCCTTATAAGGATCGGCCGCGTCTGGCACCGCGCCTTCCACGGTTATGGCGACGTCGCGTTTTACATAGCTAATAACGATCTCTGCCTTTTGGGGGCGCTGATAAAGCGCGCGGGCTTCGAGGACTATCGTACGCTCGCCGTATTCGGTGATTTCGTAAGTGTAGGAGAAATTGCCGAGGGCGTCGAGCGCGTTTGACGCGTCTGAACCGTCGATGAAAAGGCGTGCATCCGTCGATACTTTGCCCGCAATGGTTAGCATAGGCTCTTCAAGCGTAACGTTTGTCGCGCCAGGCTGCGAGAGCTCGAGCGTCGCCTGTGGAACCTTAACGGTGAATTCTGGGATATCCAATGGAAAGGACTGGCCGTCGGCGTCTATGAGGTTCGCTGCGAGCTTAACGGGGATTTCTTCCGGCGTCGACTCGTCCGGCTCTTCGGGAATGAATAATCTATCCGGCGCCAAAACTTGCTGGGATTTAGCGGGAGGGATGGTATACGTCTTGCTTATATGCTGGAGACCTATATCCGGCAGCTCAATCTGCTGGCCGCTTTCGCCGTAGAAGGTGAGCTGATGTACAGGGTCGCCTTCGTATGTCGTGGGCTGAATCTCGACGCGGACTTTATCGGCGGGCGAAGCGTTTGGATCGGCAGGATCGCCAGATCCAAATACGGATTCGATGAAATTGCTGACGCTGCCGTATTCTTCGTTTATATAGCTCCCCGCGAACCAAACGGCCGCGAGCAACAATACGGCTATCGAAATGTAGAGCACGACCATAAGCGCGCCGCCTCTTTGGGGCTGTTCGTCGTCGTCAAAATCGTCTTCATAATCGTCGTCATAGCCGCGCTTCCTCCCGCGCGATTTTTTAGGCGGCGTGGGCTGCTTGGATTTTCTTTTGCTAATTGAAACCGGCGGCTCGTCAATTTCTTGAATCGGCTCGCTTTTGGGTTCATCGACTGCCTGGGGTGCGGCAGGCAGCGGCACCGGGACGAGAGGCTTGTCCGGTTCGGCTGGCGGAGGCGTCTGCGGGGCGTAAACGTGCTGTTGAGGCTGGGCCGGCTGCGGAGGAACATATGGATCGGAAATGCGTATTATCGGAACGTCGATCGTACGCTCCTGGGGTTCGGGAATGGGCGGCATCATCTGTTTGCTTAGGCGCGGAACAGGCCGAACAGGCGGCTCGTAGGCGGGGGAGGGCCGCTGCTGATATTGTTCGGGAGAAGTTTCTATGGAACGCCGGGGCGCGTTTTCAGATGCCTTTGGGCGTTCATAGCCTTCAGGAAAACCGCGCGTAGGCCGATATGGCAGGCGGTAGTCGTAGGGCTGGGGATCGAACTCGTCGAACGAGAAATCGCTTATATTGTTCGGCTGCGCCGGCGCGGCGGGAGCGGAGGGCGCTTGCGCCGCCACACTAACACGCGGCAGCTCCTCGGCGCATTTTACGCAAAACTCCATGTAGCTTTCGTTTTCGGTTCCACAAGCTTTACAGCGCATTCTATCCATCCTCACACGTATATCAATCTTGTATGATATGGACAGTATATCTAAATTTGTCAAATTGCGCAATATTGCCCATGAAAGTTAACAAAGAGGCGAAGCGCGGCAAGCGGTAATTTCCGGCCGCCTACCGCGCTTTCAACAGCGTCATTTTGCTGTGTAGCTGCCGCACATGCTTTCATGGCCCGAATGGCTGTGGCTGTCTCGGCAAGGAGCGATGTTGATTTTCTGCAAGGCGCAATCGTTGCCATGCCTGTTATGGGCGCAGCTCGTAACGCTGCAACGCAAACCGGGATTATTCATTCGCGCAATCTCCTAACATAATATAGCCGCCATAATAACGACCTTAATTGATAAGGCTAGTTTGCGCGGATTTTATGAAAATATGAGCGAATGCTAAAGCGCAAATCAGGCGATACTTTGTATATAGTCGCTCATATGCCCGATTATTGTATCGATCTCGACCCTTTTAATATCGTTGTGGACGGCGAACCGATATGCCTCGCCGCGCGAGCCAGAAACCTTTATGCCTCGTACCAGCATAAATTTACAAAAATCGCCGGAACTGAATTTTGGATTGGCGGCTTTCCAGAAGACCATGTTGATTTTTTGCTTATCCATATCGACTGAAATATCCGGGAGAGCACAAAGCTTTTCTGCGAGCAAGCGAGCGTTATCATGGTCAGCCTTTAAGCGCTTGGCCATCACATCGATCGCTAATATTCCGCATGCCGCTAAAACGCCGGCTTGGCGCGCGCCGCCGCCGACGATTTTGCGCATACCGCGCGCTTTTTCTATAAACGCTCCTGAACCGCAAATCAACGCCCCGACAGGCGCGCACAGCCCCTTTGATATGCAAAACGAAACGGAATCGCAGCGCGCGGTGATATCTTTTGCCTCGCAGCCCAGAGCAATGGCGGCGTTGAAAACGCGCGCACCGTCTAAATGTACGGGAATATTCAGCTCGTGGGCCGCGTCGCAGGCGGCGTATAAAATATCGAGAGGGACGACGTCGCCGTTGCACAGCGCGTTTTCCAAGCACAGCAGCCCTGTATTAGGGAAGTGTATATTTTGTTCGCGATATAGGCGGCGGACGTCTTCGGCGTAAATAAACGTATCGCTATTGTCCGCCAGCGCGTATGATACGCCCGAAAGTCTCGCGGCGGCGCCGCATTCATGGCGAACGATATGGCTTTGCGCACCGGCGATTATTTCGTTCCCGTATTGCGTGTGCGTCATGATAGAAACCTGATTGCCCATCGTTCCGGATATGACGAAAAGCGCGGCCTCTTTTCCCATGGCTTCAGCAGCCATAGCTTCGAGCCGCTTGACTGTAGGGTCGTCGCCGTATACGTCGTCCCCGACGTCGCACTCCATCATAGCCCGGCGCATATCGGGCGTAGGCATTGTAACCGTATCGCTTCGTAAATCCAAGTATTTCATTTGTGGCTCCTTGCTTTATACATAGCGTAAGCGCGCCAAATCGCCGCCCGACGCTATTATACATCGGACAACTCCGGCGCGCCATGCGCTTCGCGAAATAATATTGAATTACGGACGTACGGTTACGACGCCGGCCATTGGACGCCGCTTGCGTCGATTTTTGTTACGCCCGTATGCAAAAGCTCCGAAATAGGCGCAAACGAATACCCCTCGGCTTTAATTTCTTTTATGAGGCGCGGTAGGTATTCTTCGATTTTAAAGCCATTGTTATGACAAAGGATTATTGCGCCGGGGGAAAGCTTTTGTACGCATTCCGCCACGATCTGATCCGCCGTACGCTCGGGCTTCCAGTCGAGCGAGTCCACCTTGGATTCAGTTGGAGCACAAAAGAAGCAATGTACGCTGTCAAACATAGCCGCTACGACCGCCGCCAGAATCGCTACTGTGCGGCGGTTACACTTCCCTGGTAGATTCCACGCCTCTCTCCGAAAACGCACTGTGCGGTCAACCTGTGGCGGGTGGCGGGAACTTGAAGCGTATCGTAATCACGCATTCCATCCGCAACCATTATACACCATTCCGCGCCGCCGTGCTGTCTTTTCGTTCCTTTGCCCACACCGCGAACGACGCAACCGACATATTGTGCCCGTGCGTATCGCTTGCATAATCCCCGGACGAACCGCCCTTCAAGATGCTGTACTGGACGCAATCGGTATCGGCGGCGCTCTCGTAAAACTTATATTCCGGGCCGCGCGCCGTTACCTTCCTGACGCGGCCTTTGCCGTTCGAGTACACGCCGCCCACGACTATGTCCGATGCTTTCATGCGGCCTCCTCGTTCCATCCAGATATCAAGTCGATTAGCGATTGCGCCTGTTGCAAATCAACGTCAATCTTTCCTTCGCAGACTTGCCTCGCCAACTGTCGCGCCCTGTCGATCGTTTCCTTGCTCGTTATGCGCTCAATAATATCGGGAGTGGCCTCCACTAGCCAACTGTGATTCCATGAGCTACCGCCCCGCATACTCCCGTCTGAATTGTATGTCGCGCCGCCAACCACAATCCTGCCCGACGGCGTGACGCGCTCAACAAGTTTTACGTATTTGCCATTTATTGTAACCTGATCGCCGGGTTTCAGGTTCTTAATCCAATCCTTATTCGGCATGTGACTCAACTCCCTCATTCGCAATCTCCAAAAGCACGTCCGCATGACAATCAGCCGACGGCACTAGATAATGAACGATCTTCTCCAGCATGTCTGGCCGAGATTCAACCCAACCAAGAGTCGTATTGCATCTGTTGCACAGCAGCCCGCGAACCCGTCCCGTCTTATGACAGTGGTCAACAACTAGCTTCATCTCTCGTCCACACAGAATGCATTTATGGCCTTGCCTGCAAGCCATATTATCATAGTCCTGTTCAGTGATTCCGTATTTGTAACGCAAGATTTTCCTCCTGTTGCCAGCCCGAGCCTTATCGGGATTCTTCTTCCGCCAATTCCTTAGGCGCTCATTCCTTCTGTTCCTTGTCTTTGCGCCGTATTCCCGGCAACCCTCCTTGCTACACTCAATACATCGAGAATAGTATCTCCAGCCATTTATGGGGGCGGCGGCATCAGTATATTTGTTAAACTCGGACACCGGTTTTGTTTGTCCACAACGGGAACAGCGTTTTTCTGTCAACAGAGAATAGTCTACGGGTCTCATTACAAAAGCTCCTAGCGCGGCCAATAAAAGAACCCCGTCGCTGGGAGCAAGCCAGCTAAGGGGTCGTATCGACTGACGGCCACGCCGTTTAGTCTATATTTTGTAGGCGCTTGCTCCACCTATATTTATTATACTACATATAGTGGATGATTGCAATCTTAAATACAATATATTGTGTTTTCGTCGAAACGCCTCCCGGTACTTCTCGGCGGCATCTTCGCCCTTGAACGGATTGCCCCAAATCGTGCCGCGACCAACGTAAACGCAATTGTCCGGCATACGCCAGCCTTTTTTGCGGCGGCGCTGGACTCTAGCGGGCATTGGCGACCTCCGAATTTGGCAACGGCGGCAGTTTCATCCAGTGGGTAACGCCATGCAAATACTCGCCCTCGCTCCGCGCCCAATATCCACGGTCGGGCGTCTTTTGCGGGATGATTTCGCCTACCATCAACGCTTCGCCAGCAACGCATAGTACGCGGTCTTTCGGCAACTCGTTTTCAACGCCGATCCATCCTGGCGCGCGCTGATTCCACTCCTTCACCGCGTCTTCCGTCTCGTCCCACCAGCCAGAAGGATTCGCGCCGCAAGCTTTGCACTCGATACGCACCATATCTTCGCTGCCATGATATTTGGCTTCGCCGCCGCAAAACGGGCAAGGTAATAATTCCATAATCAGCCGACCTCCTTCGCTTCGCCGCTACTGCAATAATCCTCCGCATTCCGATATTGCCGGAACAAATGGCAATATAGGCCAACGTTCCTGTCTTGGACGATTTGAACGCAGCTTTTGCAGCGAACGACTACGGTTGGTTCGTCGGCGGCAGCGTCCTCAACCTCCTTCGCCATATCCAGAACCGATTCAAGCGCCGACTCGTAGCCCTCCATACTGGCGGCTTCGAGATCGGTAAACCCAAGCTTCATGCTTTGGGATTCAGCAAGCCGCTTTTGGACACGCTCTTTTAAAAGATCAAATCTATCCATATTAGGCTCCCTTCTGCGCGGCCAGCGACTTCCTCAATTCCGGCTGCAAATACTCGCAGAATAGCCGCGCAAACGCAACCGCCCCAGCCAGATAACGTTTTTCAATCGGAATCGACTCATAATCCCAGTCTGTGATATCTTTGACTATGCGCAAAAATGATTCTTCTGTCGGGCAAGCGCGCCCGTCCAAATCCTTTAGTGCGTGGGCGTTGCCGTATTCGCCGCAATGCTCCGCGACTTCTACGGCCCGCCGCTTACTTGCCTTAAAATCGAACACGCAAGCCGTCGAAACCTTATCAAGTAAATACTCGCGATCCAGCCGCGCCATAAGTTGCGCGAACGATTCTGACGGCGTAACGTGCCAACTATACGAATAATTGCCGCAATCTGTTGTCGCGGTCATGGTGTAGGTGTCGTGGTCGAGGTTGATGATGGCCCAATTGCAATTTATGAAAATTGGGTCGCTTGGCTCGAATTGGAAACTGTATTGGGTGATGTTGGGGCGCTTGGTGGTTAGGCGCATGTCAGGCTCCCTCCTGCGCATTCAGCAAAGCGGGGTTATCGTGAATATTTCCGATAATGAGCGCGTCGGGGATGTCGTTGATCGGCTCGTAATTGTCGGAATTGTTTAAAAACCAGCCATTTAGCGCCCACTTGACCGGCGCAATGTCCCATTCATCGGGCTGGAGTATGTCGCCGTCAAAGATCAGTTTGCCGTATTTATCGCGTTCGCCCGTGCATTGCATCAATTCGACCTCTTCGATCCAAAACAGCTCGAAGAGATCATTGGGGCCCACGGCAAACACTTCGACCCGCTGCGGTTTCCCGCCGTCCCATAGAATCGTGCGCACGTCGTACATCGCTTTGCGCTCTTTGTGCCATGCGCGGTACAGGTATCGTTCTTTCATTGTGGCGCTCCTTTCTGCGCGCTTAATAGTTCAGCATTATCGTGAATATTACCTATAATTTCCATATGCAGAAAACTAGGAATCATGCAAAGCGGCTCTACGTATTCGCTGTCCACATCTTTTATCCCAAAGCCCGCCGCCCAATCCAGCCACACAATGATGTATTTTTCATTGCCACTACGCAGTATATCGCCCTCGAAAGCAACTTTATCCAAGTAGCCCGTGTGACGTATCGAGCCACCAACGGTCATTCCTGTGCATTGGCCTAACGTATCACGGTTGAACTCATACACGCTGTTAGCGCCCAATCCGACGCGGTTATTATTAACCTTGATCGTCATGTATTCATCGCTGAAAACGACCAAACTGCCCACTACCCATTTGCCCTTGTCGCGGTCTTTTGCGCGGTATACGTATCTGTTGTTCATAAGTGCGCTCCTTTTCTATAATACGTCCGTCGGCGGCACGTCCACGATATCGCCAATGCGATAAGCGCACTCATGCTCGTTGTCGTGGCCGACTTGCCAGCAACTATGGCAGTGGGTTACGTCCACGACTTCCCAGCGCCCATCAGGAAGCAAGCGGAAGGTTGCGGAATCCTCGCAGCCGTGATTCCCGTTGGCCGAATTGCTCCAAGTGAAATCGTCGCCGGGGCGATAGGTTGCGTCGTATTCCTCGCCGCGAATGTTGCGGTGGGTTAAGGCTACTTTCATGGCGGGGAAGGGGATAACGTTTGACATGATATTTGTCCTTTCTGCGGTCTACGCCGGAATCGCGTTCGGGTCATAGTCTGTGCCAGCGGCCTCGCGTTCCTTGAATCTCCTGCGGGCCGTAAATTCCCCAAGGCCCAGCATCGCGGCTGCGTCCTTAATCGAGATATCGCCGTTGGTGAATCGGTTGTAAGCGGCCTCGAAAGCGTCAGTATCGACTATTTGCCGCTTCTTGCCCTTGTGATTAGCCTTATCGTATACGCCGCGTTCACGGGCGACGGCAACGCCAGCACGGATACGCTCGTTAATCAAGGCTCTCTCTTTGGCCGCTACGTATGACAATATTTGTAAAGTCAGGTCGGCAATGAACGTACGGTCGAGGCTTTCGCCGCTGACGGTCGTATTCAGGAGTGGCATGTCGATAATCTTGATATCAGCGCCGATTTCTTTTGTGATGTAGCGCCACTGGTTCTGAATCTCCGCGTAGTCACGGCCCATCCTGTCAAGGCTTAGAAATACCAGAACGTCGCCCTCTTGCAACGCGCCGGGGCTATCAGGAGTGCCGACAAGCGCCTTATACGCGCCACGGTTAAAGTCCTTGCCGCTGGCTTGGTCGGTGAATATGTTTTCAAGCGAGACACCTTCCGCCGTGAGTGCGGCTAACTGCCTGTCCAAATGCTGGTCTATGGTCGATGTTCTAGCGTAGCCGTATGTGATACCCATGTAAATATCCTCCATCCAATCTTGCAACCAGACGGACGACATAGTACAATGGTCATGTCAAGCCGTTCGCCGGTTTGTCGTTGTAGTAGTCGGGGTAGGTCGCCAAGCTTTCACCCGGCTACTTCTTCTTTTTCCGCTTCAAGACTGTTCGTATCCCTTCGCGGATTACTTCAATTCTTGTAGTTCCATTTTCCTCGCAATATTCGCGCAATTTGCGGTCTGTCTCGCGGTCGAGGCGAATGGTGTAGTTTACGATCTTTGGGTTTTCCGCTTTCGGTCTGCCTGTTATTGCAATGATTTTTCGCCTCCTTCCTGTCCTCTCTAGTATACTTTATGCAACGCGAAAAGTCAACTATTGATTACCAGAAAAGCATCTAACATAGACTCTTTATCGCTCCACGCCAGCGACTATTACCCACATACCCAGCCGCCAGCCAGCAACTATTTGACGCTTGCCGCCGCGCCCACGCACTCCGCTTCCCGCGCCGCCCAAGCTTCCTCTTTGGTCAAGAATACCGACCTGCCGTATTCCTCAATCGGTTTGTCGATACTGCGCTTCACGAACACAACGTCGCTGTGTACGCCGCCCTTGCCGTAGGTGGTGACAAGTTCGCCCTCGTTATCGGATAAGTTCATGCACGGGACGGCGTTCATGTCGAATGAGATACCAAACAGCAAACATTCGCTCAAATCGCCGTTCTCGACAAGATACACGCTGTCGCCAATCTTGCCGCAAAGTTCCTTAAACCCATCGGGCAAATGAAGCAGCCGCTTGTGTTCCTCCGCGTCCTCGTACGGCCCAAGCCGGTCAATCAGGTCGGACACGGTTTGCGCTGACGGTCTGCCGCGCAACTGGCCTGTGTTCCTTATGTAGATCGGTATGTTATTGCGATATCCTGCCAGTCTCGTTAATCGTGTCATAAATTCATGCTCCTTCCACAATTCTTGCTGCTCCCAGCGACTACCGAGCGCCCAACTAAGGGCGCTACTCCGTTATCCGGTATTTGTGCATATCGCGTTCATCCCTGCCGACACGAATTATCCGCCCGCTTTCCATTTGCCGTATAGCCTCTGCGCGTTCGGCTCCATCAACCTCGTTTGTTTCAGGGTCGGCTATGTCATAGTCAAACATCTTGTTAAACTCCGAACGGGTCACTACTTCGCCGTCTCTTAGGTATGCCATATCTTTCCTCCCTACAACTATTCCGAGCGCTTCCAAACCATCAACTACGCGCCTTTCAAACTCCGCTTAAAACCATCTCGCCGGGGCGACAACTGGCGCGGTGTTCGCGGGTAAACCCGCATCAACGCTCATTCCCATATCTTAGCACTCGCTACAGCCCTCCGTGAAGGGCTGGGCCAGTGTTAGGATTATCCTACCAGTTCCCACATTCGCCGCAACGCATCGAAAGTCGCCCTTGCAATATCGTCACCAGCGCGGTAGCCGTCATGCTTGGCGGCGTACTCGTCGCACAACTCTATAGCGCGGGGCTTAATCTTTTCTATGGGCGCTGCGACTATATCAAGGCCATACGCGCTGTTGATTTGGTCTATTGTCATTTCGTATCCTCCGTCTCTGTCGGTGCGCCAGGCAGCGGTATCCAGTGTGTCACGTCCTCCATATCGTCGAATACGTTTTGCACGAGCCTTACGCCTGTGCGCGGCTCCCAGCCTATGACCGTTTCGTATTCTTCTGGCATACGGTCATTGACGCTTATCCATTCAGGGGTATTGTTCATATCCGCTCCGCTCCTTCCTCTGCCGCCTCCGCGACTATCACTCACTTATGATAACACCCTTTGCACTTATCCCGCACGCCGCACGGCACGCGACTATCTTTATAAAATCCGCTTTCTGGCTTATACTGGCCGCAACAGGTACACCGATAAGCGCGAACGCCGTTTATGATGCGGCTCGGCTTGCTGTGATCGGGATAGCGCGCCCGCTGCGGCTCGTCCCATTCCTCAACAGAGGCCATGTATCCGGCCTCTGATATGTTGTCTTGGTTAGGCATTTTTGGTTCCTCCCTTCCCGCCGCTCCGCGACTATGATGTGCATTTTGAGCGCGGCTGGCAGCTATTGCTTGCTCGGCCCGACTTGTATACCGTGCGCCTTTACCCACTCGCGGCACTCTTTCAACGTCCCGCTAAATACAAAGCCTTCAACCTGTTCTATATCCCATACGACCGTATCAAATTTCTTACTGCGTTCAATCATATACTTTTTCATAATCTCATTCCCTCCCGCGTTCTACAACTATCCGATGCTCACCCTATAGCATCTATGGAGCCTCCGGCGCGAAGCAGCAGAAGCCCTAACATGCGGTAAGGGGCGCGACTATTAGGCCGTCGTCAGACGTTCGGCGTGCAACAGCGCTATCAATTCGTCCGGGTAACAGCGCCCCGCGAACGACAGGCCATTGTAAATCGCTTGTTCATCGTTCTCGGCCTGTTGCCTTGTCTGCGATTTCTCGCCGTTATGTGTGAAGTGAATCCAGTATTGATTTAGCATATTATCGCCTCCTTCTATCGACTATCGAACCAGAATCACATGCGCGTTACCACGATTGAGCGCCCGGATAATCTCGGTGGCGAAGAAGGTAATACGCTTGTTATGGTTCTGCGTCGCAAGTGTCGCGCCGTACTGCTCGACCTCGCACATTGTACGGCCTGTCGTGCCGTTTTCTTTTCTGATGCTCATGATCTCGTTATGGATATCGCCCGACCGATTGCCCGCGAAAACCATACCGGGCTTTATGATGCTGATGTTGTACTCTCGTTTCATTTTGCCGCTCCTTATTAAGCGTAATTAAGCACAAACCGTGCTGTATTGTAGACATAAAGCCTATTATGAAAATGCCGTTTATAATCGCCGTTACCGCTAATCGTGCGGTGAACGTTGGGGTATTTCAGCTCGATTACGGTCAAATACTTGTCAAGTTGTTCATCGGAGCATTCAAGGCAAGCAATGGCGTTTTCGATATCCGCTTTATTGCTATTGCCGCTTATGCCGTCGATCCTCGTCATTCGCTTTTCGCCTAAAAGTTTATTGTATTTTTGAAGCAATTCCCATTTTTTCATCTTCGCGTCCTCCCGTCTTTCGACTATTGCGCTAATCTCAATCTTTTCGCTTGAATCGGAAACCAATGGCAATCCCAGTTAAGATATACGTTTCTGATTTCGTCTTTGTTTTTGTATAGCGGCTCGGTAATGCTCTCGGAGCCGCCGCCAATCTTTAGCCGTGTGTAATGATGTTGCGCGTCAAGCTCGTTCTGCATTTGTTCATCCGTGATAAACCCCGTCACGGTAAAAACCTTCTTGCTCCAAGCGCCGTTATCGTCTTTGAAATTTACACGATCACCGATTTTCAACATTCTTCCAACCTCCTACGACTATCACATTAACTTTCACTTTATATCCGGCTGCTTTAGGCTGCGGCGCTGTGGCCGCTTACCATCCTATCGTCTTTTCGACTAATCGGCGTATGTCGTCCGGCTCCATGCCGTATTTCTCGATGATGCTTACCAGCGTTAGCGCGTTCTTGTCCTCCAGCGCTTCGAGCATTTCGGCGCGTGTTTTGTTTTCCATGTTCTCGACCTCCAGCGACTATAAAATCAAAGTGAATAGCGTTGAACCTGTCGCGCTCTGGCGGAATCTCCATGCACACGCCGACGCGATCCATAACCAGTAAAGCGCCGCTTTTCGCCCTTACGACTTTGAGCGGGTAATGATGGAACATGCGCCGGTGTGCGTCAAGCGTTTGCCCTTCGTATTCGTGCGCGTTTTCTTTTGTTAAGTACATTGCGCCGACCTCCTACAACTATTGGATAGATTTTCAAATTCTCGCTCACTCTGCAATTTTCACGGGCTTGTGACCGTCCGACCGTCGCGACTATGGGAGCGGTTCGGGCTGCATTAGGCGGCTCCGTGTCGATGGAGCGCCAAGTTTAAGAAGTGCGAGTAATTCGGGACGAGTTCGCCGTCTGCCGTCAGGTATTCGATGCGATATGTGCGCGGGTTCATCCGGCAGGAAACGCCGGGCGCGTGCTGTGCCTCTGCAAGCATAACGGCGGCGGTCTGTTCTGGATATCTGATAAAGCTATTCTCCGCAAACTGATTCATTTTTCAAATCCTTTCCGCGACTATGCCGCCGGTTCAATTGTTTCGCCGTTCCAGCGGCATTCATACGTAAAATCGTCCGTCGAATAATTGCCGTTCCAATCCGGCCTGCGCCCAGGTATCAGCGTTTCGATAAACTCGTAAAAATCGCCGTTATCGTATTTGAGCGTGTAGCCGTCCAACATCAACGGGTGTTTTACGGGCTGGCGCTTGTCGTAATCGTGAGCGCGGCATTTTTCGTAAAATTCATTGAATGACATTTCTTGTAACCTCCATCGACTATTTTTCGCGTGCTCTGTCTTTGTCCGGGCTGGCAACCGGCGGAGCCTTGCGACTACCGGCGACATTACGCGAAGCGGCGATTAAGCCGCGAACGCTTCACGGGCGCTTACTCTGCGCCTCTCGACTATCCGGCCTTGCGCGTCCTGCGTTTCGGCGTAGTAAACGACGCGCCCGTTGTGGACTTCCGCGACTATATTGGTTTTCATGGTGGAACCTCCTAATTTTTACTGTTTGGGCGGGGACTATCGGAAAACTTCTTTGACTTCGACGACTATAACCGTCTTGTCGGGGTTTGCGCTTTTTACCTTGATCATGTCGCCAAGTATTTCGACTATCTGGACGCGCTCTTTGATCGGCCTTTGCTCTTGCTTGGCGTAGAAAATCAGATTCTTTCGCCCGATATTCGCCCAATAGAAACCGCCGACTTTCGCGTCTTTGGCCGCTAATGCCGTCATGCTCGTAACCTCCCAAAACTATTTAACCGTTTCGCTCTTGCTCGTTCAGATTCGGACTTTTACCGAATGACGGCTTTCCCATCACTCCCCGGCCTTTCCTGCGCTTACCGTTTCTGCGTTGGCCGCGTTAATATTTGCCGAGGTGGGATATGCTGTTGTCAAGGTTCTAGGTTTCCCGTTACGCCTTTCGGCGTTTCGGCCCGTAACCGGCGGGCCTCGTCAGACGGGTTATGCGGCGACTATGCGGCGGGTTCGTCCAGTGCGTCCCAATCACCGATAAAGCGGACACCCCACGCTTGACCGGTGGTTGCCTTGTGGTGGCGTCGGTACGCCTTGACCATCTCGCGGGCGTTGCCGTCGGGCCATGACGGATCGTCGCAAGTAGCAATTAGCACGTCCTCGCGCATCAAGTCCACGAGGGCGCACCAAGTCTTAACGGTCACAACCTTGGGGGAAACGTAGCAATGCTCCGCGTTGCAATGGATGCAGCGCCCGCCGTTGGCTGTTAATTCCTCGCGGGGCGTGATTTTTCCGCATGTTGTGCAGGTGCCATATTTTTTGTTCTGCATCTTCATTTCTCCCTTGCTTTTATTATATTAATTGTACCAGAAACGGAACAGAAATGCAATACCCTAATGCAAATATCTTAAATTTCTTTTCTGGAATATCGAGCCGTAAGCACAATATATAGTATTAGCAACAGATTATCAATACCATATGATGCGGTCACAAAATACTTTTATCGATTTTAATTTCCAGTTGCCAAATGTACCATTATGGGATATAATTCATAGATGCGAGAGGCGCTAGGAGGTCATATAGCGATGATTAAATACGACAGGCTTTTCGAGCTGTTAAAGACGCTTAAACGCCCTAGTACGGCATGGCTGCGCGGCAAGGGCATACATCCGCGAACGGTTGACAAGTTGAAGAAGAACCAACACTTAGACACTCGGACGATAGACGCATTATGCAAATTGTTGCACGTCCAGCCGGGGGAGATCATGGAGTATGTGGACGATGAAGAATACCCCGCCCGACACTTTCGCCGCCAGTCTACGCGACACGAAACAACCCGAGCGCGAAACGTGCGTTATTTGCGGGCGCAAGCTGCTGATTTCCGAGGTTCCGGCGGGCGTTTGCGTTTTGTGCGGGGAGGACGAGCGGAAGAAGTAGCGCCGGAGCCGATCACGCCGGGAGCAGTTACAAGCGGCTTTTTGTTGCGTGAAAATGCCGCCCTTTCGAGCGGCTTGGTTTATGATTTTTCTGGCTTGCGGCGTCCGTCAATGTGCGGCTCGTTTTCGTCGATCAGCCAGCGCCCCGCGATTTTTCGAGCCGTTTTATATCTTCCGCGCTGGCAGCCTTGCTTTATCGTCGCCGGGTCTACGCCGTGAATTTTTGCGTACTCGGCCAGCGAAATGAGATTTATTGCGTCATAATCGCCTAAAAGCATGTTGTATGCTAAAATCAGGCGCTCTTTTACGGGCGCCGGCACTTCAGCGGCGTCTAGCTCGTAATCCTGAATGATTTTCGTGCCGTTTATCACATCGTGCGGTAGTGCGTCGCTGCCGTCTGGCCTGACTTGCTGCGCGATTTTTTGCGCGTCGTATAGCGAAACTCCCGCTTTTATGCGGAGGGCGCGCAATTCGTTGCCGACGGTCGGCAAGGGGTCGAAAAGGTCGAGGCCGGTTATTTTTACCTCGACGCATTCTGGGAGATTGGCGAAAACCCTTTTGCCTGTTGTGCGGCATACACCGGACGCATAACCCCGGCATTGCTTGCAGTAGTGAGCTATCATAACACAACCTCTTCTTTTACGTAGTGTCGGGCCGCTATGCACGGCCCCATAAGCAAACTAGATTTTTTCTTCGAGCGAAGTAAAACCGAATTCTTCGTCATAGGAAGTCTCGAAGCCGTGGAATTTCATTCTCGTTCCTCCCGCCGCTGTCGGGACTATGCCGCCGCTCTGCCTTACGCTGTCCATCATCGCTTTTACTGTCGGGTCGTTCGCGCCCATCTTTTCGAGATACACGGGGTAATCGTCGCTTTCAAGTGCGGCGTCGCGCTCCTTCTTGCTTTTGAAGACGTGCAGGACGGCATTCGTCGAACCCTGATAGACCGAGCTATTGGATTCCCATGCGTAAAATTTCTTAGTCATTTTATATCCTCCTTCGTATCACGCCCGGTTTCGCCGCTGGGCGTCGGCTTTCACAATTGTTACAACTATTTCCATAATGGGAACGGCTGGCAACTATCGCACGCTTGCGACTATCATAGGCTTAACAAGCCGCG
>QMCD01001876.1_pt1 | contig 19228 bp, 17 predicted proteins | sample 1821841 | NCBI WGS metagenome assembly QMCD01 (sample SAMN01991225, study PRJNA193472) | Termite gut metagenome, whole genome shotgun sequencing project. | isolation source: worker | host: Macrotermes natalensis
TTCACCGCGTCGGTGCGGAGGAAACGACGGGAAAATCGCTGGAATCGCTGCGTTCCTTTCAATCGATGATGGAAGAGCAACGGCGCGTGCTGGGCAAAGAATTTAGTGTACAAAATCTCAAGAATTTCCTCTCGGCCATCGATTATGAACGCGAAATCGCGCGGCAGTATAAAGAAGCGAAAGGGCGCGAACAGCGTTGGGATTCGGTGGGAGAAGTTCTCTCCGCCGCTGCCGAGTACGTTTCCGATGCCAATAAACGCACAAAAACGCCATCGCTCTGGGAATTCCTAGATCAAACCTCACTGGCCGGTCCCGATTTTGGAAATAGCGACAAAAAAGGCCATCAGCAAAACGCCGTTGTTTTGATGACGCTTCACGCCGCGAAAGGCTTGGAATTTCCCGAGGTTTTTATGGTAGGACTGGAAGAAGGAATCTTGCCGCACCATCGCAGCGTGAATAGTGACGATGTTTTTGCCATTGATGAAGAGCGACGTTTGTGTTACGTGGGACTCACCCGCGCGGAGCGGCGTTTAACGCTCACGTATGCCGTCAATCGCACCAAACGAGGACAAGAGAAAGCCACCGTGCCCAGTCGTTTTTTATACGAAATCACCGGCAAAACCGGCAGCGAATCCTACGAAAAAGCCAAAGAAAAAAAGAAGAAATAAGCCCCGACAGGGCAAGTCTTGCCTCCACGCCCGCCATGTTCTGCGCCGCCGCGCCAACGTTGCAAAAAGCACTTGTACTGAAATTTCATTATTACCTCGAGCATCCTTTACGAAACAGTAGGAGCAAGTAGCTCCCTCATCGCATCGTCGTACTCCTCACCCTGCGGCGAACGATAATGCCAGAGCAATTGATCTTCCATGAAGCTCACGCCTTTGCCTTTAATCGTGTGGGCAATAATACAGCTGGGCTTGTCGTGTTCCAAGGGAAGCTGTTCTAATGTTGTAACAAGTTCATCGACATCGTGGCCATCGATTTCGCGTACACACCAGCGGAAAGCCCGCCACTTGTCGGCAAAAGGTTCAAGGTCGCAAACATCCTTCGTATGGCCAAGTGCCTGAATCTTGTTGTAATCGATGATGCAAACGAGATTGTCGAGTTGATGTTGCGCGGCCAGCATGGCGGCTTCCCAGACGGAGCCTTCGTTGCATTCGCCGTCGCTGAGCAAGGCAAAAACGCGGTGTTGCTTGTTGTCACGTTTGCCGGCCAAGGCCATTCCAACAGCGATGGGAAGACCGTGCCCCAACGCACCAGAGGAAACTTCAATGCCGGTCTGTATTCCATCAATCGGGCCACGGGTCGCGTGGCCAGCGAGTTTCGCGCCGTCGATATAAAAGCTGCCGAGCCAATCAGGTGGCAAAAAACCGCACTCGGCGAGCGTGGCATAATAGCCAGCGGCGGCATGACCTTTACTGAGGATGAAGCGGTCACGGTTCGGATCATCAACCCGGTTGGGGGAGATGTTCAAAATCCTGCTGTACAACACAGCCATGATTTCGGCCATAGAAAAATTCGAGCCGAGATGCGAGCTTTTCGCCGCCGAAATCATGCGCGTGGCGTGAATGCGGATTTTTTGGGCGAGGGCTTGGAGGTTTGCGGTTTCCATGCTCATTGTTCTTGCATTTCGGTCGACAGGCTTTTTCCTCGTTCAGTCCGGCAACGTGCGGCCCGCTCGGCCGCTTGGTGAAAGTAGGCGAGCACTTCTTCGGATGTCATGTCCTTTGTCTTTTCATAGATTTGACGCTACGTTTCTTCTTTCCATTTCATCAAATCCCAGTCAGGAATGACTTGGGGCTTGATCATTTTACTTGTCGTCATGGATCACCTCATAAGGAGTTCGGATATCAATCTGTGAATAACCCAGTAATAAGTTTACTCCATTATAGCCATCAATTCGCGTTTTGTTAACGATGTGTTTGAAATTCTAGGAAACAAGCACATCGGCCTTGGCAAGAGTAGCAAGAGCGATATGTTTGCAGTCATCAAAACTGGTCGGCCCAACAACTTTCTCGGAAATGTATCGTGCAGCCAGTACATTGGATTCTTCCGTGGAAACCACTCTTTCAATTTGGTCTTTTGGTACCGAATCCCAGAACTCACGAATGATTTTTGGGGCTTTTGCCACTTCCTCGTCTAACACATCCGACAAAATGACGACAATTTCGCCTCTTTCAACGGCATTCCAAAATGGCTCTGTTTGTTCAATGAGCCTCTTGTTAAACGCCCCGCCCACTGCGGAGGAATCCACGTAAACTCGGATGATTCTGTTGGTCATGGCTGGGGTTATTACGCTCCAATGGCCGATTCGCTTCGCATTATTCTTTCACAATAAAAGCCGGCGTGTGGGCAAACGGCAATTCGCTATCTTGTATTTTGACTTTTTGGACCATTCCGGCTGCAAGAGCAATAAAAAAACGAGCCGCGAACGCCCGGCGAAAAATCTCTCCGCACACTGACATTCCCGACTCGTGAAAGGCCCTTACAACAGCTTCTTCAGCTCGTCAACCTTGTCCGTCTTTTCCCAAGTGAAATCGGCATCATTCCGGCCAAAGTGACCTCCGGCGGCGGTTTTCCTGTATATGGGCCGCCGCAAGTCAAGCGTTTTAATGATGCCCGACGGCGTGAGTGGGAAGATATCGCGCACGGCCTGCGAAATTTTTGCCTCGTCTACCTTGTTTGTGCCACGACAATCAATGAGCACGCTCACCGGTTCCGGCACGCCAATCGCGTAGGCCAGCTGCACTTCGCAAGCATCGGCCAAACCAGCCGCCACGATGTTTTTGGCCACATAACGGGCAATGTAGGCCGCACTCCGGTCCACTTTCGTCGGGTCTTTCCCGCTGAACGCACCGCCGCCGTGCGAAGCCCAACCACCATAGGTGTCCACGATGATTTTTCGACCTGTGAGGCCGCAGTCGCCGTGAGGACCGCCCACAATGAACTTGCCGGTCGGGTTGATATGAAATTTGATGTCGCCCTTATTGAGTTCGACGGGCAAACAGGGCATGATGACTTCAGGAATGACGAAATCGGCAATCTGCTTCTGCTCCACTTCCGGGCCATGCTGTGTGGAAACGACCACGGTGTCAATGCGGACGGGCGTTTGGCCGTCAAATTCAACCGTCACCTGACTTTTGCTGTCAGGGCGAAGCCACGGAACCTGCTTGGCGAAGCGAACTTCGGTCAGCTTGTTTGTGATTCGGTGCGACAGGGCAATTGGTAGCGGCATGAGTTCCGGCGTGTGATTGCAAGCAAAACCGAACATAAGCCCCTGGTCGCCTGCCCCGATTTCGCCTTGATGACCCGCGGCACTGTCGTTGACCCCCATCGCAATGTCCGGGCTTTGACGGTCGAGCGAAACCATGACGGCACAAGTTTTGGCGTTGATTCCCCATTCATCGTCGGTGTAGCCGACTTCGCGGATGGCGTTGCGAACAACGTTTTGATAATCGATTTTCGCGTTTGTTGTGATTTCTCCGGCGATAATGGCGATGCCGGTCGTGACCAAGGTTTCACAGGCCACGCGGCTCATGGGGTCTTCGGCAAAGAGGGCATCAAGCACGCCGTCGGAAATTTGGTCGGCCAGCTTGTCGGGGTGACCCATACTGACGGCTTCACTGGTAAAAAATCTCTTAGTCACGCAATTCTCCTTGGAATGGGATGTTGAAACAGTTTTAGAACAAAAGAACGGCTCAAGACAACTGCGCATTATAACGCCAAGGCAACGGGTTTGCAAGACGGCGAGATGACTCTCAAGCTATTTCTTGGCGGCTCTTTTGGTGAGCCCTTTGAAACAATCATAAAATTTTTTCAAAAAAGCTTGACACATGAAATACGAACGTTTATAGTTGCAGGCGGTTGGTCTTTTGGATTCTGTTTTCTGCGCAACGATTTCATTCTTGAATCGAAAGGAAAAAACGATGACAAAAACAAGAGGCTTGGCGATGGTGATTCTGGCGGTAGGGCTTTGTGCCGCGCTGGAAAACAGGGCGGCGGCCCAATCAGAAGAGGACCGTTTGGGGGGCAATATCTAGGATGTGGAGGACGCTGGATAGCCGTATTAGAACAGGAGACCCTCGATAAAGTTCCCATCAAGCCTCCAGCCACAGTCACAAATAAAGGTTGTAGTTGGTTTGGAGAAAAGGCACCAACCGGAAAGTGTGGAATTGAGGCGGGCGAAACCAAAGTTGTTGAATGGAGCCTTTCTGGAGACTTGGACTTAAAACTTTGTCAAACAACAGGCATTGCAGTGGGTGCCAATTACGGGAAGACGATCACGCATTCCTATAAGGGTACATCTGAAATGACAATCAACGATTTTTGCCAGATGTGTACGGCCGCAATATATGCTCAGTATACAAAACGAGAGTATTCCGTGCGGTGCAGTTGCGGTTCAAATGTTGAAAAAAGAGGCTTTGTGACAAGGTTTGATGGAGATGTTCCAGAAATCAGGATGGACTTGGCTCCCAATTGCAATCCGAATTGTCCTCCCGGCGGTTGAGGGCGTATCTTGAGGTTATTGTCTTTTCCCATACCCAATAAGGAGATTTTTATGTATCGCTATTCTTGTATTTTTTTTGTTGTGATGCTCGTTTTCTCATGGAGCGTGAGCCACGCCCAGTTGACTTTTCAGATTCCCCAGCCAAGCGAGGAGCAAGAGAAAGAAGTTGTACGTTTGCATGAAGCTGAAAAATTTGACGAAATCGAACAATTCGCAAAAGATGAAAATTTTGATCCGCGCCATATTGCAGGGATTGTGGCTTTCAATGCCCACAGAACAGGAAGTGCAGCCAAAAAAGCGGAGGCCGTTGACCTTCTGATTGACACGATTCGCTCTGCACCGGAGGACATCCAGCACAAAGTCGCGCAGCAGGGAATCAACATCATGACAGGAATTTCGCCTGAGTGGGGCGACGAGTTGTTTGACGAGCTTGTGCGGCAGGAAATTTACGGTGAAAACGATGTCTTGCTGAGAAAAATTGACCAGATGGTGAGAAAAGAGCAAGTCTATCAGGCACTTCCCTTATTCAAACAGTTGCTGGAATCGTCTTACTCTGACGAAGATATGGTCAACACGGCTTGGCTTATTCTGTCGAGAATGGATTATGATTCAGACGACTTACCCCTATCAAAAAAACGGCTGGTCGAAATGCTTTATGAAAAATTCCCTCACGTACTCGAATTAAAGCTAAAATCAATTGACGCGCTTGCCTTGGAAAAACCATCCGAAGCTTTGGTTGAGCTTGAGCGTTTGAAAAGTGAGCATCCTGAGTTTTATGCGAAGTATGAGGATTTCGTCTTGACAATTCGCGCTCAGACGCTCGAACGTATGGGTGAATGGGAACGAGCCAAGGCGGAATGGACAAAAGCTCTCAGCACACCGGCTGAAGAGGTCGCCAAAGCCAAGCTCGCCGAATACGCTCGTCGCGAAGAAATGGAAAAGCAGATTTTGGAATTGTCCAAACAGGTCAATGATCCACAGTACGAGCTTCCGCTGGCCAAGCCCATGTCGTGGCAGCGAAAACTTTGCATCGCATCGGGCGTGCTGTTGATTCTCTTCGCCTTTTTCATGCGATGGCGAGACCATCGGAAGAACAAGCAGTCGTGAAAATAACCCAGTCGGCACGCACAATGGTTCTTTTGAAAAAGTCTTTCATTTTGTGAAAAAAGTTGACAAATGAAATGCGAATGTTTATGCAGAAAGATGGCTGGTCTCGTAACAATGCTCGGCGCGCCGCCCCCGATATGCTAAGGGATAACGGGAGGCGAGATGAGTGTGCGTCACTTTTCCACGGAAATGGCTTTCTTGACCAGTGAACGCATCAGCGCCGCCGAAGGTTTGCCTTCCGTGAACAAGCGGTATTGGAGACAAGCCTGTCCCACGAACATCTCGACGCCGCTGACAACGCGACAGCCTTTTTCCCGCGCCCACTTGATGAGTAGCGTTGTTTCGGGATTGTAAATGGCGTCGAAAACGGTCATGCCCGCCTTCAAACTGCTCCGCTCCAGCGGCGATTCATCGACGTTCGGGTGCATTCCAACGGGCGTGCAATTGACAATCACGTCCATCAGCTGGCTATTTCTGGCTCCCCAGTCCACAACATCGCAATCCAGCTCTTTGGACAGGTCATAAGCACGATTGCCGTTCATGTCCGTGATGGTGACGTTCGCGCCGCGTTTTTTCAAACTGTACGCCAGTGCCATGCCTGCCCCACCTGCCCCCAAAACCAAGGCGGTTTTCCCTTCCAAAATACTCAATTCCGCTTTGACGTCGCCGCCCATCGCCAGTTCAATACTGGTGACCGCAGCAGTGCAGTCCGTATTGTAACCACACAGCTCGCCGTCTTTGAAGATGATCGTGTTGCATGCGCCAATTTTGCTGACGGCCGCGTCCATGCGATTCAAATGCGGCATGACGTTGACTTTGTGTGGAATGGTCACACTCAAACCGTGAAGGTCAAATTGCGGCGCGAGTTGGAGAAAGCCCGGCACATTGCTGTCATCTAATGGGAAAGGAACATAAACCGCGTTGATCTCGTCCGCTTCAAACGATTTATTGTGAACAAGGGGACTTAGGCTGTGGCCGATGGGATTGCCAATGATGCCGAAAACCTGGGTGTCCGCATTGGTGGATTCATAATGGTAGAGATCGCGCAGCTCCGAATAAACAAGCAGGCCAGGCGCGATGACGCGGGAGGCGGAGAAGGTGGAATACGTGTACGGCATTCCAAATTTTTTCGCCAAAATTCGCGTGCATTTTCCCATTTCACCCATACAAATTCCGATGACGCGCACGCCACGTCCGCCAGAAGTACAATCGCCCTGCGCACGCGCCTCTTGGTTTTTGGCTCGAATGAAGGCGATAAAACGGAACATGTCTTCGACCGTGCGGGGATTCACCGCAATTTTGATAAAAAACGGTGATTTCGTCAGCATTTCGCGGTGGAGTGCCTCTAAATCCTCNNNNAAATCCTCCGGTACGCCCGCCACATCGTGGTAACTGATAATGCGATGTGTTTTCCCAAACGGCGGAATTTTGTCCGCCGTATCCAATTCCAAATCGACGAATTCCGGTTCCTCGGCAATGGCGGCACGAAGCAGTCGCAAACGTTTTTCTTCCGTATCGCGCCAAAGTCCACCGTCCTCTTTTTTGCGGACCGTAATGATCGTCGCGGTGGGTCTGCTGGCAATCAACCGTCGCACATCGGGGTCACGACGCAGAAAATCCAGACGCAGTTCCACCAATTTCACGCCATCGGCGGCCAGATTTTGATGCTCTGTCATCATGCGTGTGTGGCTTCCACATGCAATCGTAACGCATATCATTATTGTTCTCCCGTTTTTTCACATCCTATTCGCGCGGCATCGGGTTTTGATGTCCTCGACGCGTTACTGCAACGTTAATTATCCAAGTGCATGGCGGCGCAGCGCACCTTCCATTTGGCGATCAGATCGCGCAACTGTTCAAAATTGAACGGCTTGGGAATGTAATCATTCATGCCCGCCTGAAAACATTTTTCACGATCCCCAACCATGGCGTGGGCTGTCATGGCAATGATGGGGACTTGATGATTCTTGACATCGCTCATCGGATTACGAATGGTCTCAGTACATTGATAACCATCCATTTCCGGCATTTGGCAATCCATCAACACAAGGTGAAAGGACTTGTTTTTCATGATTTCCAGAGCCTGAAATCCATTTTCCGCGACTTCAACTTGGTGTCCCAGCGTGCGCAGCATGGTGGTGGCCACGATGATGTTGATTTTGACGTCTTCCACAAGCAAAATATCGAGTGGCCAATCCGATGTGTCCGAAGCCAGCGCGTGCGCTTCATGGTGGCCGAGAACCAGCAAAGAATAAACCGCGCTGCTGTAGATGGGTTTGGGTAAATAGCCGTACAATTGGAGTTTGTTTTTGGTTTGCCAATCGACCGATGCTCCCAAGGCAAAGAGCATGACCAATTTTGACGTGGCCGTTTCAGGGCTAGCTTGGAGTTCTTCGTGCAAGGCTTCCATAGATAAACCCGGAAAATCCGCGTCGAAAAAAATCCAATCGAACGGCCGACCTTGCTGGCCCTGCTTGTGAATGAGACGCAAAAAATCGTTGGCGTCCGCGGTGTCGATCAATTGGCCGCCCAAATCTTCGATGGTCGTTTTTAGGGCACTGCGTGTGGCGGGATGAATGTCCAAGACAATCGAAACGGTGCCCGTCAGCGGTTTTTTGAGAAGAACCTGCTTAGACTCATGATGGGATTTACTCAAAACGACCGTAAACCAAAACAAAGAGCCGTGCCCCAACTCGCTCTCCACGCCGATACTGCCGCCCATCATTTCCACGAGCTTTTTGCTGATCGAAAGTCCTAGTCCTGTGCCGCCGTATCGCCTCGTCACAGAACTGTCCGCTTGCACGAAAGGATTAAACAGCTGCGATTGGCGATCTTTGGGAATGCCGATGCCCGTGTCTTCAATCTCGAAACGAAACTGGGCCGTGAACTTATCCGAACTCATCCGCTTCACACGGAGCTGAATCTCGCCTTCACTGGTAAACTTGCAGGCATTGAAAAGCAAGTTGAGTAAAACCTGCCGGAGTCGGCCACTATCGCCGACAAAAATTCCTTGGATATTTTGCTCCACGAGCATGGAAACCCGTATGCCTTTCTGGTAGGAATGCAGGGCAATGGAATTGCAAACATCTTCCACGACGGGCATGATTTCAAAATCTTGATGATCCAGCGATAATTTACCGGCCTCGATTTTGGACAAATCAAGAATGTCGTTGATAATGGTCAAAAGCGAGCTGGCACTGTTGCGAATCATGTTCACATACTGCTCTTGAACGTCGGTCAGCTGGGTTTGCGCGAGCAGATCGGTCAGGCCAATCACGCCGTTCATGGGCGTGCGGATTTCGTGGCTCATGTTGGCCAAAAATTCGCCTTTGGCGCGGTTGGCCGCGTCATGTTCTTCCAGATTTCGGTAGTCCGTTATGTCGGTGATGAAACCTTCAAACAGGAGCATGATCGGGTTGGCTGGGTCTCGGCCCACAATGCGACTGCGTTCCCAAACCCAGCGCACCGTACCATCACGATGAATCCAGCGGTAGGTCAATTCCATCGGCGAACCGGTTTGAATGGCCGTATCCGTTGCGGCAATCAGTTTTTGGCGGTCATCGGGATGAACCATCTCCAAAAAGTGAAGCCGCTTATTCTGCACCAAATCCTCAGGCGAATAACCCGTCATGGCGGTCAATCCATCACTGACAGACTCGACGGTGTAATGCGGGACATCGTTTCGATAGCGAATGACAATGCCGGGCAAATTTTGAATCAGCGTTTCCAAATGCCGCTGGCTTTCTCGCTTACGATTTGTTTCGACCGCCGTGGCCGTCAAGTCCGCCAAGGAAACGAGAAAAGCGCGGTCTTCCAACGTCCAATCGTGAGGACTGGCATCCTCCACGCAAAGAACACCGACAAACTCGCCAAAAAGCCGAACAGGACTGGCCAGCAAGGATCGAATACCGTTTTTTGTACATCGCTCTGACCATTCGGAAAAGACCATGTCGTTTTCGATGTCCGAAATGGCGATATGCCGAACGGACTGCATGAGATCGAAGTAGTCGGGGTACGGGTGGGCAGAAAACACCGGTTCCACAGAAAATGCGTTTGTGGACGTGGTATACGTGGTCACATTATCGAGATGGCGTGTTTCCTTGTTGTAGAGCCAGATACCTGATCGTGTGACATCGACAGTTTCTGCACAGGCTTTGGCGATTTCATTGGCAATATCACCAAAATGAGGAGTTTTCATCACCGGAGTCTGAGACAACGCGACGACAACTTGGTCGCGCCGCCGCATTTCTGAAGCAAAATCTGCTATGGCTCCGTCTTGCTCCTGACGCCGAAGGGAGGAAGGCCGTTTTTTCCGAGAGAAATTAACAAGGTCTGGCAAAGGCATGTTCCTTTTCTATGAAGTCAGACTGTGAATTCAGGTAGAAACAGTGGAGGTGGATCAAGGCAACTCTGTGAGAGTACACCCGAACCCCCCGCTAAATTATAAACGAAGCACCGCAAAAAAAAAGAACCACCACAAATTTTCTCTTATCGGCCAAACTGTTGCCATTGACGCGTCATTCACCGCTCCACCATTTTCCCCTTGGCAGTCTTCCCCTTGGAAATGGTTGCCATTATGCTATAATGGCGGTGCAAGTTTGTATACTATGAAGAAGAGGGGCGTTTTTGTTGCTTGTGTTTTGTGTTCGACAGTGTGTTTGATGGCCGTGACAGAGCATGGGAAGTAGGAACGATTTGATGAGTCAATTTGGAGAAGGAGCCGACCTGTGATTGTTGCCGCCGCCACTACTTGTATTTCGGACGTTCCGCTTCAAGAAGTTTTTGACCGCTTGGCCGACCTCGAATACACCAACATCGAGCTGGTGATTGGTCCCAATGGCTCTTTGAAACCGGAAGAGATTCGCCCGAAATTAGACCGCCTAGTCCATCTTTGCCGTACCTCGCGCCGTGTGACACCGGTGGCTCTTTTTTTTGATCTCGACCCTTCCGCACCGGTCTATTTTGAGCATTTTTCCGCCGCATGCCAATTGGCCAAAGCCCTCAAAGTCGTGGTGATGACGGTACGATCTTCCGTGCCCGGCACGCCTTTCAATGAAGAGGTGGAGCGTCTCAGAAATCTGGTGCAGACGGCGACCAATCACGGCGTGGTGGTGGGTTTGCTGACAGAACGAGGCCGTCTGACGGAATTGCCGGACACCGTTGGCAGTTTGTGCAAAACCGTTAAAGGCCTGTGTGTTACATTAGACCCCAGTCACTACACGTTCCAGTATTCCAAACCACTGGATTACGATGCGATCCTGCCCAACGTGTGCCATATCCGGCTGCGAGATACGAACTCGTTGCATTTTCAGGTGCGCATTGGGCAGGGCGTTATTGAGTTTGGCCGGCTTGTCATTCAGTTGACCAAGACCGGCTATCGTCGGGCTTTGTGCGTTGATTTAGCACCTTTGGAAGATTTAGATTCCGCCGCCGAGCTTCGCAAAATCCGCCTTTTGTTGGAAAGCCATCTGTAGTTCCCAACGATGATTTTTGAAATATGTTGAAACGCACAAAATCCTATTAGGGCCAGTTTCCTATACGATGCAGCGTCAATGGACTGGCATTCCCACACGGAAACATCACCCGCAAGTTTCGTTTCACTTCACTTGCGGCTCAAGTGACCCGTCATTCCCGCTTAGGCGGGCTGCACTTATTTCGCCATTCCCGCTTAGGCGGGCTGCACTTATTTCGCCATTCCCGCTTAGGCGGGAATCCAGACCCCTCACCCGCTCTGTTCTTGAAGTAACCGCTCTTCCAAAAGAGAGAGGGGATTCAATGAAATCTCTTCCCCTATTTTCAATTTTCCACTATCCATTGTCAATTTTCTGCCACTATGGACAAAGCTATGCAAAAAGCGGACGTGCTCATCGAAGCCATGAAATGGATTCGACAGCACCGCGGTACGATCACGGTCATAAAAATGGGCGGAAGCCTCATGGAAGATGAGTTGGCCATGACGCATCTTCTGTTGGACATCGTGTTCATGGAATCCGTGGGCATGAAGCCCGTCGTGGTTCATGGCGGCGGGGCGGCCATCAGTGAGGCAATGAATAAGGCGGGCATCACGCCTCGTTTTGTTCAAGGAAGGCGCTATACGGACATCGATTCGCTTGAAATTGTCAAAAAAGTGCTAGGGCAAGAGATTCCGCGCGGACTTGTGGATCGCATTGTCAACGAATTTGAAGGACAGGCCAAACCACTCTCCGTTTGTTTTGGTACGAACGTGCTTTACGGCGAAAAACTCATGTTGCGAGACGAAAAAGACAACCCAATCGATATGGGCTACGTGGGAACGGTCACGCGGGTGGATATTGAGCCGATCAAAAAATTGTGCAATAATTGGATTGTGCCGATTATTCCGTCGATTGCCTTGATGGATGACGGCAGTGGGCAGGCTCTCAACGTGAATGCGGACACGGCGGCAACGGCGGTGGCCAAGGAATTGCACGCCGAAAAATTGGTTTATGTCAGCGAAGTGAACGGTGTGCGAACCGACCCGAACGACCCGGACTCGATGATTGATTCGATCACGGCGGAAAAAGCGCGGGAAATGCTGGCTTCCGGCTCGATTGTCGGCGGCATGATTCCGAAAATTCAGGCCTGTCTCGAAACGCTGGAACGGGGCGTGAACAAAATCCACATTATCAATGGGCGTTTGCGGCACTCGCTCTTGCTGGAAATTTTCACGAGCATGGGGGTGGGCACGGAAATAACAAATGGGTAGCCAGTGCGTATCACGAGCCGGGACATTAGCCTTGTTCCATACCACGTCACCCCCGCGAAGGCGGACTGAACAAGGAAAACCCTTCGGATTATTTGTTGCAGCTAAAAAACAGGGGTTATTTTGGCTGTGCCCGCGTGAATCACGGAACCGTCGAGTGGCCTAATGAACAAGACATTTGCCCCGACACGCTGTATTTGGGGTCGGTGGCGGTCGCAGAAAGACGATAATCAATGAATATTTCTCAAACTAACGAGCATAACGTGTAACAAATGGCGGACGAATACTACAAAACCTTGGGAGTTGCCAAGACGGCTTCACAGGATGACATCCAAAAAGCGTATCGCAAACTGGCGAAAAAGTACCATCCCGACTTGAATCAGAATGATCCCAAGACGGCAAAAGCGAAATTTCAGCAGGTTCAAGAGGCGTTTGACGTTCTTGGAAACGCCGAAAAACGCAAGGTTTACGACCAGTTCGGCGTTTCGCCTGACAAGATGGCCGATAATCAGTACAGCGGCGGCGGACAGGGTGCGCATCAGTGGTCTTATGGCAGCGGTGGCAACCCTTTTGGTGGCGGAGCCAACCCATTCGGTGGCGGTGGCAGTCCGTTTGGCGGGGCGGGCAGCGGAATGGGAGGATTCAACATCGAAGACCTGCTTGGCATGTTTGGCGGCGGTGCTACAGGTCGCGCTAACGCTGGCGGTTTTGGCGGCACCGGAAATCCTTTCGGCAGTGCTGCGGCCCCAACACAAGGGACAGACATTCAACAGAGTGTGTCGATTCCCTTCACTTTGGCGGTTGAAGGCGGAAAAATTGACCTTTCCTTCCGTCGAACGACGGGTCATTCCACTAAAAAAGAGACCATTGCCGTCAAAATTCCGCAGGGAGTGGCCACCGGCAAAAAAATCCGACTTGCAGGACTAGGCCAGCCGGGGCAAAATGGCGGGAAACCGGGCAATTTGATTATCACCGTGCAGGTCGATGAGCATCCGTTTTTCACACGGCGGGATAATAATCTTTACGTCGACCTGCCCGTCACGCTAAAAGAGGCGGTTTTCGGTGCGAAAGTTCAAGTGCCAACGCTGAAAGGCAATGTGACGGTGACGGTCCCAGCAGGATCAAGCAGTGGCACGAAGCTACGAATCCGTGGCTGCGGTGTGCCAGCGAAAGACGTGGAAAAGACCGGCGATTTATTTGCCTTGTTGTCCGTCATTCTACCCAAAAAATGGACGGACGAAGAACGCAAATTGCTGGAAAAACTCCAAACCGAACCGGACAAACCGGTGCGTGCAGCTTTGCGCTGGTAAACGGCGTTAAGCGTCCACTTTGGCCATCAGTCTCGCGCAGAAAAAACTCCATGAAAGCAATCGTTCTCTTTTCCGGTGGATTGGACAGCACGCTGGCTGCCCGCATTCTTCAGCAGCAGAATATCGAGGTGATCGGCCTCAATTTTGTCACGCCATTTCACGATGCGACCCGCATGGCTCGTGAAGCCGCCCAAGACGCGGGAATCGAGCTGGTCATTCATCGCACGGACGACCAATATATTCAGCTTGTCGCTCATCCCAAATGGGGTTACGGTAAGGCCGTCAATCCTTGTATCGACTGCCGCATTGACATGTGCCGGGTCGCCAAAGAGTTGATGCTCGCGCGGGATGCCGGTTTTGTGGCCACCGGCGAACTGTCAGGCCAGCGTCCCAATAGTCAAATGTTGCACCAACTGCAATTGATCGAACGCGAGTCCGGCCTTTCCAAGTATTTGCTCCGGCCACTTTCCGCTACGGTTTTGCCCATCACCGAGCCAGAGCGTTTGGGCTGGGTTGACCGCAAAAAACTTTTTGGCTACACGGGACGAGGTCGCGGGCATTTGATGGCTCTTGCAAAAAAGCTGGGTATCGAAAAAATGCCGCAACCTTCGACAGGCTGCTTTTTATGTGAAAAATCTTATGCGCCACGACTGCTCGACCTTTTTCGTTACGAAACCGCACCAACGGACTGGGATGCCGAGCTGCTCAATGTGGGCCGACAAATTCGGATTTTGCCCACTCTTAAAATCGTGCTGGGACGCGACCAAAGCCACTGTGACCGGTTGATCGAACTTTTTGAACATAAAGACGCGAACCCTGCTATCCTGATGATTCCGAAGTCGTTTAACGGCCCGTCGGCTTTGCTGGTTGGCTCCGAGGTTGAGACGCTCCAAAACGACCAAGCCGCGCGGGATGAGTTGATTCGCTTGACCGGTGCGATCATGTTGCGGTATACCAATCCCGAAAAACACCGCCCGGATTCATTGGGTCACATCACCGCCATTGTGAGATGCCACTGGGAGGGTCATGGAAAAACCGGTGATGGCGAAAAAGTCATACCCATTTTTGTATCGGAAAGTGCCCAATCTTATCGTGTGATTTGACGTGCTCCTTCAATCAACTTCTTTGAACACGGCCCACATGCCGGGCGATTCTTCCAATGCAACCGTGAATGTGTACTGTGAGGCGGGATGTTCAAGTGCCCCTTCACGTTCCAGCGTATTACGAAAAATGCGGGCAACGTATTCCGCCAATGCCTCTGTCGTCATATTTTTGATCGGCAAGACCAGCGCGTCTGCGGTGGGAATCGACCATGCGAGTGGCGGTATGGCGACATGAAGAAGATTTTCGTCCGTTCTCAGCGTGATGCAAGGATGATCGCGTGCGATCAGGACTTTGTGCGATAGTTTTTCGCAAATCCGTTTCAGCGATTCAAAAGCGAGGATAAAATCCACGACATATTCCCGCTGATTCAGCGGCCCCGAAATTTCCGCCTGCACGCGAAAATTGTGCCCATGCAGTGCTTCCACTTTTTCAGGATTGCCAAAAGTGATGAAATGCGAAGCCGCAAAAAAAAGAGAATCGCTTTCAAATCGAATCGAATGAGACATGGAAGGATAACGCGGAGAGAATCCGCGACGAATTACGCTGTTTCCGTCAAAAACCGCGTCATTTTTTGCGAGCAATCTTCCGTGAGTGCCGCTTGATTGCCACGCAAGGCCGCCGGAGCCAGCCATAATTTGGGACGAATGGCCATCCGGTCACAAAAGGCCTGAATTTGCGCCGCGCGGGTCATCGAATCCGCCTGACCGTGCACAATCATCATGGGTTGATGTACTTTTTTTACAAGAGGCCACGGGTTGATGAAGTGGCATCCGAACCACAATCCCAGCATTTTCCGCCGCCACGCATAACCAAGGGTCAAAATGGGACACGCCGCGGAGTAAAGCACGGCACGGAAGAACAGGGTAGAAAATTTGGAAAATCGGCGGCGGGAAAGCCGCGTAGACTTGACAAGAATGTCCCAGCAATTTTTGGCGAAAAGGCGGTTTTCAGGGATGGGAGCATCCAAAACGAGAGACTTAATCTTGGAATCGCTACCTGCCAAGCACAGGGCAACGGTGGCACCTTTGCCCAAACCGAAAACACTGATCTTGTTTTTGTCGACATCAGACCGCGATAACACGTATTTCAAGGCGGCTGTAGCGTCTTCCATGTCCGCCGAAGTGATCCAAGGGGTGGGCATGGAATGGGACACGGAATCACTCGTGCCGTGATTGCGAAAATCAAAAGAAAAAATGTCAAACCCCGCCGCCCGCAAGGATTGGGTGAACGGCTCGATATTCTTCCGATTGCCATTCAACTCGTGGAAAAAAAGAATCGTTCCTTGGTGAAAAGTTGTTGTCTGCGGCAAAAACGGAAGAAAATGACCCCGCAACACAAGTTTTCCCGCCGTGGGAAACTCGATTTCCTGCTCTGGCCAATCGGCCACACCGTGACGCAGGGGCAGCCAAGGAGTCTCAGAAAAAAGACAAGCCCGCCGCCGGTGTGAGGAAATCAGAAAAAAGCGGCCTAGCAGATGCAAAACCAGCGATAACGCGCCTATCGCTAAAAGTGCGATTCCTATCGGAAAAAAAAAGGATAAATCCACGACAGTGCAAATAAGACCTGTGACTACAAACAAACGGCTGTTTGTATTTCGGCAGTATCATAGCAACTCTCGGTGACTTGCCAAGAGCGATAATCGGAAAATTTGGAAAAAATTTCAACTTTCAGAAAAAATGAGACCTGTTCCGAGCAATTCCGGGGACACAGTCCCGGCTCAGTGTGCAGGACCGACGGTGGCATTCTGTCAAAAACCGCAATATCTGCATAACCCAACGGAGAAGAGCGAAAAAAAGGAGAATATCTGCGTTTCTTGCCGAAAGACGGGGTATACTCTTTGAAAATTTGTGGGATGATGGTCACGATAGAGTTAGTTTCAAAAAAATTTCGTTCCTTTTTGTTCTCAACCGCTCAAATGGGTATCATTGCCATTCAATATCAAACGGCGACCGACTCGCCGTTGCTTGTCGCCTTCAATCGGGAGGAGCAAATCAGCCGCCCCTCGCAGGGTCCGCGCATTCAGTCTGGTCGTCCGCGTGTGGTCTGCGGCATTGATCGCAAGGCGGGCGGAACCTGGGCGGGTGTGAATCAGCATGGTTTATTCATTGCCGTGGTCAATTGCCCCAGACGTTCCGCACCTTACGACGCGCGGTCACGAGGATTGCTCTGCCGCGAACTTTTGGCATCGGCCAATGCGGAAGAAGCCTTGGAAAAAGCTCAAAGAGAACTGTATACGGGTTGTTATGCCGGTGGAAATTTTCTCTGCGTGGACAGAACCAGCGGCGGTGTCGTGTACGGCGGCGAAGACATCGAAATGCAACGACTGCGCCCCGGTTTACACATTTTGTCGGCCAACAGACTGGATGATTATCACGATTCACGGCAGGAATTTGTCCGCCGATTGCTCACGTTGCAGCGGTTGGATTCGGCGGTTTCCTTTTTGGCCGTCGCAAGCCAAACCTTTTCACGAAAGCCAGACGCGACCGGCAAACGGGGAATTGTGATCAGCGAGCCGGATTTTGGGAGCGTGTCGTCCATGCTTTTGTCTTTGACGGAACGGACGCAGCGTTCGATCATGCAGTATGCGGAAGGTCCGCCCGTGGAAAACACGTTTGAATATGAAGACGTTTCGGCGCTGCTCCGCCAAGTGCTTTCGACAGACAGGGCAACGCGGGCGGCGGCGGCGGCGAAAGTAGCGGCGACAGCGGCGGCGTTAGAAAACATGTAACGTCAGCGGCAGTTCCGCGGTTTGAATCCCCCAATCAATCTTGGAGAATAACAATGAGCGAACATGTACAAATCCTGCAAAACGAAAGTGATTTCAACGCGCTGACCGCCAGTGGCGTGGTGCTGGTCGATTTTTATGCCGATTGGTGCGGTCCTTGTCGGGCACTGATTCCCGTTCTCGACGAATTGGGCAAGAACTATGAAGGCCGCGCGAAAATCTTGAAAGTCAACACGGACAATTTTCAGAATCTGGCCGCCGGTTACAAAGTTTCCAGCATTCCGGCCCTGTTTTTGTTCAAAAATGGTCAAGTCGTCGAGAATTTTGTGGGATTGCAATCCGCCGCCGTTTTGGCCGCCGCGATTGATAGAGCACTCGGCTAGTGCCGATTTTTCCAGTTTGACGCGGTCGTTCTTTCTCTATGAGCATTGAAGTCAAAAACATCACCAAATCATTTGGCTCCTTCAAGGCACTATCCGATGTCAGCCTGAAAATTGAGACCGGCGAACTTTTTGCGCTCCTAGGGCCTTCCGGCTCTGGCAAAACAACGCTCCTGCGAATTATCGCGGGCTTAGAGTCGCCAAATGAAGCCAGTGGTCCGATCCTCTTTTACGGTGAAGATGTTGCGCGGCAGCGTGTCGGGGATCGTGGAGTCGGCTTTGTTTTTCAGCATTACGCGCTGTTTCGACACATGACCGTGTTTGAAAATATCGCCTTCGGACTGCGTGTTCGACCGAAGAAAACCCGGCCTTCCAAATCGGAAATCCATGATCGCGTCATGGAGCTTTTGACGCTCATTCAGCTGGACACACTTGCTAACCGTTATCCCAATCAGCTTTCCGGCGGTCAAAGACAGCGGGTTGCGCTGGCACGCGCGCTGGCCGTCGAACCGCAAGTGTTGCTGCTGGATGAACCCTTTGGGGCTCTTGACGCCAAAGTCCGTGTGGAACTGCGCTCGTGGTTGCGCCGCCTGCACGACGAAATTCATGTCACAAGCGTTTTCGTCACGCATGATCAAGACGAAGCACTCGAAGTGGCTGACCGCGTGGCCGTGATGAATGTCGGTCGTATTGAACAGGCGGGTACGCCCAACGATGTGTTCCATCATCCCGCCACGGAATTTGTCATGAACTTTTTGGGGTCCGTCAATCAGTTCAGTGGTCGGATGGAAAGCGGCACCATCCATTTGGGCGGCGGAAAGTACAGCTACGAAGTCGATGCGCAAAACATTGTCGAAACCTTGGATGGACAAGAAGCCTCGATTTTTGTGCGGCCACACGAATTGCGGCTGTCCCTGGAACCGGTGGATGCGGCCCAGAGTTTGACTGCGACGGCACTGCGGGTTCATGCGGCGGGCGCGTATGTGCGCGTGGAACTTCTGACCGAGGCAGGCGACACACTTTCGGCGGAGATCACCCACCAAGAACACCGAGAAATGGAACTGGAGCCGGGACGGCGCGTTTTTGTGACGCCGCGTCGAATGCGCGTGTTCGGGTCTGGTGGTGCTCCGAATCACGCGGTAAATTCGTAACCGACGCATGATTAGGCTCCCGCCAGAATATGGTGGGACAGTTTTTTCGGAATACCGGTTAAATTGAAGGCTTTCGCCCATGTCGTCATAGGAGCATTATTTTCTGGCGAAAGCCTTAGATTGAAAATTTTTCTATTTTATCACAATAACCCCGTTTCGCATCCATGATTATCGCCCTTGTTCATTACGAAAAGCCACTCGAAGAAGTGGATCGTTTTTTGGT
>QMCD01001531.1_pt1 | contig 19210 bp, 16 predicted proteins | sample 1821841 | NCBI WGS metagenome assembly QMCD01 (sample SAMN01991225, study PRJNA193472) | Termite gut metagenome, whole genome shotgun sequencing project. | isolation source: worker | host: Macrotermes natalensis
GTCTTGGTCGTCCCCAGCGAGCAGAGCATATTGTTCAGCCGCAGGACGAACTGCCCCTGATCGGTCTTCGAGCGGTGGGCGTAATCGGGATGGTCGACGAGGAATTGGTGGGCGATGCTCACCACCGGGACTTTAAACCTGTGCGTCAGGTTGGCGATCCCGGCGAGGATCTCGTAGAAATTGACCACCACGTCGGGCTCGCATTTTTCTATGTGACGGGTGATGGTGTTTATGCTTTTCTGCCAGCGGGCGAGTTTCTTCGGGGTGGTGTTGACGAGTATCGTCCGGGCGAGCTTGCCCTTTTTGCCCTTTTTGCCGTAATCGAACGACGGCGAGTCGAACGTGCGCAGGCGGCAGCCGATCTGCTCCTCGAAAAAGCGGGGCAGCGTGCGGTTGCGGTTCTTGCCCACCAGCACCTCCACCACCTCGTGGCCGTGGCGCCGCAGCATTTGCGCAAGCGCGATCGCCTGGGTCAAGTGCCCTCGGCCCTCGCCCTGTACTATAAATAGGTATTTCATGCGGCTGTCGTTATGTTTGTTGCGGGGGCTTCTTCGGCCGGGATGTTTTCCGGATCGGCATCCGTCTTCCCCGCCCTGTAAATCTCCCAATTACCGTCGAAGTCTTCGGTTAGTGCCGAGAGCGATTCGATCCAGTCGCCGGCGTTGAGGTACGTGACCCCCTCGATCTGCGTGACCTCCGGCTTGTGTATATGCCCGCAGATCACCCCGTCGCACTCTTTTTTGCGGGCGATGTCGACCACGTGCCGTTCGAAGTCGCTGATATACGACACCGACGCCTTGACCTTCTGCTTTATGTCGCTCGCGATGGAATAGTAGGGCAGGCCCTTGCGGATGCGGCGGTGGTTATAGGTCTTGTTGAGCCACAGCAGCATCGAGTAACCCACGTCGCCCACCTTCGCGAGCCAGCTCATAGACGATGTAACGCGGTCGAATACATCGCCGTGGAGCACATAATAACGCTTCCCGCCGCTCGTGTAGACCCAGTCGCGGACGATCGAGATATTCAGGAAATTAATGGGGATGATGCGGTCGAGGAAGTCGTCGTGGTTGCCGCGTACGTAGACAATGCGCGTGTTGTGGGAGAGGTCGAGCAGCACCTTCATGAAGTTGGTGTGGCTGCGTTTCCACTTCATCTTCTTGCCGCGCAGGATGGCCCACCCGTCGATGATGTCGCCGCAGAGGATCAGCGTCTCGCAACTGTTCTTCTTCAGGAACCGCGAGGCCTCCTTGGTCTTCGACCATTTCGACCCGAGGTGGACGTCTGACAGGACGATCGTCCGGTAATGTTTCTGTGTTTCTGTCGATTGATACTTCATTTTCGGGAACAAAGTAACAACCGGCGTGTTACATTCACATGAAGGCGGCGTTAAAATACGGTTGCACGCAACAACAAGAGCCCGACAGAAGTCGGGCCCTTGTTGTTATTAGCGGAGACGGACTATATACCCGTGTCGAAAGAGAAGTCGTTCACAACGCGCGAGCTGCCCGTGGCGGAGAGGTTGCCGCCGTTCTGTGTGACGTCGGTGGTGGTCAGCAGACGGAAATAGTAGAAACCGTTGGCGACCCTCGAGGGGATAGTGAATACCTTCTCGAAGGGCCAGTTCGCAGAGCCGTCCTGGCAACGTATGCCTTCGGTGTGGGGCACTGTAACACCGGCCTTAACCTCGTACTGCGTCGGATCGACAGTCGTCCATGTCTCCCCGTCAGTCGAGTACTGGAGATAGTACCACGCCGTACCTCCGCCCGAACTGCGTATCGAGCCGGTGACCCTCACCAACTGCTCCTCGCCCATATTCGTGACGGGAATTGTGAACAGCCATGCGTCGCCCTCGCGTCCAACACCGTTGGTGCGCGGGTTGCTTGCGCTTACGTCAAAGTGTCCCGGATTGGCGATGCCGGTATTCGGGCCTTTTACGTATTTCATGAACGCGGTTTGCCCCTCGTTCGAGTAGATGAGTTGATCGCTTATCCACAACAGCCCCTTCTCATTGGTTGCGCCCAGATTGGCGAAACTCCATGTCGCGAACGGCGTCCAGGTTATCGGGCGGATATTCCTCTGGAGAATGGTGAACGAGGAGGTGAACTGTGGGTAGCCGGGCGTGGTGACGGTAATCGTCGCCTCGCGCTCGCGTATGCCGCTTTCGGGGAGCGGGTCGGCCACGAGAGAGAACGACGATGCTCCCGAGGATGTGTTTCTCACCCAGTCGGAGCCATCGGTCACAGAGACCGTATAGTCGAGGTTGGTGTCCAGCTCTATGCCGAGTGTCTGACCGAGCATGGATGCTTCGAGCATGCCGTCAGGCACATTTTTGATACTGAACCGCGGTATGGCGGCCTCCTGGTTCACGGTGAAGAGGGTTGTTTGCGCCTGACCGTCAACGATGATCTCGAACGAGGCGGAGCGCGCCGTGAATATGCGGCTTTCGCTGACGGTCACATGCACGATACCATCGCCAGAACCTGTCAGCGGCCACACTTTGGCCCACGCCAAGTCTTCTTCGTTTTGCGGGACAAACTCCCATTTCGCGGCGGTCGAGCGTATGACATACGCTTTTTTACCTGCGCCTTTGCCTGTTGCAGTTACCGTCGGGTTTTCCGCGAGGTTCGTATCTTCGAATGCGAACGGGCTGTCGCCGATAGACGACCTGTCGTGCCCTTGTTCTTCCTTTCCGCACGATGCGAGGGCCGCGACGAATAGCGTGAGCAACAATATTTTGATAGTTCTCATTATGCTTTACAGTTTAATGGTTTTCGTATAGGTGTTGCCGAAGCGGTCGGTAACGGTAATCTCCACCTCACGCGCGTCTTTTGTGGGCGTTGCCGCAAAATAGAAACTGCGCAGCACGGGCTGTTTGTACTGTCCCACTTCGGCCTTGCCATCGTCGCGGCGACGTTGCAGGTATTGTAAGTAGTCGGCGTCATAAGCGGTGAAGCGTTTCATTTCGCCCATTTCGCGGCCATCCTCGCGCCATGTCGCCCTCCATTGCTCGTCGCAGTTCCATGCTTTCACCACCACGCTCTCGGAGTGGCCGGCAAAGACGCCGCGCCCATACGCCTCGATCTGGTAGTCGGCCGGGCGGCCGACGCTTTTGTAATACCACGAGAACCCGGCGGGCGACGAGACGAGTACCTGATAGCCGTTCGGGGTGCCGTCCTTGTTCGACTTGTCGGTCCACCATGCGCCGCATGCCGCGCCAACGTTGTGTTCCATCGCCCACGGACGGATCTGTATATTCGAGCAGACGTGGGTGTGGCCGCTCAGTATTTCAACCTTGTGGTTTCTCATCAGTTCCAGCATTTCCTCGGCACGCTCGATGAAATGCGGCTCATCGCTGTCGGTAAGCATGAATGGGCAGTGGACGCACACCACCAATCGTTCCCCGGCCGGTATGTGGGCGAGGTAGCCGCGCACCCAATCGATCTGACGCTGGTCGAAGCCGACGGTGTACTGCCGCCCGGTGTCGTATAGGATATTGTCGAGTATGATATAATGGTCGGTGCCGCTGTCGAAGGCGTAGTATTCGGGACCAAACTGCTCGCGGTAGGCCCAAAGGCTCTCCTCGTCGCCCTTTTTATGCTCGTCATAGTCGTGGTTGCCAACCACGGGGTAGACCGGGAACCCGAGGCCCGCCATCGCCTGCTTATTGCGCGCCAGCAAGGGGAGGTTGTCCCACACGATGTCGCCCAACTGGACGCCCAGCACCGCACGGCCCGAGGCAGCGAGTTCGGCCGAATGTTGCTTCATATCGGCCACTGTCTCGCGCTCGAAACGCTCGAACTGCTTGTCGTTGCCCGTCTGGGGATCGGAGACGGCCAGCATGGCATAACCATCGCCGTTGCCATAGCGCAGCAGGTCGAAGTCATAACGTTTGGTCTGCGGGTCGAGGCGCAGGTAGAACACGGGGGCGCCGTTGTTGAACGGCGCGACGTATCCCGCCGGGGTGACTATGTGGATAAACTCCGCACGGTCGTCTACATTCAATTCGAAACGGCCCCGGTCGTCGGTCTTCGCAAAGCCATAGCCGTCGGTCACGATCACCCCGCCCAATTTTTCGCGGCCTGCCGTGATCTGTCCCTCCACCGGCCGCGCAAACGCGGCGGCGGGCAGGAGGAGCATTGTCAGAAATAATATTGTTCTATTCATAATAACGAGTTTCGATTGCCTGGCGGCTCCACCAGAGGGGTTGTTTCATGTCGTTAATGCCGTTCATGCGGTCAATCGCCACGGCTGCGTTAGTCGGGTTCGACCCGATCGCGCTCTGTACATAAGCAAAGCGCGTGGGGAGGATGAAATCGTTGTAGATCGTTCCGTTGCCTATCTGGAGCGCGGGATAACATTACATAAATACTTATCCGAAACTCACGTTAAATAACAGAGACGGCAACTGTTAGTTGCCGTCTCCGGAAATCATCAAATATTAATATATCTCCGATCGCTCAGCGCTTATATACAGATATATATCGACCCAATCTGAGTACAAGCCATTCAATTTAGCCCTACATTTGATGGTATACAAACTGGGTTCCTGATAATTATCTGAACTTACACCGGTTTCAAAAACATTACCTAATCCGCTTTTTAGCTCCAAAGGGTCGAAACTTGTCCACTCATATTCGCAATACTCATCATTATCAGCATCAAAAGTGACAAATTGATCCGGTTTGGTCCAATAAACAACTTCATCCCATAACCCTATAGTTTCCCTCTCCGGAAAAGTTAATTTTTCCGCGGCACATAAAATGTTAGGCAAATCCGGCAAGACAACGACAGTTATGGTAGTAGAGTAATCCATTCCGCCCGGTAAGGTGAAATTTGCTTTGAGAGTGTATCTTGCTACAGTAGTAAACCCAATATCCAGATTGCTATCACGCATACCCTTAGGCGCCGAATATGAGTTTGGCGTCACCTCCCAACCATTGAAAATAGTACCGGTAGGCATATCGGTCGGAATAGTATACGTTGCGAATGTATACAATCCGGGACTGTCGGGACCAGTTATGGTAGGGTTAGGATACATATTTTTAAGAGCTATTTTATCATAATCCGAAAAAGAATATGTCGGGTATGACCGATCATTTGCAATACTCCACATTAATGATCGGTTGTCAGAATTATTCGTAGGTGTACCAGGAATATGAATTGCATCTATTCTATTACCTGTTTCTCGGTCTATAGGCGTCCCTTCATTGCTGCCATCATCAGCTCTATTCATATAATCAGTATGACGAAGTCCAAAATTATGACCTAATTCATGCATCATTACCCATGTTTTTTCACCTAAAGTAAGAAAATTCCAATATGTATCTACTTGAACTGTTGGGCCGGGCATATCATTTCGCGGTAGATCTGGCGATTGCTCTACCAACAGGAACGCCATTAATGTACCGCAGTAGTGATGCGTAACTGAAAGTTATATCTGCTATTGGAGATGTTACATATGTCATTCGTATATTACAATCCGGCTCTGAATTCCAGGCATTTATAGCAGCGATAATCGCATCTGCCCAATTCGATTGATTGATTAACGAATTATCAATCCTGACCGTTATATTTTGTTGGTTATTATACCCTACAAGCCATCCACAGTGATACTGCCTTGTCGTAGGTGTATAATAATGCATATCCTCCTTGTCGAATCTGATGTCACCTTCAACCAGATAATGGTCGCCTAAATCCTCAATGTCTGCCGAACAAAAACCCATGCTTTCCAGTATGGCAATATCAGATGTATTTTTGCTTGGTTGGAGATCCCTTTGTGAAGTTTCTTTTTCACAACCAATGAACATGAACGTCATGCATACAATGATGCATAATTGCTGTAATCTTTTCATAATAATTGATTTAAGTTAGTTTCTGAGCCGAATCTGACTCTTTCTTCCTTGTGAATCGATTGCATTGACCTGTTTTATGCCGCGGCTACGGCTTGCCATAAGCCGCTTTCCCGCACGCGGGGCCAGTCCTGCACGGCGTCGTAACGGGATGTTTCGTCGAGGAAGTGGTGTAGGTTGGCGGGGTCTTCAACGCGGCCGATGGCCTTGTACTTCCACTCTATATCCTTGCCGTCGACCGTCCAGAGGAGGTATCCGCCTGGGGTGCCGTCCTTGCATACCTGATTACCCGAAAGCCTGCCCGTCCACCACCACGTGGCGCAGACCGCCCCAACGTTGTGCTCGAACACTTCGGGTTTATCGACGTTATAGTTATTATGTGTGTGCGCAGTGAGGAAATGTACCCGCGGATAGCCATCGAAACAGGCCAGAAGGTCGCGCCCGCCGAGGGCCTGCATCGTGCCCGACGTATTGTGGAGCGGGATATGCGAGGCGACGACCACAGGGGTCTGCCTGTCGACATGGGCGAGGTCCCGGCGGAGCCACTCCAACTGGTCGGCCACCACGCGGTTGTTGTAGTCGCGCCCGCCGTCGGTGCCATCGTTGGTGCATTCTATGTTGTCGAGCACGATGTAGTGCACCTCGCCTATGTTGAAGGAATAGTAGCTCGGCCCAAGGATCTGTTTATACTTCGTAGCGGTATCCCAGTCGCCTGTGGTGTACATGTCGTGGTCGTGGTTGCCAATGGTCATGAACACCGCCATGGGCATATCCTTTATCTCGTTGACGAACTGCGGCAGGCCATAGTTGTTCGACTGCCAATATAGCTCCCAAGTCATATCTCCCAGCGTCAGGCCATAGATCCTGTGCCCGTCGGTGAGATGACGGTCACCGAGCGCCTGCGCCTCGTCGAGGAACGCGGCGAACTGACGGCGGTCGTCGGTGCGGTTCGCCAGATGGATGTCGCCCATCACGAGCATCGTATGGTTGCGGTTATCGACCCCGATGAGCTCGAAATTCGCCTCCTCGTTCTGTCCGGCAGGAAGGCGGAGCGCCTGCCAGAATTGGGGCTGGGCACCGATACGAGACGTTTCATAGCCTCCGGGGATCGAGATAAAGACATATCCGTGGCGTTTCTCCGAGGCGAGGTAATAGATTCCCTGTCCGTCGGTCTGCGTCACTTGGTAGCCGTCGGAGACGACAACGCCGCCGATGCCAGCGCCGTCGCAGTAGACCTTGCCTTTGATGTTCATGCCCGCCTTGTCGGGAATGTCGAGCGATACGACGATGCGCAGCACCGTGCTTCCGAGCCTTTGCTCTTTCCCATTGCGAAGGATGCCGATCGAGTAGTTGCCCGAGCGCATCCCATCCGGCACGAGGAACACGGCCCCGCTCCCCGTCACACTTTCGACGGGTACGGAGAATTCACCCGCCGAACCTGCAAGGCGTATCAGGTCGTCGGCCCGAAAGCCCTTTCCCGCGATGGTCACCTCGCTGCCGATATGCGCCTCGATCTCGGCGGGTATCAACACTGAAGTTATACGCCCGCCGTCCGGGGCGTCAGGTGTCCCTTTGCCGCCACATGAGGTGGCCAGTAAAAAGAGGACGATAAGAAGGTAGTAGTAGTTTTTCACGGCGACAAAATTATGCCGCCCGTATTGCGTAATAATTGCGCCCCAATTAAGATATTATGACGGAGAGGGCAAGAGTTGAAAAAACCTAATAGGTCTCGAAAAGGCGTTCCTATATTCGTTTTTTATTATTGGCATAACGCGGGATCAGAGGCTCCGAGGCACGACACATTACGAATATCGAATATTACCGCAACATCACGGCGAGCAAACAGACGTTGGATGGCGAGATAGAGGATTTGCAGGAAGTGAAAGAAGTCCGGCGGCAGGAGGTTATGGAACTCGAACAGCAGGAACAGCAAGCCCGTACCCGCACCGAACAGGCTACCACCGAGAAACAACAGGCTGAAACGGAACTCGCGGGCAAGCAGTCCGAACTCCGGCAGGTCAAGGGCGAACTGAAAACCGAGAAATTCAAAGGCTCGATGGCCGAGGCGGGGACGGCGGCCATGTACGGCATCTCATCCGTGCTCGGTACATCGAAAGTCAAGCGGCAACAACAGGAAATCGAGGCGTTGCGCTCCACGCGCGGCCACAACCATTAACCACTTCTGTCTAATACCTGTAATGCTCAGCCTTATAAGGCCCGTCGACCTTGACACCGATATAGTCGGCCTGCTCTTTCGACAAGGTGGTCAGCTTCACGCCGATGCTTTCCAGATGGAGGCGTGCGACCTCTTCGTCGAGATGCTTGGGCAAGCGGTAGACGTCTACTGTGAGGTTATCGCGGTTCTGCCACAGTTCGATTTGGGCCAGTACCTGGTTGGTGAACGAATTGCTCATCACGAACGACGGGTGGCCGGTCGCGCATCCGAGGTTCACAAGCCGTCCCTCGGCGAGGATGAATATCTGGTGGCCGTCGGGGAAGGTGTATTTGTCGACCTGGGGCTTAATGACGGTCTTTGTGACGCCGGGCGCCGAGTCGAGCTGCGCCATCTGTATCTCGTTGTCGAAGTGGCCGATGTTGCAGACTATTGCCTGGTCGCGCATGCGCTTCATGTGCTCGAAGGTGATGATATCCTTGTTGCCGGTGCAAGTGACGAAGATGTTGCCCTCGGCGAGCGCATCCTCTACGGTCTTCACCTCGAAGCCCTCCATGGCCGCTTGTAGGGCGCATATCGGGTCGATCTCGGTCACTATCACGCGCGCTCCATAAGAGGCCATGCTCCGTGCGCACCCTTTGCCCACGTCGCCATAGCCGCACACCACGGCCACTTTGCCCGCTATCATAACGTCGGTGGCACGCTTGATTCCGTCGGCCAGCGACTCGCGGCAGCCGTACAGATTATCGAATTTGCTTTTGGTTACCGAGTCGTTGACGTTGATCGCAGGGAAGAGCAGTTCGCCGCGTTCCATCATCTGGTAGAGGCGGTGGACGCCCGTGGTGGTCTCCTCCGAAACGCCGTACAATTCCGCCACCGTATCATGCCACTTGCGCGGCTCCTCGGCGAGCAGCGTGAGCAGGGTGTCGAGGATCACCTTTTCCTCGTGGTTCGCAGGTGCGTACTCTATCTTCGACGCATCATCCTCGGCCCCGTAACCCTTGAGTATCAGTAATGTCGCATCGCCGCCGTCGTCAACTATCAGGTTCGGGCCTTTGCCGCCCGGGAATGACAGCGCCATAGCCGTACACCACCAATACTCTTCCAGACTTTCGCCCTTCCATGCAAACACCGGGATACCCCGCTCGGCCATCGCCGCCGCCGCATGGTCCTGGGTCGAGAAAATGTTGCAGCTGCACCAGCGCACGTCCGCACCCAGATCAGCCAGCGTCTCGATCAGCACCGCCGTCTGGATCGTCATGTGCAGCGAACCCGTGATCCGCGCACCTCGCAGCGGCTTCTCACTCGCAAACTTCCGCCGCACGGCCATAAGCCCCGGCATCTCCTTCTCAGCAATCTCTATCTCCCGGCGGCCCCATCCGGCCTGACCGATATCCGCAACCTTGTACGGTAATTTTTCGTCGATAAACATTTTATTCTTTTATAATTCGTCAGCAAAATATTTTTCCGTCTCGCGGCTATCGTTTTCAATGGCCTCGCGCAGTTCTTCGAGGGTCGCGAAGTGTTTCTCGGGACGCAGGTAACGCAACATGGTCACGCAGATCTCGCGGCCATACAGGTCTTCGTCGAAACCGAAGATATTGACTTCCAGCAGTCGTTCGCCGCCGCCTACCGAGGGTTTATGACCGAGATTAGCAACTCCCCGATAGTTCTTCCCGTCCACCTCCACGTGCACGGCATACACCCCGTCGGCGATCCCCGGAGTATCTCCCACGACGATGTTCGCCGTCGGGAATCCCAACTCGCGCCCGAGCCTGCGCCCGGCCACGACAGTTCCTTTTATGGTGTATTCCATCGAATTGCCGTTAACGGGAGGCAAAGTTAGCAAATATTCCGTAATAATATGGAGCAGCCTTTAGAGGTTGTCGGATTTTGCCGGATGAACTATTGGGTCAACGGGCGCGATAGTCCGGGGATTTTTTTATACCTTTGTGCTGTTATCATGGTGGATAATACTAAAATATAAATACGGCAAACAGAATGGCTACAACCGCAGACATTAAGAACGGCATGTGTATAGAGCTGAATGGCAAGACGTTCAGCGTCGTCGAATTCCAACACGTGAAACCGGGCAAGGGCCCCGCTTTCGTACGCACGAAACTCAAAAACCTCGAAAACGGACGTCTGATCGAGAATACTTTCTCGGCGGGTGAAAAGATCGAACCCGTGCGTGTGGAGCGCCGTCCCTACCAGTACCTCTATGATGACGATATGGGCAGCAACTTCATGCACACCGAGACTTTCGAGCAGATCGCCATTAACAAGGACCTTATCGACAACGCCGACTTGATGGTGGAAGGACAGGTGATCGAGGTGCTGTTCCACACTGAAAAGGAGACTGTGCTCGCGGCCGAACTTCCTCCGATCGTCGACATGGAGGTGACCTACACCGAGCCGGGGATCAAGGGTGACACGGCTTCGACCAACTCGCTCAAGCCCGCAACGGTCAACACCGGGGCAACTGTACGCGTGCCCCTGTTCATCAACACCGGTGAAAAGATCCGCGTCGACACGCGCACACGCGAGTATTATGAGCGGATCAAATAGGGACTGACGTTCATATATGAATACAGTTTCGGCCGGGCTCTATGCTCGGCCGAAACTGCATTTTATCAGTTATCCATCTTCCGCGTCAGCTCCTGCACGATGCGGTAGTTGTTGAGGAACTCCTTTGCGAAGACGCGGATCACGGTGTAGGCCGGGATCGCGAGGAGCATTCCGAACACGCCACCGATGCTGCCTGCAACGAGGATGACGATAAATATCTCGAGAGGGTGTGACTTGACCCGCTTCGAATAGAGATAGGGCTGGAGCACGAAGTTGTCGACGCCCTGTATCAGCAGTATCATGCCGAGCACCACTGCCGCCGTTTCGAAAGCCGTATACCCCGCTAATGGGGATAGCACGCCAACGATGATGCAGATTCCGCCGCTGATGATAGGCCCCACGTAGGGGATCACGTTCAGTATCCCAACGATGAAGCCCATGAAGAACGCTGTCTGGGGCGTGAAGCCCCACAGCAGGAATGACCCGGATAGCAGGATGAACATTATGGTCGACTCGGCGACAATGCCCGTGAAGTAGCGCATCAGCAGGTGGGTGGCAGAACTGATAGCGTGCACGATGTTCTCCTCGTACCTGCGCGGGAAAAGCGATACGATCATGTATTGGAAAAGGCCGTCATCTTTCAGGAAAAAGAACGTGATGAACGTGATCGAGAAGATGGCGATCCCCAGGCTGCCCACCATGTTGAGGGTAGAGGTGACGGTCGAGGTGATATTTTCGCTGTCCAATCGGCCGACCAGCAGACGGTTGGCCTCCTCCTCCAACGAAAAATCGGAAAGCTGTCCGGTGAGCGAGAACCCGGGATCTGAGATTGAGAACGTGGCAGTCAGCCAATCCTGAAGTGATTGGAGGGGTTCGCGGAAAGAGTCGATTATATAGCTTGTGTCGAGGCTTGCGAGTTCGGACAGTTTGCCGAACATCAACGGAATAAAAAACGTGAAGAACGCTACCAAAACGATCCACATCGCCACGAGCGTCAACAGTGCGGCGAGCCATCTCGGAGGCCGGAACTTTCCAATCTTCACTCGCTGGATGGCCTCCACCAACGGTTTGCCCATTACGGCGAGCACCGCGGAGAGCACGATGTAGATCACGATATTGCCGAAACGCCACACAAGGAAAACGACCGCCGTCGCGACGAGAAGGCCTATCAGGTATTTTCCGAGTTTTGACATATTGCGGTTATTTCTGATAAAATTTGGCTGTTGCTTTGGAGTGGCTGCGGACAGCAGTGGTTGCCTAAAGCCAGTCCAGCCAACAAACCCTCTCGGCCCGTTATTTCAACCGTGCTATCGGAGTCTGCGACCCGGTGACGCGATCGCCGACCGAAACGAGTATCTCACTGCCCGGCGGAAGCATGACGTCGACCCGCGACCCAAACTTGATGAACCCGCATTTTGCGTTCTGCTCTGCCCGTTTCCCGACCCGCGCATAGCATACGATCCGCCGCGCCACCAGTCCCGCTATCTGCCGGAACAGGATCCTGTGCCCGCCCGTGTCGACCACGGTAGTCGTGCGTTCGTTCAGTTCCGAGGATTTCGGGTGCCATGCGACCAGAAATTTGCCCGGATGGTGTTTATGATAGACGATCTCCCCCGAGGCTGGATACCAGTTGATATGCACGTTGGTGAGCGACATAAAGACCGAAACCTGTATGCACTCCTCCCCGCCTAAGTACTCCTCCTCCCTCACCGGTTCAACTACCACCACCTTCCCGTCGGCGGGAGCGTAGATGGTGTTCGCATCGCGCAGCACGGCACGCTTTGGCTCGCGGAAGAACCAGATGGTGAGGCCTGCATAGCCCAGCATCAATGCCGCCACCGGCCACGCCACCCATACAGGCGCCCAAATAAAGCACGCCGTTGCCACTGCCGCGCATACCGATAGCGTTACTGCGATTATATTGTATCCTTCCCTGTTTATTCTCATGTCGTTCAGGTGCCTTGTCGCGCAAAGGTAGTGATAAATATTCTTATTTCGAATAACGAATTTGCGAGGCTTTGACTATCTTTGCCTATCACAAAAAAACTGAGACAGGCAATGTTAACTATCAAACAGATACGTGAGGACAAGGCGAACACGATCGAGCGCCTTGCGGTCAAAGGGGTCGACGCGACGCCGATCATCGCCGACATCGAGGAGTTGGACGACAAGCGCAAACATATGCAAACGCTATTGGACGCACTTCTGGCCGAGCAGAACTCGATAGCCAAACAGGTCGGCGCACTCTTCGCGCAGGGCAAACGGGAGGAGGCCGAAGCTGCCAAGGAGCGCACGGCGAAGCTCAAGGAAGAGTCGAAGTTCATGGAAGAGGAGCTTAAATTCGTTACCGAACGCCTGAATGCCGAAGTGGTGAAATTACCCAACATTCCCTCGCAGCTTGTCCCGCACGGGCGCACGGCCGAAGACAATGTGGTTGTCCGCGAGGGCGGCGAGCGCGTGCAGTTGGGGCCGGATGCCCTGCCGCATTGGGAGCTTGCCAAGAAATACGATATTATAGATTTCGAGTTGGGCGTGAAGCTCACGGGCGCCGGTTTCCCGGTCTACAAAGGACAGGGGGCCGCACTCCAGCGCGCGCTGATCGCCTTCTTCCTCGACCGCAACACAGCGGCGGGGTACACCGAGGTGCAGCCGCCGATCCTCGTCAACGAGGCGTCGGGGTTCGGCACGGGGCAACTTCCCGACAAGGAGGGGCAGATGTACCACGCTACGGCGGACAATTTCTACCTGATACCCACCGCCGAAGTCCCCGTGACCAATATTTTCCGCGACGTGATCCTCAACGAGGGCGATCTGCCGATCGGACTTACCGCCTACACGCCCTGCTTCCGCCGCGAGGCAGGGTCGTACGGCAAGGATGTGCGCGGGCTCAACCGCCTCCACCAGTTCGACAAGGTGGAGATTGTGCGCGTCGAGCATCCCGATAATTCATATACCGCGCTCGATGGGATGGTGGCGCATGTCGAGGGCCTTGTGCGCGACCTTGGGTTGCCCTACCGCATCCTGCGCCTGTGCGGCGGCGATATGAGTTTTACATCGGCGCTGACCTACGACTTCGAGGTCTACTCCGAGGCGCAGGGACGCTGGTTGGAGGTGTCATCGGTGTCGAACTTCGAGTCGTTCCAGGCCAACCGCCTGAAACTCCGCTACAAAGGCGCCGACAAGAAGGCACAGTTGGCCCATACACTTAACGGGAGCTCGCTCGCGCTCCCGCGCATCGTGGCTGCCCTGCTGGAAAACAACCAGACCCCCGAGGGGATCAAAATCCCCGCTGCGCTCGTGCCTTACACGCGGTTCGAGATGATAAAGCAGGAGTACTCGACGGAATAGTCCCGATAATATATTGGCAAAATGATGGCCGGTAAAATCACAGAATTTTACCGGCCATCATTTTTTTTGGTTAAGAAACCTCTACTTTATACCGAGGTGTGTTTTGGCGAGCGGGAGTACGTCGACCATAGTGGCGGTGTCGGTGTAAATAAGCGCCCCTGCCGTGAATACTGCGGTCAGTCCGTTCGCTTTGGCGACGCTGTCGATCGCTTCCTGTGCCTTTTCGAACAGCGGTTTCAACAGATTGTTCTGTTCGGTCTGAAGCGAATTCGGAATTTCTTGTTCGAATTTCTGGATATTCTGGATAGTATTCTGCAACTCCTCTTCCTTGAGCTTCCTCAGACTATCGGTCAGCGTTGCCTGGGTGCGGTCGAATTCATCGCGTTTGCGGTTAAATTCCACCACCATGGCTTCGTACTGCCCCTCGAAATCTTTCTGGATGGCTTCGAAATTGGTGCGCACCGTTTCCACCTCGGGCATCGAGAAGACAAGCTCCTCTATATTGATGTAGCCGAATTTCTGGGCCGAAGCGTTGTTAGTTCCACCGAACAGCAGCAACACCGCGGCGGCAAGGGTCAGTTTAAAGATAGTTTTCATAAGAATTAGGTTGGTTTATTTTACAAGATTAATGATTTCCTTGGTTTTATCGGCCGAGGGCGAGTAATAGAGCACCGTCGGGTTGTTGGCCAAGTCGATCACCAGCGCGAAACCGTGCGATTGCGCATATCGGTTGATCGTCTCGAATACTTTGTCCTGTATGGGCTTCACCATATCCACGCGGCGTTTCATCAGTTCGCCCTCGGGACCGAACAGTTCTTCCTGACGCTCCTGTATCCGGGCTTCGGCATCGAGTATTGCGTCCTCGCGCAATCGGCGCGACGACTCGGAAAGATACGCCTTCTCGTCCATATATTCGTTGTACATCTTCTCGACATTGGCATAGGCGTCGTCGATCTCCCTCTGGTACTGTCCGCCGAGGGTTTCGAGCGACGACTCCGCATTGGCGTAAGCGGTCATCGACTTAAAAACAGTTTCGGTATTCACAACCATATAATTCTGCGCATTGGCAACAAAGCCCGTCAGAACCATCGCAATCGAAAGAATAATAAACTTTTTCATGAGCCTGTATTTTTAGTTAATTACAACTTGCATCTGTTTACCGCCGCAAATACCCTGCCGCTTTTAAGCATCCTGGGGGCTGTTTGGATTAGAACTGGTTCCCGAAAGTGAAGGTCACCTGGCTTCCGTGGCGCTTGGTCTCGCCCGGCTGCGCGTCGAATCCCCATCCCCAGTCGAACCCTAACATACCGACCATCGGCAGGCGGATTCTGACGCCAACACCAAGTGCGCGCTTGATCTGGAATGGGTTGAATTCTTTCCAGCTCTGGTATGCGTTGCCGCCCTCGGCGAAGGCCAGACCATAGATGGTCGACTGCGGCTGGTTGATGATCAGGTAGCGCATTTCGGCGGTGTATTTGTTGTATACCCGTGCGTAATCGCCACGGCCCGATGTGGGGGTGAGCGCGCCGTCGTCGTAGCCGCGCATACCAACCACATCCACACCGTAGACGTTGTATCCGCTCATACCCGAGCCGCCCACGTCGAAGCCCTCGAACGGAGAGAGTTTATTCTTGTTATAGTGGCCGAGATATCCCAACTCGACGGCTGTCCTCAGTACGAATTTGCCGTTTGCCGAGATCGGGGTGTACCAGTCGCCTTTGAATTTCCATTTATGGTATTCGATCCATTTGTGCCGCTCCTTCAATGGCATGCTGGAATCGCTGTAATCCTTGCCGTCGAAGAGAGAGTAGGGGGGGGTTAACGAGAGCGAGAGCGAGATATTCGAACCGCTACTCGGGAACAGGTCGGAACTTAACGTGTTGCGGGAGATCGTGGTGTTGAACGCGAAGATGTTCGACATTCCCTTGGGCATGTTCGGGATGAAGTATTCCCAGTTCTGGAGCATATAGGCCGTGTAGGAAACCTCGTTGTAGAGCTGGAAGTTGGGGTCGGGCCACGAGAGCCGTTGTCCCACGCCAGCCGAAACGCCAAGCGTGCGGAAGTGCTCATCGGTCTTCTGTCCGATCCAGAGGGCGTTGGTCTCGTCCGAGTAGTGAGCACCCAGACTGAGCGAGATCGGTTTCTTGCCGCCCCACCACGGTTCCATGAAACTCAGGGAGAAAGCCTTGTAATACTGGCCGTTACTCTGCGCCCTGAGGCTGAGGGTCTGGTTTTGTCCGCGCGGGTATGGCCTCCACGACCCTTTTTCGAACAACCTGCGTGTGGAGAAGTTGTTGAGGTTGATACCCACTGAGCCGATGAACATCCCGGCGCCCCAACCGCCCGATATTTCGAACTGGTCGCTGGCTACCTCCGTAAGTGAGAAGCCGATGTCGACGAGTTCGTCGCCCACGGGCTGGATGTCGGGTTGATAAACGCTCGTCTCGTCGAAGTGGCCCATCATGGCAAGGCGCCTGAGGGTCATCATAAGCATCGACTGGTCGTACAATTCGCCCGGCATGACGGCTATTTCGCGCCGGATCACCTCGTCGTCAACCACCTGGTTGCCCGTGATGGTCACCTTGTTGATCGTGTAGGGCTTGCCTTCCACGATCTTGATCTCAAGGTCGATCGAGTCCTGTCCGACTATGATCTCTGCCGGAACGATGTTCGACGCCAGATATCCTGCGTTCTTATAGAATGCACTGACCGTGTTCGGGTTCTGTTCGGGATTGGCGCCCAGGTCGATACCCAGTTGCTGGTCGAGGGTCTTTTTGTCGTACAGGTCGCCTTTCTGTATCCCCAGCAGCCTTTCGAAGAAATCGGTCGGGGCGATCGTGTTGCCCACGAAGCTGATATTGCGGAAATAGTATTTATTGCCCTCCGATAGGTCGACGTTTATGCCCAGCCGGTTTTCGCTGATATTGTAGATCGAGTCGCCCTTGACGAACGCGTTGCGGAAACCTTTCGAGTTGTAGAAGTCTATAAGATTGACGTCCCTGTCCTCTTCGTATTCCTTGTCTTTCAGTTTGGCGCTCTGGAAGATATTCCAACTCACCTTGTGGGTTTTCTTAAAAGTGCGGCGCAGGCGTTTGTCCGTGAACTCCTGATTGCCCGTGAAAGCGATATTGCCGATCTTAACCTTGTCATTCCTGTCGATGACGAACGTTACGATCACGAGGTTCGACTGCGGGTAACGCGAGTCTTCAACGACCCTCGCCTCCACCGTCGTGTTGCGGAAACCCTTCTCCTTATAGTAATTCCTTATGTAGTTCTTGTGCTTGTTGATGTCGTAGTCCGAAAGCGACTGCGCCTGCTTGAGGTTCATATTGGTGGTCAACGTCGTGGCCTGTCCCTTGCGGATGCCCTCGAACTTCCATTCGCTCACCCTCGGCGTCTGTTCGAGATAGATGATCAGGTTGGCGCGTTCTCCTTCGAGCGGCTCGGCCACTATGTCGACATAAGAGAACTGCTGCCTTGCGACGAGCTTGTTGATTGCCGCCGTGATATATGGGCCCGGGACGTTGATCGTGTCGCCGATGAAAATTCCTGCCTGCTCGGCCATGTGGATGGGGTCGTTTATAAACGACCCCTTGATCTGTATATCGACGCCGTTGACTATATACCGCCTCTGTTCGCGGTAGCTGATCACCGGATACTCCTGGCGCGCGGTCGTGTCCACGGTGGGGCTTTGCAGCAACGAGGTGTAATCCGGTAAACGAAACCCGTCCGGAGACGCCACGGCGGCCGGACAAAACGTGATGATGGTTAAAATAAAAATCAGCAGTCTGCTTGTCATCTTATTGACTGTTTTTTGATATTAATCCGTAGCGGCGTTCCCTTTGGCCGTATGCCTCCACCGCGCGGTCGAAAGATTCCGCTCCGAAGTCGGGCCAGTATTCCGGTGTAAAATAAAGTTCAGCATATGCCGCCTGCCACAGCATAAAATTACTCAGGCGCACATCCCCTCCCGTCCTTATCAACAGGTCGGGGTCGGGTATCCCTGCCGTATATAAATTATCCGATATCAACTGCGGCGTAACGTCTTCGGGCTTTACCGCTCCCCTCGCAGCCGCGGCCGCGATCCTGCGCACACCCTCCGTGATCTCGCTTTTCGAGCTGTAACTCAGCGCCAACACCACGGTTATCGTCCCGCCCCCGGCCGTGTCGGCCTCTATCTTCGCGATATCATCCTGCACGTTTGCCGGAAGGTTCTCCCTCTCTCCGATTATCCTCACACGCGCGCCCTGCCTCACCAGTTCCGGCGTTTCCTCGCCCACGCACTTGCAGATCAGTTCCATAAGCGCGTCGACCTCCTCGGCCGGACGTCCCCAATTCTCTTTCGAGAATACGTAGAGCGTCAGGTAACCTATCCCGTGCCTCACGGCCGACCCTATCGCCTCGCGAACGCTCTCCACCCCCCGGATATGGCCCTCCACGCGCTCCATTCCGCGCTCCCTGGCCCATCTGCCGTTGCCGTCCATTATGATAGCAACGTGGCGGGGTATGTTCTCGTTTTCGCCCATCTGCGAGGGATTGTATTCAGTTAGAGGTGCAAAGATAGTATTATTTTCGTTATCACCCTCTCTTGTCGATACCCCACAGCATTTTATTCCTTAACGTATCGTAGAAAGATATATTTTGCAATTTTACCAAAAAAACAGGTTTTTCTGCTTTCGACACCCTGAACGTTGCTCCGTTTGCGACGCGGAAGTTGGTGTTGTCGAGCGTCGCGAAAGCGTATTCGTCGCGCGTGGATACCCGGAACGTCACTTCGCTCCCGTCGGGGATCACCACCGGGCGCATCGTCAGGTTATGCGGCGCGATGGGCGAAAGTACGAAGCACTCGCAGCCAGGTGCGACCACCGGCCCGCCCGCGCTCAATGAATAGGCCGTCGAACCGGCCGCTGTGGAGAAGATCACCCCGTCGCCCCAGTAGGTTGCCACCATTTCGCCGTCGATGTAGGTTTCGACCGAGATCATGCTCGTCCCGCCGCGCTGTATCGAGAATTCGTTGAATGCATAGGGGTACTCCGGTTGCGAGGCGAAGTCGCCGCAGGCCACGATCAAAGGGCGTTCCTCGGTGATGTAGCGGCCTTGCAGTAAGTCCTCGAACGCCTGCCGCATATCCTCCTTCGGCACATTGGCCAGAAATCCCAGGCGGCCGGAGTTGATCCCCAATACCGGAATGCCGTGGCGCCCCACCTCGCGCACGCAGTCGAGGAACGTCCCGTCGCCGCCATAGCTCACCGCCACATCCGCACCCTGCCAC
>QMCD01000940.1_pt1 | contig 19198 bp, 16 predicted proteins | sample 1821841 | NCBI WGS metagenome assembly QMCD01 (sample SAMN01991225, study PRJNA193472) | Termite gut metagenome, whole genome shotgun sequencing project. | isolation source: worker | host: Macrotermes natalensis
GTAGGTCATTGTCAGGCACCCACAACAAAAACGCCCCATCCAAAAATGATGGGGCGTTTTTTATGGCAGAAAATTATTATTGAAAATTAAATCAGTAATTATCGTCTATTGCCACACAAGTATTGCCATTGCACTCTTGCGTTTGCATCCACATGGATTTTGCCAGTATAGAAAGAGGGGTGCTGACTTGGTGATCTATTTCCATTTGAACCAGCGTCATTTTTCCTTCTTTTCCTGCGGCATTGGCCTGGTCAATAAACATCTGAATAGATGTGTAATCAGGCTCATGTGTTCCGCAGCGATGTTTAATATTTCTGGCTTTGTCTTTTACCATTATGTAATACCATTCATTTCCATATTCAAATGCGCTTGTAACTTCACTCCAACCATTCTCACCCATCTCATTTCCCATGGTTAAAAATCTTGTGAGTACGCCAAGACCACCATATTTCTTTGTGGTGAAATCGTAATCTCCTTTTGCGGTTGCAGGTGTTTTATAATAAATATTGCCTGTAATTCCGGGTGTAGATCTCGATATTTCGCTATGAGTATAAAAGCTGAGATACCCTTGCGTAGCTAGCTCTTTCATTTGTGCCATGAGCTCAAATCCATTGTTGACCATTGGTGCCATTTTATATTCGGTAAATACTGGGTTATTATTATTTTTTCCCCAAAAGTTGCAGCTTTTAACAGGAGTGCCATCGGTTGCAAAAGAATCTAAGCCGCTCATCAGGGTATATCCTGATGAGCCATAATGAGAAAGTATTTCGAAAAGTGCGCTGGTATTCTCCCACATACCCATCGTATCGCTAGTTAGCTCATAGCTGTATGAAGTATCTTCGTCTTTGACAAAAATCAAAATCTCTGGCTTGAGATATCGATCAGCATAGACGCGGTCTATACCGCCATTGGGCATAGGTACACTAAGTACATATCCATCTTTACCCTGTGTTTTCATTATTTCAAGATGCTCTTCACAGGAGCCATACATATTGTAATCGACGGCTTTGTACTGATAAGTGACTTTTGTTGGCGTTGATGGGTTTGTGGGATCTGTTGGTTCTGCCGGATCAACTGGGCTTGTGGGATCAGTCGGACTGGTTGGGTCGGTGGGGTTGCTGGGCTCGGTTGGCGAATTGTCTCCTCCCCCGGGATGTGAATTGCTCTCACCGCCGCCGCAGGCAGACATAAAAATGGCAAGCATCATACACAGCAATAGCTGAAAAATTTTCTTATTCACGATTTTCTCCTTGAAAATTAAGAATATTAGCGGGTTGAAACGCGGTCGTTATCCCTTTTCATGAAAAAATCGGGGCTTGTCCGTAATTTCGTGTTTAAGGCATAAAATGCCTATAGGAAGAGATTATGCCACGCAAACCCAAATTCGGTTGAGGTTTAGTTTCTTTGCAATCGCTCTCTTGGAGAGCCCTTCTTTGTGATACAGCCTTTCGATCTTGCCTATTGTCCCCATACAAATCATCCCAGATGTGCTCCACAAAAATACGGAGTCTCTTACCTTCAGTAAGGAGTGGTGCATTTTTGCACAGTATTTGACATCTCCCGGTGCTGGCGATTTAGCAGTCAAGACTTTTGCGCCGGCAGCGGCGCCAGCGCGGCTAAAAAATGCTGACCGAAAAGCTGATCTGATTACTACACTCAAAACAACCCAAAAAACCAGTCAGTTTTGACCGGTTGATCTTATTTAAGTTGTTGATTTTTAATATAAATTATGGCGTCCCCAGGGGGAGTCGAACCCCCGTTACCGCCGTGAAAGGGCGATGTCCTAGGCCTCTAGACGATGGGGACCTAGAAAGGTTTTCCTTGCTGAGAAACTTGGTTGGTGGAGATAAGCGGGATCGAACCGCTGACCTCTTGCATGCCATGCAAGCGCTCTCCCAGCTGAGCTATACCCCCGACAAGGAATGGCGATTATACTGGTTTTGCTGTCATGTGCAAATAAAATCCCGAAGTTTTTTAACTGGATTTTAAAAAAAAGTTTTATGAAAAAACTTTCTGATTTTGAACTGATTTACATGAACTTTACTTACGTTTAACGCCCGCTTATGACTTGATTCAGTATAGTGCAATCAAGCTGAATGGAAGGTCAGCGAAAACGAGAAAGGAGTGAATGATGAAAAAGATTCTGATTATGAGCGCAACGACAGTGATGGTGGTTGGAATGAGCCTGGGCGCAATGGCTCAATTACCACCACCGTGCGCTATGCCGGGCTGCCCGGCTGCTGTGGGAAATTTTGATGGAAACGGGCAGGGGCGCGGCCCCGGTTATGGTCCCGGGCGTTACGGTGGGCGAGGAGCGTGCGGCGGGATGTATTCCGGTCCTATGAGGGGCGGCTATATGTGGCGCGATTTAAATTTAACGGATGAGCAAATCGCAAAGATCAACGATGCTCGTCAACAGCAACGCCAGGAAACGCACAATAGGGTCAGAGATATTTTAACGCCGGAACAACAGGCGATTTTTGATCAACGTACTCAAGCGTGGTGGCAACAAGGAATGCAGCCGCCTGCTGCACAACAATAAATGTAAAAAACATTTGTAGGTAAAAAAACAAAGCCGCTCATTCCGGGCGGCTTTGTTTTTCGTAATGTGCTTGAAGCTGCGTAATATTCAATGTGTCGTACACTTCAAATGGTTGGCAAATCCATGGATTTGCAGGCAGGTATTCAACCCAGTAGTCAGGCGCAATCACCGAGCAGGCTTTCCACCAAAGTACCGCTGTTTTAATTTCCTTGATACACGGATAATGTTGCGGTATCGTTTCAGTGATTTTTTTCAAGGTGACACCGGAGTCAACCATGTCATCCACTACAAGTACATGTTCACCTAAACGCGGTACCGTCGTTGACATGTGCTCTGCGATCATCAACTCGCTTTGGACAGTACCGCCATCGGTACGATACGATTGTGCGGCAAGTGTTGCCAGCGGCAAATCGTAAATACGCGACAGCACATCGCCGATACGCATACCACCGCGAGCGACGCAGACGATTTGGTCGAAACGCCAGTTTGAGCCATAGACGACCAACGCCAGTTTCTCGATCAGCCGATGGTATCGATGCCAACTGACGCGAAGCCTTTTTGACATGATTTATTGCAAAAACGGATGGCGGATCAGAATCGTTTCCGTACGATCGGGGCCGGTCGAAACCATGGCAATCGGCACATTGGTCAAGGTTTCGATACGCTTTAAGAACGTCTGCGCATTTTTGGGGAGCGCATCGAATGTCTGGATGCCGACAGTGCTTTCTTGCCAGCCGAGCAGGTATTCATAAATGGGCTGACAAAGCTCGACAGCTTCGGCTCCGGTCGGGATAAGATCGATTTTTTTGCCGTTCATCGTATAGCCGGTGCAGATGGCAACTTGTTCCAGGCCATCGAGAACATCCAGTTTGGTAATACACAAGCCATTAACGCCATTAAGCTGCAACGAGCGGCGTAATAATGCGACATCAAGCCAGCCGCAACGGCGCGGTCGGCCAGTAACGGAGCCAAATTCTTTACCGCGTTTTGCCAATCCTTGCCCGATATCATCGGTAAGCTCGGTTGGAAACGGGCCGGTACCGACGCGCGTGGTATAAGCTTTGACAATACCCAAGGTGTAATCAATCTTGCCTTGACTAAGGCCGCAACCGGCGTAAACATTTCCGGAAAGGCAGTTGGAACTGGTGACGTATGGGTAAGTGCCGTGGTCGATGTCAAGTAACGCGCCTTGTGCGCCTTCAAATAAAAGAGAATCGCCTTTTTCCTGAGCTAGACGCAAGAGGTCGGCGATATCGGCGATCATGGGTGTTACCCGCGGCGCTATCGCCATCATTTCATCGAGTACCTGGGTAAAAGGTAACGGGTCGCGGTGGTAATAATTAGTGAGCAGGAAATTATGGTATTCGGCGACTTTTTCCAGCTTGGCGGAAAAATGATCAGGGTTGAATAGATCCTGAACACGCAACGCGCGGCGCGCAACTTTATCTTCGTAAGCCGGGCCGATACCGCGCCCGGTTGTGCCGATTTTGTCGTTGCCCATCGATGTTTCGCGTGCCTGATCAACGGCAACGTGATACGGTAGGACAAGCGGGCACGCCGGGGAAATTTTTAAGCGGGGGCAGATACTGATTTGCGCTTTTTCCAGTTCATCAATTTCTTGAAAAAGAGCTTGCGGTGACAGTACCACGCCGTTGCCGATATATACCGAAACACGCGGATGCAGAATGCCGGAGGGGATCAGGCGCAAGATAGTTTTTTTGCCGTTGATGACCAGCGTGTGTCCGGCATTGTGTCCGCCATGGTAGCGGACAACGCCTTGCGCGTGCTCTGTTAGCCAGTCAACGATTTTTCCTTTGCCTTCATCGCCCCATTGTGCGCCGATTACTACAACATTTTTTCCCATTTTGAAAAATCTCGCTTAATTAAAAAAGTCCAGACAACATTGTTCAGATCAAAAAAAGCAACAGAATAATGCCGGAACTGACGGACAACAAACCGACAAAACGCAGTTGTCCATCATTGAAAGAAAGAATTTTCCGGATGGTCTCGCGCCATTGATTGGGCGCGAGAAGCGGAAGGATACCTTCCAGAATAAAAAAGAACGCCAACGCCATCCAGAAAGTGTTCATTGCCGTATAAAACGATTAGTGTCTCCGGCCATCTTCGTATTGTTTGAAGTAGCGGAAAAAGTCGCTGGTCGGATCAAGTACCAGCACATCATTTTTCCCTTGCAGGCTTCCCTTATACGCATCAAGGCTGCGGTAAAAATTATAAAACTCCGGATCAACGCTGTAAGCACCTGCATAAATGGAGGCAGCCTCGGCATCTCCTTTACCTTTGATTTCCTGTGCCTGGCGATATGCTTCAGCGAGCTTCACCTGGCGGTCGCGGTCGGCTTCGGCGCGACGTTTTTCCGATTTTGCCGCACCGGTCGAACGTAATTCGTTGGCAACGCGACGGCGCTCGGCTTGCATGCGCTCATAAACAGAATTGGTTACCTCAGTGGTGTAGTCCACACGGCGCAAACGGACATCGACAATTTTGACGCCCATGGTTTCTGTAATCTTGCTTGACTCATCGCGAGCAGCTTTGGTGATCTGGTAGCGATCGGTGGAAATAACGCCGGAGACTGTACGTCGATTGATTTCTTTGGACAGGATATCTTTTACCGTTTGCTCGATACGTTGCTGAGCTGCTCTTTCGTCGCCGGTAACACTCCGATAATACTGGCCGACATCAACGATGCGCCAGAGTACGACGAAATCGATTAAGAGCGGCTTTTTCTCGGAAGTCTGAAAGCGGTCGGCGCCAGCACTGTTTAATGTGATATTGCGTTTGTCGAAAAAGCGGATGTTTTGAATCAGAGGCCATTTCCAGGAAAGCCCCGGATTTTCCTGAATACGGATAATTTCGCCAAACTGAAACTTAATCGCGTATTGGCGTTGGTCGACGACGTAAATGACCTGCGAGGCAACGATCAGCACAGCGATCAGGATAGCAATAAGAGTGGTAAGCGGTTTCATTCGTAAGTCTCCCGATCAACGTTCGCGGTTACGGAAAGCGTCGCGATCATTGCGATTGACGCCGGTGGAGGCCGCGGTCGGCGACGAAGAAGCCGTTGATGGCGTATAAGGCGCTTGTTGTGCGGTTTCCGCAGTTTTAGGCGAGACGGACATTTCCATGAGCTTGTCAAGCGGCAGAAAGATCAGGTTATTGCCGCCTTTCTGATCGATGACAATTTTGCTGGTGTTGGCAAACACGGTTTGCATCGCGTCGAGATAAAGACGATTTCTGGTTACTTCCGGCGCTTTACGGTATTCGCCAAAAAGCTGCTCAAAACGGCTGGCGTCACCTTTGGCGCGGCTCATCACTTCCTGGGAGTAGCCCTCCGCCTCTTCGACCAAGCGCGACGCGATACCATCGGCGCGGGGAACAACATCGTTGTAATACGCCTCGCCTTCATTGATCATTCGCTCCTGATCCTGACCGGCTTTTACCGCATCGTCAAAGGCCGCTTGCACGCGATCTGGCGGCTGAATGCTTTGCAGTGCAACCTGAATGACATTAATGCCGGTGCCTTTATCTTCAAGATTCTCCGGAATAAAGGGATCGGATTCAGGTTTCGGTTCAGCAGGGAGGGACGGTATTACGACTAGGTCGCTGCTCTGGGAATTTTCCCCGGCGCTTTCCGTAGTAGAGGCAGAGTTGTCTCCTTCGGCGGTGGCAGTCAGTTCGATATTGTCAACCGAAACGTCGCGAGTCTCGCCAGTACCGTAGTTGTCGAGCATCAATTGCATGAGCTTGCGCGTATCGGTTGCGATCGCTTCGCGGTTACGATAAAGCGCGTCGTCCATGCCGTATTTCCCGATGACCTCACGAATGGCGGTTTCGGCAACGAATTGGACGATCTGATCGGGGTCGCGATTATTAAACACATACGCTTCGGCACTATGCAGGTCGTATTGCACGACGAACAGAATGTCGATAATGTTTTCATCGGCGGTGAGCATGGTCGATTCGCGGTCAACGCGGTTGGAAATATCGTTGCGGTAGCCGATGGTAATGGAACGTACCGGTGAAAACGGTACGACGTCCACATTTTCGATTGGGAACGGTAAGTGCCATTGCAGCCCCGGCGAAGTAGTTTGCGTATATCGGCCAAATTGGGTAACGACCCCGCGGGAACCCTCATCAACCATGTAAAAACCGCTCGCACCCCACAGCAAAAGCGCGATGATGATAATCCAGACCGCACTGCCATGCGAAAGTGAAACGTTGGGCATTTTCGGTTTCTTTCCCGAAGGCGGGCGATTATTGTTTGAACCCTTGTCGCCGAACATTTCGTTGAGGCGGTTGTTGATGTTTTGCCAGATGGCATCAAGGTCGGGCGGACCGTCCTGATTATCTTGCGGACGTTTTTTTTCGTCGTCGCGCTTTCCCCACTGAGGATCGTTTAAAGACATAGTTTTGGATAAATAAAAATAAAAATAAGTCGAAAAAATCAGGAGTGATTCATGATTGCGTTCCAGTCTTCGGAAATTCCGACGCGGGTTCCGCAGAAGTCCCAAGAGACGAATAATCAGAGTTTGGTGCAGGAAAAAACTCTGCCAAGGCCTCCCGCAATTCGGCGCATCCTTCGCCGGTTAGAGCGCTCAGGCGAACCGTGCGAATTTTACCATAGCCGTCACGCTCAAGCCCCGGAGGATGGGTGGTTTTGTCAAGTTTGTTGAACACGCGTAACTGCGGTTGCTTATCTGCGCCGATTTCTTTTAACACCGATTCGACAGAAGCAATTTGCTCGTCACGCATGGGGCTGGACGCGTCTATGACATGCAAGAGTAAATCGGCATCAGCGGCTTCGGACAGCGTTGCGTGGAAGGCGACAACCAGATCATGAGGTAGGTCGCGAATGAAGCCGACGGTATCGGATAAGACCATGCTTTGGGCACCGGGAACAGGCAGTTTGCGCAGCGTTGTGTCCAATGTCGCGAACAGCTGGTCGGCGGTATAAATGCGTTCGTGCACCAATCGGTTGAACAGCGTTGACTTTCCGGCGTTGGTATAGCCGACCAGTGCGATGGTGCGTACCCGCGCGCGGGAGCGGGTGCGGCTTTGCGTTTTGCGGGTACGCATCAGTTTGTCGAGCTGGGTATTGATGTGTTTAATGCGCTTGCCAATGATGCGGCGGTCTGCTTCAATCTGCTTTTCGCCCATGCCGCCGCGTAGACCGATGCCGCCTTTTTGCCGCTCTAAGTGCGTCCAGCCGCCGACCAGGCGCGTTGCCTGATGTTTGAGTTGGGCAAGCTCCACTTGCAGTTTGCCTTCCGCGCTGCGGGCACGTTGCGCGAAAATATCCAGAATTAACCCGATCCGGTCTTCTACACGACACCCCAGCGCCTGCTCCAGATTGCGCTGTTGTGCACCGGTCAATTCATGATCAAAAATAACGAGATCGGCGCCCCACATGGTGCGGGCGTTCATGATTTCCTCGACCTTACCGCTTCCGGCAAAAAGCGCCGCATCGGGTTTATAACGGCGGCCATGCAAACGCCCGACCACCGACGCACCGGCCGAAACCGTCAGCTCTGCCAATTCATCCAGGCGTGCTTGGACATCGCCTTCGCCAAAGTCGATGCGAACCAAAAATGCTTTGTCGCCGGCATGTGGGCGGTCAAACAAATTTATTTTCCTTTTTAAGCGAATAAAAAACTGCGATACCGTTTTCCGGTATGCGCAGTTTTCAAATGTTGTTTTTTGGCAGGCGCTGAAAGAAAACTTTGGCCAAAAAGGTCAAGCATCGGCAGGTGCGGCTTCTGTTTCCGCTGGTGCTGCCGGTTGCTGCTGCATGCTGACTGCACGAGCCGGGACAACCGTAGAAATGGCGTGTTTATACACCATTTGCGTGACTGTATTTTTCAGCAGAACAACATACTGATCAAAAGATTCAATTTGCCCCTGTAGCTTAATCCCATTGACGAGATAGATCGAAACTTGAACGTGTTCTTTGCGCAGCGCGTTCAGAAACGGGTCTTGTAACATTTGCCCTTTATTACTCATAGAAAACTCCCGTAAAATTAGCCATCAATATGGTCAGATGACAGCGCCGAAGTGCGCCGTTTCTTTCCTTCCCTTTTTCATAACCGGATGTCAAAAGCAGATGCTTATTTATATATAATAGCAAGAAGGGTTTGTTGCGTGTTGTGCTTTTCAATAAATTTGCGACATTTTTACTTTTTTTGTGAAACGTAGGGGTTTCTTCCGGTTTTTAACTGAACCCGAAGCGGCGTGCCTTGGAGCTTGAAAGCATCGGCGAAGTAATGCTCGAGGTATCGTACATAGCTTGCCGGAACATCGGCGAGCGCATTGCCGTGGATGATCACCGTTGGCGGGTTGCTGCCGCCCTGATGCGCATAACGCAACTTCGGGCGACCACCCCGGGCGCGCGGCGGTTGCTGTTTTTCCACGGCTTGCTGTAAAAGTCGGGTTAATCGCGGTGTTGACATTTTGCTGGTGGCAGAGGCGTAAGCAATGCGCACGGCGTCCATCATTTGCGTCATGCCTTTTTGCCGTAGAGCAGAAATGTGCAGATGTTTGGCAAAATTCAAAAAACCAAGCTTGCGGTCAAATTCGCGCTTGATGTTGTCACGGTGCTCGGAAGACAGGCCATCCCATTTGTTGATGCCAACCACCAGCGCCCGTCCTGCTTCCAGAATATACGAAGCAATATGCGCATCTTGCTCGGATACATCTTGTTGGGCATCGAGCAACAGGATGACGACGTTGGCATCCTCAATCGCCTGTAAGGTTTTGATTACGGAAAATTTTTCAATGGCTTGTACGACTTTGCCGCGCCGGCGGACGCCGGCGGTATCGATCAGTGTGAAGGGTTGCCCGCAATATTCGAAATCAAGGTAAATCGAATCGCGGGTAGTACCGGGTTGATCGAAGGCGATGACACGTTCTTCGCCGAGCAGCGCGTTAATCAATGTTGATTTACCCACGTTTGGGCGCCCCACAACGGCAACTTTGATGGGTTGGGGTGTGTCGCTTTCTTCCTGGAGCGCGGCGGCGTCTTCATCAGGTGTTTCAAAGCCATCGTGTATTGGCGCGGGAATTTTTTCAAAAACGATTTCGATCAATTCACGGACATTGTCGCCGTGCGCCGATGAGATAGCGTAAGGCGTACCAATACCCAATTCGTGAAACTCCGCCGTGGCGCGCTCGCTTATCATGCCTTCCGCCTTATTGACGGCAAGCAGAATCGGGCGCTGGTTGCGGCGCAGTTGGTCGGCAATCGCGTGGTCTTGCGCTGTTAATCCCTCACGGGCATCGACCAGAAAAATGACAAGATCGGATTCGGCAATTGCCTGCTCGGTCTGCCGCGCCATTTCGCGCACAATGCCGTCTTTCGCTATAGGCTCAAAGCCGCCGGTATCCACCACCAGAAATGCATGCTCGCCGATGCGACCGTGTCCGTAATGGCGGTCGCGGGTCAAACCGGGGAAGTCGGCGACCAGCGCCGAACGCGAGCGCGTCAAACGGTTGAACAGGGTCGATTTACCGACATTCGGGCGGCCGACAAGTGCGATGGTAGGAAGCATAGTGAACGAATTCTTGATCTAACGAGCGGCAGGATAACAAACTTTTGGGGTAAAAGATAAACGTGGGAAGTAAAAGCAAAACAAAAATCGCTCAAAAAATTGATGGGGCGATTCTTGGTTTGAAAGTGGAGATATACTGGGAATAACATTAAAAATACCGTCGTACTGCTTCGAAGCGTGAAGCAAAGTAGCTGTTGTTCAAAGAATCGGTGCGAACTCTTCCGTTACTTGATGGGGCGTGGATAAATTGGCCGTTGCCGATGTAAATGCCGACATGTGAAAAAGGGCGGTTTAAGGTATTGAAAAAAACCAGATCGCCGGGACGTAATTGATCAACGGGAACGGATTTCCCACGTTTGGCGATGTCGGCGGCGCTGCCGCCGATGCGATAGCCGATGGCATGGTTAAAGACATAGGCAACCATGCCGCTGCAATCTAAGCCAGCTTCCGGGTTTTTGCCGCCAAAACGGTAGCCGACATCGAGAAGCGAGAGCGAAAAAATTACGACTTCGCGGCCTTGGTCGGTTGGCGGTTGGTCATGAAATTGCCTTTGACCGGTATTTTTTGATATGAACTGTTTTTTCGTGCTGCCGCAGGCTGCGCAGAAACCTGCGGCAAGAAAAAAAATAAGCGACCTGCGGCGCATGCGCAAGAAGCTCTTCTGGGAAAAGTCATTATTAATCATATGGCTATGAAGAAAAGACCTAGTCTCGTTAATGTTGCGTTCCCGACAGTAATTTGCTAAAAAACAGCTAAGGCATGAGTGATTGTGCTTTTTTAAAGAGGTTGGAGCAAGTGTTTTGATGTGTTTAAACCTTCTCAAAAAGAGCGTTTGATGGCTTCTTCGAATCCCGATTCAGGTTGAGCAAGAAGTATAGGGAAGGCTTTTTCAACGGATACGCCGGGCAAAACATCTTCCAATGATGTGACAGTGAAAGATTTCCGACTTAAAATGTCAGGAATCATGTTTCTAATTTTTTGGTTTTGGAGGAATTGAATATGGCAGAAAAAACGGTAACGCTTTCTTTTTCCGACGGGACGCCCGATGCCACCTTTCCGGTCATGGAAAGTACTATGGGTCCCGACGTTATTGACATTCGTGCGTTGTACAAGCAAACCGGAAAATTCACATACGATCCCGGCTTCATGTCAACCGCGTCCTGCTCATCGACGATTACCTATATCGACGGGGACAAAGGCGAACTGCTTTACAGAGGGTACGCCATTGACGACTTAGCGAAAAATTGCGATTTTCTTGAAGTCTGTCAATTGCTGGTTTACGGCGAACTGCCTACGAAAGAACAACACAAAAAGTTTTCGGAGCTGATTATTCATCACACAATGGTGCACGAGCAGATGCACTTTTTCATGCGCGGCTTCCGTCGTGACGCGCATCCGATGGCGGCACTGACCGGTTTGCTCGGCGCAATGTCGGCGTTTTATCCGGATTCAATGAATATTCATGATCCGAAGGTCAGAGAAAGATCAGCGATACGGTTGATTGCCAAGATGCCGACGTTGGTGGCCATGGCTTATAAATATTCGATAGGCGAGCCGTACATCTATCCGGATAACAGCCTGTCTTATGCGGGCAATGTCTTGCGCATGATGTTTGCCACACCTTGCGAAGAATACAAGCTCAATCCTGTATTGGAGCGCGCGCTGGATCGCATCCTGATTCTCCATGCCGATCACGAACAAAACGCGTCAACATCAACCGTTCGTCTTTGCGCATCATCGGGCACCAATCCAATTGCCGCTATTGCAGCGGGCGTGGCGTCATTGTGGGGGCCAGCGCACGGTGGCGCGAATGAGGCTTGCCTGAACATGTTAAATGAAATTCAAGAGCAGGGCGGTGTTGAAAAAATCGGCGAGTTTATTGAGAAATTTAAAGATAAAAACTCCGGCATTCGCTTGATGGGTTTTGGTCATCGTGTTTATCGCAATTATGATCCGCGCGCCAAACTGATGCGCGAAACTTGCCATGAAGTACTTGGCGAGCTTGGGCTGGAAAAAGATCCGTTGTTCAAGCTGGCGATGACGCTGGAGAAAATTGCGCTCGAAGACGAATACTTTGTTTCGAGAAAGCTTTACCCGAACGTCGATTTCTATTCGGGTATTGTGCAAAAGGCAATGGGCATCCCGGTACAATTGTTTACAGCGATTTTTGCGTTGGCAAGAACCGTGGGCTGGATTGCGCAGTTGAACGAAATGGTGACCGATCCGGATTACAAGATTGGTCGTCCGCGTCAGCGTTTCATCGGTTCGACACCAAGGAAAGTCAAACCGCTTAGTGAGCGTTGATTGTTTTGAATCAAGCGGGCTTTGGCCCGCTTGATAGTAACTTTTCAAGAGGAAGAAAATGAACGGCAGCCCCGGCGGTATGAAAGACAGCCAGGCAACAAGCCTGCTTTTTGGTGGAAACGCGCCTTTTATCGAAGAACAATACGAGCGCTATCTGGACGATCCCTCTTCCGTTTCTCAAGAATGGCACGATTATTTCGATAAGGTTCGCGATGGCGCTTGGGATGTTCAGCATGCGCCGATTGTGCGGGCTTTTGAAGAGTTGGCTCGTCATCCCCAGAGAGCGGCGCCTGCTTCGTCCAAAACTTCGGTTGATATTGAGCAGGCCAGCAAACAGGCGGCCGTTCAGCTTTTAATCAGCCGCTATCGAATGCTGGGATTACGCCAGGCGGATCTCGATCCGCTGAAGCGACAGCAGGTCATTCCGTTGCCGGAGCTGGATCCGGCTTCATACGGTTTGACCGAAACGGATATGAATACCGAGTTTGCGACGGGGTCATTGCACAACTCACCGCGCCTTAAACTCAAAGAAATTCTGCAACAGTTGCGCGAAACATACTGCCGCACGCTCGGCGCGGAGTTCATGTATATGACCGACACAGCGCAGCGTGAATGGCTGCGCGAGCAGCTGGAAACCGCGCGGGCGCGCCCGACGTTTAACGCGGAAGAAAAACGTTTCATTCTTGAGCGCTTAACGGCTGCCGAAACACTGGAGCGTTATCTGCATAAACGTTACGTTGGACAAAAGCGGTTCTCCGGCGAAGGCGGTGAAGCGTTAACGCCGATGCTTGATTTTCTGATTCAGAAAGCAGGCGCCAAAGGCGTTAAAGAAATTGTGATCGGCATGGCGCATCGTTCGCGCCTTAATATACTGGTCAACACCATGGGTAAAATGCCCAGCCAACTGTTTGGCGAATTTGAAGGCAAGATGGCGCAGGATTTACCGTCCGGCGACGTGAAATATCACCAGGGTTTTTCGTCGAACGTCATTACGCCGGGCGGGCCTCTGCATTTATCGCTGGCGTTTAACCCGTCGCACTTGGAAATTGTTAATCCGGTCGTCGAAGGCTCTGTGCGTGCTCGCCAGCGGCGCCGAAACGATATGGCCGGTGAAACGGTATTGCCGGTGTTGATTCATGGAGATGCAGCGATTGCCGGGCAGGGGGTGAATCAGGAGGTCTTGAATATGGCGCAGACTCGTGGTTATACCACGGGCGGAACCGTTCATATCGTCATCAATAACCAGATCGGTTTTACCACCTCCGACCCGCGTGATACGCGCGGCACGTCTTACTGTACCGATATTGCCAAGATGATCGAAGCGCCGATTCTGCACGTCAACGGCGACGATCCTGAAGTCTGTCTTTACGCGATGGAATTGGCGTTTGAGTATCGCCGAAAATTCCACAAAGATGTTTTCATTGACTTGGTCTGTTTTCGCCGTCTTGGGCATAACGAAGCCGATGAACCGATGGTGACTCAGCCGTTGATGTACAAGAAGATCAACAAGCATCCGGGCGTGCGCGGTATTTACGCGACACAGTTGAGCAAAGAAGGCGTCATTAAAGACGGTGATGCCGATAAAATGATTACGGTGTACCGTGACGCGCTTGATCGCGGCGAGCACACCAACAGCACGATATTGTCGAATTACAACACGCCGCAACCGTTCAACTGGGATGAGTTTAAAGGAAAACACTGGACGGAGCCTGTCAATACCGGGGTTGATTATGCGCATTTGCAATCGCTCGGTTTCAAGATGACCGATGTCCCGGCCAATTTCCAATTGCATCCGCGCGTCGAAAAAGTGATCGCTGACCGCCGCAAGATGGCCGAAGGCGAAATGAAACTCGACTGGGGAATGGGTGAAAATCTCGCTTATGCAGTGCTGCTTGATCGAGGTTATTCTGTGCGTCTTTCCGGCGAAGATGTCGGGCGCGGTACGTTTTCGCATCGTCATGTGGTCTTTCATGATCAGCAACGCGAAAAATGGGATGCGGGTATCTGGGTTCCGCTGCAACACATCAAAGAGCAGCAGCCTGAGTTTGAAGTGATTGATTCGGTACTGACCGAAAACGCCGTGCTTGGCTTTGAATATGGCTACGCTACGTCGTCGCCGAATAAAATGGTGATCTGGGAAGCGCAGTTCGGAGATTTTGCCAATGGCGCGCAGGTTGTGATCGATCAGTTCATTAGTTCCGGCGAAGTCAAATGGGGTAGGAAATGCGGGCTGACCATGCTGTTGCCGCACGGTTATGAAGGGCAGGGGCCGGAACACTCCTCGGCGCGTCCGGAGCGTTTTCTGCAATTATGTGCCCAGCACAATATGCAGGTGGCAGTACCGTCGACACCTGCGCAAATTTTCCATCTGCTTTGCCGCCAGATGATTCGGCCTTATCGCAAGCCGTTGATCGTTTTTACGCCGAAGAGCCTTTTGCGCCATAAGGAGGCGGTTTCCGATCTACGCGAGTTAAGCGACGGGAAATTTCAGAATGTCATCGGTGATACCGATGCTGATCCGAAAGCGGTGACTCGTGTCATCGTTTGTTCAGGAAAAGTATATTACGAATTAAATGCGTATCGTCATACCAACAAGCGTAACGATGTAGCGATTGTGCGCTTGGAGCAGCAATATCCATTTCCGCATGAAGCTTTCGAGACGGAAATAAAACGCTTTGCCAAAGCCAAAGAAGTAGTGTGGTGCCAAGAGGAGCCGCAAAATCAGGGCGCTTGGTATCGTTTGCGCGCTTATTTTACGTCGCACATCAGCAAAGACCAAATATTGGCTTTTGCCGGCAGGCCCATTGCCGCGTCGCCAGCTGTGGGATATTCATCCAAACATATGGCCGAGCAAAAACAGCTTGTGGAAGACGCCTTTGTCAAGACGAGCGGATTGGCAACGGGACGCATGGTTATTCAAGAATAAAGGAAAGTGAAATGAAAGTCGAAATCAAAGTTCCACAGTTGCCGGAGTCCGTAAGCGAGGCGACATTGGTGCAATGGCACAAAAAACCGGGCGAAGCCGTTGCACGGGATGAAAACCTGATCGATCTGGAAACCGATAAAGTGGTATTGGAGTTGCCCGCGCCCGATGCGGGCGTGATCACTGAAATTCTGATAGCGGATGGCGCCACCGTTACAGCCGGACAGGTGTTGGCCATTCTTGATACCGAGGCTGCCGCGGGTGCAGTTTCGGAAACCGTAAAGCAAGCGTCGGCGGAGCCGATGGCGCAAGCAGCACAAACGGCGCGTAAAGAGGCGGATGATGTAGCGGCGTTACCTGCGGCACGCAAGATGATGGACGAGCAAAACATCAAGGCGGCGGATGTAGCGGGTACAGGCCGTGGCGGCAGAATTACCAAAGACGATGTCGCGGCAGCGGCAAAAATTGCCGCATCGGAACCCAAAGCAGAATCTAAAACGCCGACCATCGCGCCTATTCCGACAGTAAGCGGCGCATCGCCGGAGGGGCGTATCGAGCAACGTGTGGCGATGTCTCGCTTGCGTCAGCGTGTTGCCGAACGTCTTGTGCAATCGCAATCAACGGCTGCTATTTTGACGACGTTTAACGAAGTCAACATGAAACCGGTGATGGACTTGCGCGCCGCGTATCGCGACAAATTTGAAAAAACGCATGACGTCAAACTCGGTTTCATGAGTTTTTTTGTGAAAGCGGCCGTCTATGCGTTGAAAAAATTTCCGGTAGTCAATGCCTCGATCGATGGTACCGATGTCGTATATCACGGCTATTTTGATATCGGTATTGCGGTGGGTAGCCCGCGCGGTTTGGTCGTGCCTATTTTGCGCGATGCCGACCAGTTGTCCTTTGCCGATATCGAAAAGCAGATCGCCGATTTCGGCAAGCGTGCGCAAGACGGTAAGCTTACCATCGAAGAACTTACCGGCGGCACATTTACGATCAGCAACGGTGGCATCTTTGGCTCCATGATGTCTACACCGATTATCAATCCGCCGCAATCAGCCATTTTGGGCGTGCACGCGACCAAAGAACGCCCGATAGCGGAAAACGGGCAAATCGTGATTCGCCCGATGAATTATCTGGCGTTATCTTACGACCATCGTATTATCGACGGCCGTGAATCGGTGCTGACGTTGGTGGCGATTAAAGAAGCGCTGGAGGATCCATCGCGGATCCTGTTGGATATTTAATATTGGTATGAGTGATTTCTAAATAATATATCGGATAAGCGGGAAAAAATAATGAGCAAAGCCTTTGATGTGGTGGTGGTCGGCGCCGGGCCGGGCGGTTATATCGCGGCGATTCGGGCGGCGCAGCTGGGGTTGTCGGTGGCGTGTGTGGATGAAGCGGCACGCAGCGACGGTAAACCGGCGCCGGGGGGGACGTGTACCAATGTTGGCTGTATTCCCTCCAAGGCGCTGTTGCAATCGTCGGAACATTATGATGTGGCGCAGCATCATTTTGTCGAGCACGGGATTACCATGAAAAATCTAGCGATTGATGTTGCCGCGATGGTTGAGCGTAAATCGAAAATCGTTGCCCAGAATAACGACGGGATCCTTTATCTGCTCAAAAAAAACAAGGTGATGTTTTTTCAGGGCAAGGCGGCGTTTTCCGACAGGAAAGACGATCAGTGGATGCTGAATGTGACGCCGACCGGTACCGCCAAGGAAAAAAACGTGTTATCGGCAAAACATGTCATCATCGCGACGGGATCGTCGCCGCGTGCGTTGCCCGGTGTGCCGTTCGATAACAAACGTATTCTCGACAACGAAGGCGCGTTGGCGATGACCAATGTACCGAAACGTCTGGGCGTTATCGGCGCCGGCGTTATCGGTTTGGAAATGGGGTCGGTATGGCAGCGCTTGGGCGCGGAAGTGACGATGCTTGAAGCGTTGCCGGAATTTCTTGGCGTTGCCGATACTGCCATTGCCAAAGAAGCCGCGAAACAGTTTAAAGCGCAAGGGTTGGATATTCATACCGGCGTTCAAGTAGACGAAGTAAAAGCCGACAGCAAAGGCGTTAAGGTGGCGTATCGCGACAGCAAGGGCGGAGCGCAAAAAGTGGCGTTCGATATGTTGATCGTATCGATTGGTCGAGTGCCGAATACGCAAGGCTTGAACGCGGAAGCGGTTGGGCTGAAGTTAAGCGAGCGGGGCATGATTGAAGTCGATGATTGCTGCCGTACCAATCTGCCCAATATCTGGGCTGTGGGCGACGTTGTGCGCGGGCCGATGTTGGCGCACAAAGCCGAAGAAGAGGGTAGCGCCGTGGCAGAACGGATTCTCGGGCAGAAGCCGCACGTCGATTTCAATACTATTCCGTATGTTATCTACACTTCGCCGGAAATTGCCTGGGTCGGCAAAACCGAACAGCAATTGAAAGCGTCGGGCATGAATTATCGGTCGGGCAGTTTCCCGTTTATGGCCAATGGCCGTGCCCGTGCGATGGGCGATACGCGCGGTTTGGTGAAATGGGTGGCCGACGCGGCGACTGACCGCGTGCTTGGCTTGCATATTATTGGGCCGATGGCATCCGAGCTGGTGATGGAAGGTGTCATCGCGATGGAGTTTGGCGCGTCCAGTGAAGACATTGCCCGGATTTGCCATGCCCATCCGACGCTTTCCGAATCCGTTAAAGAGGCGGCGTTGGCAGTCGATGGCCGGACATTGAATATTTAATTGAAGTGTCTGTCGCGGTATTTGAAAAACTGACTGCACTCTTTGATGCGGGCGACGCCCGTTACCGGGTACTTGAACATCCGCCGGTGCGGACTTCCGAAGAGGCGGCGCAGGTTCGGCAAACCGCGCTTGGCCAAGGTGCAAAAGCGATGGTGTGTCGCGTCAAAATTTCGGCATCTCGACGTGTTTATGTACTGGCAGTGCTTCCGGCGGACTGTCAGGCGGATTTTGACAAAATTGCGGCGGCCATTGGCGGCAAAAAGGCGGCGTTGGCAACCGGTGAAGAGGCCGAAAAACTGACGGATTGCGTGATGGGCGCGGTGCCGCCGGTGAGTTTTCATTCCGATTTACATTTACTCGTCGATCCGTCCCTGCTTACCCGGAATCGGGAAATTTCGTTTAACGCCGGGCTGCGCGAGTGCTCGATAATTATCTATAGCGAGGATTATCGGCGCATTGTTTGCCCGCCATGTGCGGCAATAAGCGGCCCCGGTTTTTCGTAAGGTGGTTTTGTCTGGATTATGAGACATACACATAGCGTTTAAATTGGTAAGCCTAGATGGGCAATATCCGCGCTGATGCTCCGGCGCTATGTGTACTGTTTTTTTAGTTTTCGGAGGATAGTTGTTTGCGGGGGGCGTTCTTCAAGCCTTCTTTCTCTCAAGTATCAAACCCTCCGAAAAAACGGAGTCTTTTACGTTAGGCGTGTGAATGGGTGTGCTTTCTCGTCACAATTTCTTGGTTATCTGACGCATTTTTACGCAGCATTTAACATACGCTACTGCTTTTTATCCGATTGGTTATAAAATCGGCGCTCATTTTCTTTTATTCTGTTTTTCATGATTATTCATAAAATCGCTTTTGTATTTCCCGGGCAAGGTTCGCAATCCATCGGGATGATGTCCGGCTTTGGCGCGCATCCCGTCGTGCGCCGTACTTTTGACGAAGCGTCAGAAGCACTCAATGAAGATTTATGGCAACTTGCGGTGGATGGCCCGGCAGAAAAGCTGGCGTTGACTACCAATACCCAACCCTTAATGTTGACGGCGGGTGTCGCGGTTTGGCGCGCCTGGTGTACGACGTCCGATGTGCGTCCGGCGCTGATGGCCGGGCACAGCCTCGGCTAATA
>QMCD01000942.1_pt1 | contig 19167 bp, 11 predicted proteins | sample 1821841 | NCBI WGS metagenome assembly QMCD01 (sample SAMN01991225, study PRJNA193472) | Termite gut metagenome, whole genome shotgun sequencing project. | isolation source: worker | host: Macrotermes natalensis
GTGCGCATTTTACTAGGGCTTTGACCCTGTATGCACTATTTTAGGGAGTACCTTTTTTGTTGCAAAGTCCGTATTTTGCCGCTTACAGGAATGCTCCTCGTTGAACAGGTCGTCTATACTGAATGTGTCCTGCTGGCTCTCCTGCCCGAACTGCCGTGCGTCCTCCAAAACGGAACGCTCCGGGCCGGGGGCGCCAAAGGGTTCATTTGTGGAAAAATCCTCCACGGCAAAATCAGTGTCGTCGCCATTGCGCCGCGCGCGGACGCGCTTCACAATGCGCACGCCGGCCACGGCAAGGCAGCCCGCCGCCAATATCACAATGATGATGTTCAGCACAATATTGGTGAACAGGCCCTTGCTCTCTTTTTCCCTGGCGGCAGGCAGCGGTTCATCGGTGGCTTTTTCGCCGGTATCCGCTTCGTCTGCGGCAGCCAGCGGCTCACCATATAAGACAACGGTGTATCTGCATCTGTTTGTTATCATTTCGAGCATATTTCAATTTATCTTTATTGGTCTGCCGTACTGACATATCTGTTGCATCTGCCAACCAATAACCTTCTTGGTTAATAAAACTACCCATTAGTTCCGAGGCATAAAAATGCAACAGCTTTGCGTGTAGTGCTAGGCGGTCATATTGTAAGATGATTTGTAAAAATAGAGTAGTCATTGTGCCGTGCGTTTGTGTAGGCAGCTGATTTATCCGTTCCGTCTGCCGGTTATGCCGATGGTTTTGTGCCGTAAAAAGTAAATGCTATTGCCCTGCCCGGTGTAATTCTCCACTTGGCAATTAATCATTTTTAGTGTATATTGTTATTATGCACAACCGCCCCGTGTGGGGCATCTTTTTTCGCCTAATATGATAGCGCTATCATTTTCAAAATTGCACAAAGGAGAATGTATTATGTCTAGCCTCCCCTATGCCGAAAATTTGCGGCGTTTTTGCATGGAACATGCGGAAAATATGATGTGCGACCCGGAAGGGATTATACAATACCCCTATCTTGTGCCGGGCAGCAAATTTTACGCCACCACATTGTGGGATTGGGATTCCTGGCTTGCCAATGTGGCGCTGCGCCAAATTGGGCTGGAACAAAGCGAATTCGCCGATAGGCTAAAACCCTACGAGCACGGGTGCATCCAAAACTTTGCCGCCCACACCAAAGAGAACGGCTATATGCCAATTATGATTGAAAAAGACGACAACGTGCGGTTTATTGAGCCAAACGGCAACCAATGGAGCAATATGCACAAGCCTATTTTGGCCCAGCATGCCGCCATGGTGTATACCAGCGCAGACCCCCTGCCGGAAGCTTGCTTAGATAAACTGGTTTTGTATCTTAACGCCTATGAAACGCACTTTCGGCACGCGGAAACCGGGCTCTTTTTCTGGCAGGACGATTTAGCCATCGGCGTAGACAATGACCCCTGCACCTATTTCCGCCCACGGCAAAGCTCGGGCTCTATTCTTATGAACAGTTTTATGTACCGGGAATATCTGGCGATGGGCACCCTGTACGAGGCTGTGGGCAACATGACCGAAGGTATGGCCTGGAAGCGACGGGCAGACAAGTTGAAGGATATTATCAACAGGCATTGCTACGATGAGCGTGACGGTGCCTATTACTCGGTGGATTTAAACCTTTTGCCCATCAATCCTGCCCACATGCTGCACAGCGGCGCGCCCAGGCACTGGCATTGCCTCATCATGCGCCTGGATGTTTGGAGCGGCATTCTCCCCTTGTGGGCCGGTGTGGCGGAGACTAACCAGGCGGAAGCCATGGTGCAAAAAATAACCGACCCCAGCACCTTTTGGGCCAATTATGGCGTGCGTTCCCTATCGGCAAAAGAAAAAATGTACAATCTGGCCGCCAGCAACAATCCCTCAAACTGGCTGGGCCCGGTGTGGGGCGTTTCCAATTATTTAACCTGGCGGGCCATGCAGAAATATGGGTTTGAGAACCAGGCGGCCGAACTGGCCGAAAAAACCGTGCGGCTTTTGGGGCGTGATTTAGAGCACACCGGAACCTTGCACGAATACTACCATCCCGACACCGGGGAAGGCGTTTTAACACCCAATTTCATCAACTGGAACGCGCTGGTACTGCAAATGCTGGCCTGGCTGGAAGGCCGCCCGGTGGCGTATGAGTTTTAGTTAACGTTTGCCTGTAAGGCAAGGAGGATATGATGAACAATTATAGCGATTTACCGCATGTTTTATCCCCCCTGTGGGAAGGCGATGTGGCATTTTGCGAATCTGTAATGTTTGTTGCGGCTGAAAACGGGGATGTTTTACCCAAACGCCTGCTATATACCGCTACGGAGATAATTGACGTGAGCAGTGCCACGCTGGAAACACACTATGAATATGGGCGCGATTATAGCCTGGAAAATGGCTGCCTGGTGCGCGCCGATGCTTCCCGCATACCCGTGCAAAGCCACGCGAAAATGTTCCCAGAAACGCCTGTAGAGGGCCACAGTTTCCCAAAAACGGGTGGCGGCAATATTTATTTTTCCGAGGGGGATGTCTTTCATCGCTGGCAGGTTGTGGTTACGTACCGCCATCAAGATGCCTGGCCGCACAGCGTTCCTAAAAACAAAAAAAACTTGCTACCCGCTACCAACAAAATTTTAGAGGCGGGTGGCAGCTTGTCTGTATTATTTACGGGCGACAGCATTACCGAGGGCGCAAACTCGTCCGGCCCCATTGGCGCGCCGCCGCATTTGCCATCCTGGCGCAAACTTATCTCCAGTGGCTTAGAACGCCGTTACGGCGTAAAAGTTCCGGCCGCCAATGTTTCTATGGGGGGGCAAATATCCGCCTGGGGTGCAGAAAAAGCGCTGAAAGCGGCGCAAATCCACGCGCCAAATTTATTGGTTGTTGCCTTTGGCATGAACGATGGCAGCCATAAGGTGCCAGTGGCGGTGTTTAAGGCCAACATCCAGTCTATCCTGGATATTTACAAGGGCAGGCACCCCGCCATGGAGGCCATTTTGGTGGCCTCCATTGAGCCCAACCCAAACGCGCGGGATTTTGTGGGCTACCAGCAAGAAAACGCCCAGGCCCTGCTGGAACTGGAAGGGCCGGGCGTTGCCGTTGCCGACGTAAACGCGCTACACCGCGCGCTGATGCAAACCAAAGCGTATGAAGACATGACGGGCAACAATGTGAACCACTTAAACGATTACACTGCGCGAATGCAAGCGCAGGTGGTGCTGCAAACCATCGGAATATAGCCTACTGCGCCGCCAACTGCATATTGGCCAGCCTAAAAGACATATCCACATTCCCGGGTATTTCAAAACCCATGTTCATGCTGTTTAGCTTAATATCCTCAAAGCGGCTTGCCGCAAAGGCCCCGCGTTCGCGGGCAAAGGCGTAAGCATCCATTATCACCGGTTTTAAGTCAAGGCTTATGGTATGGGTTTGTCCATCGGCCAAATGCCCGGCTATAAACTGGTTTAGGGGCGGGGCATAAATAAACGTGTTGGTGCCGGGGTCCATCTGGAAAGCCGCTTCCTGCCTGTTTTCATCGCCCAAAAAACGGCTGTCCATGTTGCACAGCCCCAGCCAAAGGGATTCGTTTTGCACGCCCCGCAAGTTAAAGTACATAACGAACTGCCCCGCGTGATAATCTGGGTTAAAACTGTTGGTCTTATTTTCGCACTGCAGCATTTGGATATCCATGGCAAACCACAAGTAGCGCAGGGCGGCAACGTGATATACTGGGTAGCGGCCAGGCTCATTCCACAGCACCTCCAAAAGCAAATGGGGCCAGCCCTCTCCCTGCCGCCGGGCGCGCGTCATCTCCACGCTTCCCAGCGAGGTAATAACCACTTCGTTCCCCGCTTTGGAGCGCCACAGGCTACGCGCCTTGTTGGCCACCAGTGTGCTGCCATCCGGTAGGGTTTGCACCGGGTCCTGCCCTTCGGGGCGTATCCAGTTGTACGCCGAGTGCCAGCAGGCAATATCCCACACAGGGGTATCGCTGCCGCCATTGAAGTACAGTTCCCCCGCAAAGCTGGGTATTAGGCTTTCTACCACAACGTCTGATACCTGCCATCCCTCGGTGCATACGCTTACACGCCCCTGTTCCCCACCGGGGTTTTCAAGCGAGAGCGCGGGGATGTTTTCATTATCTGCAAATACTTGGGCCATGTTTCCCATGGCATAAATCTTTAGCTGCCGTGGTGTTTTGCTCCATTGCAGCGTTGCTTCGCCTTTTTTAGTGGAAAGCCGCATTTGCCCGCCCGCTTCTAGTGTAAATAGCGCGCTGCCATGCTGAATGTGCAGAGGTTGTGCCGGGCCCTTGGCTTCCGTCACATCTAAATGGATAATAAAATTACCCAGCTGCTGCCCCCCCAGGATGGGCGCGCCGTTCCATGCGCCGCCGGTGCCATGGTACAGGGTGGGGGTTTTCGGGTCGCACAGTTTCACGCCATGCTCAAAGCGGGTGTCAAACAGCGGCAAACCCTCGGGGCAAAACCGCAATAGGCAAGACAACCGCCGCCCCGCTTTATCGTATACCGCCGCCGCCAGCGAGCCTGTTTGCACCGCGCCAATATCTTTTGCATAATCGTGTATTCTGCCATCCGCAGGCAAGTTATAGGCGGTTTCGCTTGTGTGCCCGTCTGCCGTAACCCGCAGCACAATCCCTACAGCCTCCCGGGTGCTGTTAATAGCCGTAAAGCTTAAGCACACGTTCCCTGCAGGCAAATTGGCTAGCGGGCAGCCATCACACAAAGGGGTAAGTGATAAAACCTCCACGCCGCTATGCCGCACCGGGAACACCATGCTGGAAAACCCGCTCTCGCGCCCTTGTGCGTCCACGGCGGTAACGCGGTAGCTCACTTCGCGGCTTTCTCCCACCCATTCGCAACTGTCCAGTGGTGTTTGGTTTTGGCGTTCGTATTCAAAATGGGCGTAATTATTGTCGTCCGCTGTGTTTTTTCTGGCGTATACATAATATCCAGCGGCATTTACCACCGCTTGCCAGCAAAGCACATCACCGCCATCCTCTCGGTAAGCAATCAGCCCCTGCGGTGCGCTCGGCGCGGCGGATTCTTCGTGAAAAGGAATCATCTATGGTAACCGCCTTTTGGTTTTGGCCCGGGAACAACGCATAGGCGTAGTTCCCGGGCCACATGTTCATGGTACGTGGTTGGTAACGCGCTACTTTAGCTATTGGCCCAGCGGTCGTACGCGCCCTGCTGAATCTCAATCAGCCTGTCGAGATTGCGGTCTTTCAGCCCTTGCACAAAGGTGTCAAACTCGTCCAAAGAAACCTCGCCAACAATAAATCTGGAAATCATCTGGTCGGCATAGGAGGTGATATCCACTTGAATCAGGGCAATTTCATCCGCCTCTTCCCCGGTGTACTTGATGGACGGCCAGCCCACTTTGTAGTACGGCGTGCGGTATTTGCCAATGGCATCTTCCAACACGCCCTGCGGGCCGCTGGCAATTAGGTCGGTGGAAGGGATGTTCGGGAACGTGCCGTAATCCGCGGTAAGCCTCTGGGTCTTAAAGGTTTGGTAGTCTTCGTATTCTTCGGGCCAATGGTGTTCAATAACCTTGCCACCCTCTACCGGAACAAACTCAAAGCCAATACTGGCATCTTCCGGCCACATGCCCACGGGCACGCCCTGGATGCTCCAGTCCGAATGCTCTTGGTCATAGAACCAGTCTACCAAACGCATCAAATCCTGCGGGTCGGCGCATTTGTCGGTAATCACAAAGGCACCCAGGGGAGATACATCGTAGGCGGGCCAAATGGGTGTAGCGTTAAATTCGCTGGTCATGGGTGCCCATCCGTCGTACTGGCCCCACACGTTCTCCTCGTTGTACATGCGCACCCAATGGGCGTAATCGGCAAACACGCCATACTGGTTTTGCACTTGCTTGGCAAAAAATTGCTCGTCGCTCTGGGTAAAGTACTCGGGGTCTAACAGGCCCTCGGTGTACATCTTGTTCATAAAGGCCAAAAAGTCCTTGTAAATGGGCATGGCGGGGTTATACTGCACGGTGCCGTTCTGCACTTCCCAGCCCTTTTCGCACAAACCAAAGGCGGTAAGCACGCAAGCCAGGTTGGCAAAGTATTCGTTGTCGTAGCGTCCGCCAAAGGGAATTTCGTCCGCCTCGCCATTACCGTTGGGGTCGCCGTTCTTCACGGCCACCAAATAATTGTAAAACTCGTCCAGCGTGGTGGGTACGGGCACATCCAGCGCCGCCGCCCAGTCTACGTTAATCCAGGAGTTAAAGCGGTTGAAGGCGGCCGGGCCGGCATTCAGGCCGGTAATGTTGTAGATGTGGCCATCGGGGGAATACAGCGACGCTTTCAAATCGGGGTACTTTTCAAAAGCGGCCATCAGGTTGGGGGTGTATTCTTCGTTGATGTAGTCTTCCAGCGGGATGAACACGCCCTGGGCGGAATAGTTGGCAATGTCTTCCGCGGTAAGAATACCGGCCAGGAAGAAGTCGGGATAATCGCCGGTGGCAAGGGAGAGATTCTTCTTCTCTTGCAGGCCCTCCAGGCTTACCATGGTGATATCGAATTGCAGGCCTGTGTCTTCGTTAATTTTCTGGAACAGCCAATAGTCGTTCCAGTCGCCCGTAACGGCACCCTGCTGCGCCATTAGCGTATAGGTGTTGCCTGTTGGGGCGGGGGTTTGCGCGTCACCGGTGCTTGCGGCGCTGCTTGTTTGCGCGGACGAACCCTGTGGCGCGGCGGACGATGCGTCGGACGTGCCACAGGCTACCAAACTTACCAGTAGCGCGGCAACCATCAGCAGAGCAAAAAAGGCACTAACTTTTTTCATATTTCTCCTCCTTAATTATCCGGCTGCCACGGTTGGCCCCCGGTTGGTAACCATTAGCCTTTTAAAGAACCAATCAACACGCCTTTAACAAAAAACTTTTGCAAAAACGGGTAGATAACCAGCATGGGCAGCGAGGCAATCACAATTAGGGAGTATTTCATCACCTGCGCCATTTGAGATTGCCGCATCATCTGGGTGATGTCGCCCGTCACGTTGGTGGTAACGGTTTGCTGCTTAATGAGTATCTCGCGCAAAAACAGTTGCAGGGTTTGCAGGTTGCGGTCGCTCAGATATATCATGGCGCTAAAATAATCGTTCCAGAAACCCAGCGCCGAGTACAGAGCAATGATGGCCAGCACCGGGCCGGAAAGCGGCAGCACCATACGCCATATCATGCCAAAATCGCTGCAACCGTCTATCTTAGCCGCCTCCAGCATTTCTTCCGGGATGCTGGACTTGATAAACGTGCGGCAGATGATGCAGTTGTACATCGAAAAGGCGCTCAGTATGATAAGCACAAGGGGGGTATCTGTAAGGTGCAAATCCCGCACGAGAATAAAGGTGGGGATAAGCCCGCCGCCAAACCACATGGGGATAACCATGAACAGGGTTATCCAGCGTTTGCCCATTAAATTGGGGCGAGAGAGGGCAAAGGCCGCCATAAACGTAACCGTAACATTTACCAGCGTACCGCTTACGGCATAGATAAGGCTGTTGCGATAACCCACCATAATCCATTCGCTGCGGAAAGCCAGTTCGTAACCTTCAAAGTGAATGCCCTTGGGCAGCAATACCACCTGGCCGCTGTTTACCAGGGTGGGGTCGCTGATAGAAGCCGACAACACATACAGCAGGGGATACAGAGCCATCAAGCCAAACAGAACCAAAAGCACTGTAACAACAGTGTCGAAAGCAATTTCACCTTTGCGGTTTTTCCATTTGGCGCGCATATGCACCCCTCCTCTCTAAAACAAGCTAATTTCGCTCACCTTTTTGGAAATGCTGTTTACCAGTAAAAGCATCAAGAAATTAATCACCGAGTTAAACAGCCCTATCGCCGTGGTATAGCTAAACTTGGCACCCTGAATACCCACCTTGTACACATAGGTGGAAATCACCTCGGAAATCTCCAGGTTTAAGGCGTTTTGCATTAGGTAAATTTTCTCAAACCCAACGCCCAAAATGCCGCCCAGGTTCAATATAAGCAACATCACAATGGTGGGTAAAATGCCCGGCAAGTTGATATGCCATATCCGCCGCATCCTGCTGGCACCATCTATTTGCGCGGCCTCGTGCAGTTCTGGGTCTATACCCGCCAGCGCGCCCAAATAAATAATGGAGGACCATCCGGTGCCCTGCCAAATGCCGGAGCCTATGTAAAGGGTTCTAAAATACTCGTTCTTGCCCATAAAATCTATGGCTTCGCCACCCATATTCTTTATAAAGGTGTTCACAATGCCGCTGGTGGGCGAGAAAAAGTTGGTAATCATGCTTACAATTACCACGGTAGAGATAAAATAGGGCGCGTAGGTGAGGTTTTGCACCAGTTTTTTAAACCAGGGAACCTTTGCCTCGTTTAACAAAAGCGCCAGAATAATGGGGATGGGGAAACCCCACAGCAGCGAATAGACGCTGATGGTAAGCGTGTTGCGCAAAAGGATGGGGAATTGGGGCGAATTGAGAAAATAGATAAAATGTTCAAGACCCACCCATTCGCTGCCCCAAAAGCCCTTGGTGGTAACGTAATTGCGGAATGCAATTTGCACGCCATACAGCGGGATGTATTGGAAGATGAACACGAAAGCCAGCGCCGGGATAAGCAATACATAGAGCCGCCAGCTATTGCGCAGGCCAAGCGCAAGCCGTTTGCCCAGGCTGCGCTGATATAAGGAATGGTTACCCTTCATTCGTTCCGCCTCCTTCCGGATTTTCCCGCGGTGCATCCAGTGGGAACTGATAGGTAAAGAACGTACCGTAGTCCCATGCGAAAACCGCGCCCGCTATTTCAACACGCAAGCCCACGGGTTTGGCGCTTGTAATTTCCAAAACGCCAAAACGCCCGTTCCCATCCTCTTTAACGCCGCGTTTTACCGTAACGGCTCCCCAGGGTGTACACACCGCGCCTTCCATGGTACCCATCTCAAAACACTTGGGCGCAACCAACACTTCTTCAAAACCCGGTTTCAGCGGCTGCACTCCCAGCAATTCGTGGTACATCTCATATAAGGGCACCGTACTCCACCCGTGGCAATCGCTTCGGCTGTTCACCGCATCCTCCGGCCAGGTCGTCAGCCCCAGGTCCAGCAGCGCACGGTACTGCTCCCACATGTCGGTGTACTCTGGGTACACGCCTGTTAACGCTAACGCGCGGTTGAGGTAAAACAGCATGGGGTACGAGCAGCGCACCAAGGTGTTGTCGCGGATGGTTTTGCGCATGAGGCTGGCCGCGGCTTCACCCATAACACAGCCGGACAGCACCGCCCACACCTGCGCGTGTTGGCAAAAACCCGATTCGTAAGGGCCTGTACGGTACCAGCCGCTCTCGGCGCTGTAAATCTCCCGGTTTGCCGCCGCAACAAGTTTTGTGTGTTGCCCGGCCCACCTTTGGGCGGCGGCGGGGCCATACGCCGCTTCGCACAGGCTGGCCATCTGTTTTAAGGCAAACGCGTAGATAAGCGTATAAATGTAGTTTTGAGGCTCGTCCGGGCCTTTTCCCGGCCGTCCCTGGTTCGCGTTCCATTCGGGGGTCCAGTCTACAAACTCCCAGTAGCTGCAATTTTGCAAAATGCTTGTAGCAGGGTGCAGCCGCTTTTCAAAAAAACGCAAAATACCGTCGCATACCGGCAAATAGTCGGCCAGCACCTCTAAATCACCAAAATATTGGAAATAGCGGTACAGCATATCTATATAATACAAGCCGTAGGCGGGAATAATGTGTCTATCTATAGCGGGCGCATCGCAATTAATTAACCCGCCGGGCATTTGCGTAGCGGCAAAATCCGCCAAGGCTTTGCGCGCCAAACGCCCGTCACCCGTAAGCGGATAGGTAACCGAGGCCTCAATCAGCGCGTCTAAAACATATTGCACGCGCTCGTAATAGGGGCAATCAATGTACATTTCCTGCGCGCAGCGCCTTAGGGTGCGCACGCTAACCGCCCAAATGTTTTGGACGTCCTGGTTTTGCGCGTAAAAGGGCTGCTTTATGGTAAGCGGATAGCCCGTCATGCAAAAGCAGATTCCCCCAAGGGTAACCGGCACGTCGGCCGCGGTTACAGACAACCGAAGGTAGCGGAAAGCGCGGTACTCAAAAGGCTCGTAATCGCAGGGCCCCACGGCTAAAAAAACGGTATCTTTTTCGCCGTATAACACACCGTTTTCGGCATCGTCCCGCCGCGCCTTCACCAGCCCATTGTCGCTTTGCAGATAGTAGTTTTCGCTGTACAGGTATTCCGCCCGCCCGTTTTCCCCACAAGTAAAGTGGGTGCGCACATAAGCTGTAACCACTCGCCCCATGTCAATATCCCAAGTAGCCGTTGTCCCGGCGGGAACGGTTACCGGGCTACCGGATAAGAGCGGGGTAAAATCAATATTGCCCACCAGGCAGCGCGCGGATGCCGCGCGTATCGCGTGTTCTTGCATCATGGGGATGTCGCGTTTCTGCAAGAGCCAGTTGCCCAAAATGCCATAATCCCAAAAAGGGTTGTACTCGTAAGCCGCTTGTACCAAAACCGCGCTTTGCCAGGCGCTGTCATCGTAATCCGGCATGTTCCAGCCGTCGTCACGGGCGGCCAAATCCACTTCTTCCATATCGCCCGCGTACTTGGCCTGCACCGAGGCGCAAAAGCGGTAGGCTTTGTCTGGCTGCACCTTCCAGCTTGCGTTGGTGTCTACGTCCAGGGCCGCATTGTGGCTGCGCACATACAGGCCGCCATATTGGGAACGGGGCAGGGCCGTTGGGCCAAACTGGAAGTTCTGGATGCTGTGATCCCCAACCGAATAGTGCAATACTTGCGCGGATATGCAATTTTTTCCTGCCACTAAGTAGGGGGCAATGTCAACCTCGTCAAAGTACTTGCAATATGCGTTGCCCGGTTCCGGCCCGCGACACACGGGCTGGCCGTTCACGTAAAGCAGGTAGCGGGCATCGGCACTGATGCTAATGACAGCGCTGTTATTTTTGGATAAAAAACAGTCAAATTGTTTGCGAAACAAGACCGAGTTTTTTTCGCGCGACACAAGCGCCCTGTTGAAGATGAAACCGTTTTCCATCTTTCTCCTCTATTTCGCATAAAACGTTATAAAACAATATTTTTTCTTGCCTACAGAACAATGGACAGTACCTAAAGCGCTGGGAGTGGATCAATAGCGTCGGTAATTATCTGTAGGGCGGGGGTTCTGCTCCCGCCGTGTGCGCGCCCAGCGGGACGACCAGAGGCCGCCCTCTAACGATGCGCGTTGCTAAACCAGTGCGGTAGGGCGCTCCCAAAGCGCGTTGGTTTTCCCTTATCGGGTGCGGTTTCATTCCATGCCGCACCGTTTGCCCGCAAACACAACATATCATGATTGCGCTATCATGTCAAGATTGCAGGCATAAAAAGCAATAATTTCTGTAAGAAATGCTGCATTCTGCACAAAAAAAGACCGCAGCTTTGGAAAAATGCGGCCCTATGAATACTGGTTTCCCCCCTATGACAGGCGCATTACAGAATCCCGCTCTATAATTTGGGGGGAGACAATCACTTGTGCGCCCGTGCCGCCGCTTAAAATATCTAATAGCAACGCGGCGGCCTGGCGGCCTATCTCCAAGGGGTATATCGCCACCGTGGTCAGCGCCGGCATCAGCATTTCGCCAAAGCTGCTGCCATCGTGCCCAATCACAGAGATATCCTCCGGCACACGTAACGCGGCGCTTTTAATGGCGTTCATGGCTCCGGCGGCAATGGTATCGTTGGCACAATAAATAGCGGTTGGCCGTTCGTCACAGCGCAATATCTCCTGCATTCCGGCGGTGGCCGAGCTTAGACTCTCGCCGCAATAGGCAATATGCTGTGGCTTCGGCTGCAAGCCGTGCCGCCGCATACCCTCCATAAAGCCCTGGTAGCGTTCGCCCCAAATCCCTTCGTTAGTGGTGCGGTGGGCCAAAAAACCAATCTCACGATGGCCGTTTTGCGCCAAATAATCCACCGCCATACCTGCGCCGCCGCGGTAGTTCCCCACCACCCGGCCATCCACGCCATGCACAATTTGGTTGCCAATACACACCACGCTAAAGCGCGGCGGCGCGTGGTCGCGCACTATCTGCCCCAGCCGCTGGGAAAACGCCTGCATCTTTTGCAAATCATGCGCGCCCACTTCGCCGTTACCGTTTGCGTTTTCGGTTTTGTATTCTATCGGCAGCACCAATAGGCCGCTCACGCGCTTATTAATAAGCGTTAATACGCTTTTAACGGAGCTTTCGTAATCGTTGCTGCCAGAGAGCAAAATGTCGTAATCGTGCTGCGCCACCTCGCTGCTAATACCCGAAATCATCAGTGAATACATGGGGTTTTCAATGCGGGTCATCAGCACACCTATGGAATTAATGCGGTCTGCCGTGAGGGCACGGGCCAGAAGGTTGGGCTGGTAACCAAGTTTTTCCACTGCCTCCAGTACGCGCTCTTTGGTTTCCGGGCGCACCGCCGTACTGCCGTTCATCACCCTGGAAACCGTAATGGGGGAAACGCCAGCTACCCGGGCTACGTCATTCAAGTTCGCCACAATACCACCACCTCTTTTGAATGTGTCTATTATACTTGTTTTAATTGCTTTTCACAAATTGACGGCGCTTCAGAGTGCGCCTCGAGTGCGTTCTCTATTTATATGTTTACGATATCATAACTATATAATCAATTCAAATAAATAAATTATTTATTGACATTGCATATTCCCAAAGCGTATAATCCAGGCAAATAAACCCAAAGGTAGGTGTGCTGCCATGTTGTACCACAAAAAAGATAAACCTTTTAGTAGCGAACTTTTTGAAAACCCCGGCAGCGCTTATCGCGGCACGCCCTTTTGGGCTTGGAACACCCGCCTAAGCTCCGAAATTTTGCTGGAGCAAATAGACATAATGGCGCAAATGGGATTTGGCGGCTTCCACATGCACGTGCGCACCGGGATGGACACCCCTTACCTCGGCGATGAATATATGGAATTTGTGCGATTGTGCGTTAATAGGGCGAAAGAGAAAGGTATGCTGGCCTGGCTGTACGACGAAGACCGCTGGCCCTCGGGTGCGGCGGGCGGGCTGGTGACGGCAGACCCGCGTTTTAGGGAACGTTGTTTGCGCTTGTCGCCTATTAGAAAACCCCAGTTTGACGAAAATTTACAGCGGTTTGAAGAAAACATACAAGCGGGCAATCCCACGCCGGGTTACTTATTGGCCTGCTACCGGGTAAGCCTGGAGGATGGTTTGCTGAAAAGTTACCAGCGGCTTTCCGGTTTCCCCAAAGGCGTGGCGGGCATTTGGTATGCCTACCTGGAGCTTTCCGAGCCATCCCCCTGGTACAACGATAACACCTATGTGAACACCCTGGATAAGGCCGCGATAGACCGCTTTATCCAGCTTACCCACGAGCGCTATTACGCCGAATTTGGCAATGAGTTTTCGCACACCATCCCCGCCATTTTTACCGATGAGCCACAGTTTAAAACCAAGGAGACCTTTGATTACTCCGAGGCACAAAAAGAAGTGATTCTCCCCTTTACCGATGATTTGCCTGCCACTTTTGCCGCCAGCTATGGTTACGACTTATTGGAAAGGCTGCCAGAGATTTTTTGGGAAAACAGCGGGCAGGGCGCTCGGGTGCGCTATCATTATCACGACCATATTTGCGAACGTTTTGTGGATGCTTTTGCCCGCAATATTGGCAACTGGTGCCACGCGCACAACCTGGCGCTTACCGGGCATGTAAACGCCGAGGCAACCCTTACCAGCCAAACCTTTTCCGTGGGCGAGGCCATGCGCTGTTATCCGCATTTTCAGTTGCCCGGCATAGACATGCTGTGCGACAGCCACGAATACGCCACCGCAAAGCAGGCCCAAAGCATTGCGCGCCAGTACGGCAAGGAGGGCGTTTTAAGCGAACTGTATGGCGTTACCAATTGGGATTTTACGTTTAAAGGCCACAAACTGCAAGGTGATTGGCAGGCGGCGCTGGGCGTTACCATCCGGGTTCCCCATCTAAGCTGGATGTCTATGGCGGGGGAAGCCAAGCGCGATTACCCGGCTTCTATCTTCTATCAATCGCCATGGTACCGGGAGTACCCCCTAATTGAAGACCATTTTGCCCGCTTAAACACGGCGCTTACCCGGGGCAGGGCCGTTGTGCGGGTGGGCGTTATACACCCCATAGAATCCTTCTGGCTATTGTGGGGCCCCAAACAACAAACCTACGCGCGGCGCGCGCAGGCGGAACAAAACTTTGAACAACTTATCAAATGGCTTTTGTATGGCTTAATTGATTTTGACTTCATAGACGAATCGTTGTTCGCGTCCCAGGCAAAAACCGGAGAAGCCCTAACGGTGGGAGAAATGCGCTACGATGTTGTGCTGGTTCCGCCGCTGCTCACCATAAGGCAAACCACCGCCGATATCTTATCCCGGTTTTTGGCTGGCGGCGGGGATGTGGTGTGCCTGGGGGACGCACCCAAACTGGTGGATGCCCAGCCGGGGGCAGTGGGCGAAAAACTGTGGAACGCGGCCAGGAAAATGGCTCTGGACCGTATATCGGTGCTTGAAGCCGTTCAGGCTTACCGCGAGGTGGATATTTTAGACGCGCAGGGCGTGCGCACCGATAATTTGCTAACCCAGCTGCGCCAAGACGGCGACGAACGCTGGCTGTTTGTAAGCCATGCCTATCGCAAAGACAACGGCTACGAAACACCCGAACATGTGCAAATTAGCCTTTGCGGCACATACCACCCGGTGGTATACAACACCCTAACGGGCACCCACGTGGATGCCGCGCACAGCCACAGTAACGGAAAAACCACTATTCCCTGGGAATGCTACAATGAAGACAGCCTTTTATTGCGCTTAACGCCCGGTGACGTAAAGACAAACAGCCCCGCCGCGCGTACAGCCAGGCAATACACGGCGGAATATTGTTTGCCGGAACCCGGCGCGTACCGGCTAAGCGAAGCGAATGTGCTGCTGCTAGACATGGCCGAGTATGCCCTAAACGAGGAAGCTTACCGCCCCAAAGAAGAAGTGCTGCGGCTGGATAACGCCGTGCGCGCCCGCCTTGGGTACCCCTCCCGCCAGCACCATGTAACCCAGCCCTGGGCGCTGGGCCAGGCCGAGACTCCACAGGATGTTTTAAAAATGCGCTTTATGGTGCATAGCGAAATTGTCTATGACGATGCCCTTTTGGCGCTGGAAGTGCAAGCAGGGCAACGCGTTTGGCTGAACGGCCAGCCGGTAGACCTGCGGCCCGTTGGCTGGTTTACGGATAAAGCCATCCAAACCACCCGCTTGCCACCGCTGCGCCCGGGGGAAAACATTTTGGAAACCGAAGTTGCATTTGGGCGGAGAACCAACATTGAATGGTTTTATATCCTGGGTGATTTTGGCGTGCGGGTTAGCGGGGAGCACGCGGTTATCACCGCTCGCCCACAGGCTCTGGTTTATGGCGACAGCGTGCCGCAGGGCTTTGCGTTCTATGGCGCGAACATCACCTATGTAAACGCGATAGAAGCAGACGGGCTGCACGGCGTGGAGCTTTTTGTGCCACGGTTTAACGGCCCGCTGATAAGCGTGGCGATAAACGACGAAAAAGCGGGGCATATTGCCTTTGCGCCACATACGCTGGATTTGGGCATGCTGCCCAAAGGGCGGCACGAAATAGCCCTTACACTCTATGGCAACCGCTACAACAGTTTTGGCTGCCTGCACAATACCAACCCACAGGCCACCTGGTACGGCCCCGATTGCTGGCGCACCGAGGGCAACAACTGGGCCTACCAATACCAATTGCGCCCGGTGGGCATTATGCAAAACCCTGTTATACGCTTGTACAGCAACCCATAAATTGGAGAAGGATAAATTAATGGTAAATAGCAGTCCAAACATGTTGTGGTACAACAGCGAAGCCGCCGGGTGGAGCGAAGCGCTGCCCTTGGGCAACGGGCACATGGGGGCCATGGTTTTTGGCGGCACGCAAACCGAAACCATTAACCTAAATGCGGACACCCTGTGGACGGGGTACCCCCGCGAGCAGTTAAACATGGAGGCCTACGCGCACTTGGAAAGCGTGCGCAAAAAGTTATTTGCGGGCGAGTATCGCGCGGCCCAGGCTGAAGTGGAAGAACACATGCTGGGCGATTTTGATGAATCCTACCTGCCAATGGCCGATTTATACATCCAATTTACAGGCGCAGACACCGCGCAAGATTACCACCGCCAGCTAGACCTTCAAACGGCGGTGCATACCACCCGGGTGTCTACCAGTGGCGGCAATGTCCTGCGTGAGGCGTTCCTCTCTTATCCCGATGAAGTGATGGCGTACCGCGTCACCACAACCGGGCAAGCTCGGGTTAGCTGCGAAATCCATTTAGAAAGCCAGCTTCGGCATCAGGTGGACAACAGCGAGAGCGTGATGCTGCTGGCCGGGGAGGCCCCGGCCTATATGCCCCCGCACAACCTGTATACTGGGGAGACGGTGCGCTATAGCGATACCCCCGAAGAAAAAGGCATGCGTTTCCATGTGGGCATGGTGGCCATAGCGGATGGGGCTTTGGTTGCCTCGCGCGACGGGCGGCTTGTTATTCAGAACGCGCAAACGGTGCTTTTGCTTGTGGCATCGGCTACATCCTTTAACGGGTACCAAAACCACCCTTACACGCTCGGCCAAAACAGCCAGGACATAGTGCTTAACCAGTTGCGCGCCGCTGCGGCCAAGGGCTGGCAGGCTTTGCTGCAAACCCATATTGAAGATTACCAAGCACTCTTTAACCGGGTGCAATTGTGCTTAAACGCGCAAGATTTGTCTCACCTGCCCACAAATCAGCGTGTTGAGCGCACGCGGCAGGGCCAAGCGGACGCTCAATTGGAAGCCCTGTTATTCCAGTACGGGCGCTACTTGCTTATTGCGTCCTCGCGCCCGGGCAGCCAAGCGGCAAACTTGCAGGGAATATGGAACCGCGACATGCCGCCTTATTGGAGCAGCGGATGGACCGCCAATATCAACGTACAAATGAACTATTGGCCCGCGGAGGTGTGCAACCTGCCCGAATGCCACCGCCCGCTTATTGACCTGATTTGCGATTTGAGCGAGAAAGGAACCCAAACAGCGAAAACCTTGTACGGCTGCGCGGGATGGGTCGCGCACCACAACGTGGATTTGTGGCGCAAAACAACCCCAGCCGAGTTCCAGTACGCGTATATCAGCGCGGGGTATTCCTGCTGGCCCATGGCCGGCCCATGGCTTTGCATGCACTTGTGGGAACACTACGCGTTTAGCGGCAACCTGGCGTATCTGCGTGATACCGCCTATCCGGTCATTCGGGAATCGGCGCGGTTTTGCCTGGATTGGCTGGTGGAAGGCCCGGAAGGGTACCTGGTTACAGCTCCCTCCACATCGCCCGAAAACGCCTTTTTTACCCCGCAGGGGCAGCGGTGCCATGTCAGTGTTGCTTCCACCATGGATATGTCGCTAATATGGGAAAATCTGCACATATGCATGGCGTGTGCGCAAACACTGGGCCTGGACGCGGCACTGGCGGAAGCTTGTGAGGCAGCCCTCGCGCGCTTATACCCGCTGCATATTGGAAAACACGGCCAACTGCAAGAATGGTACCGAGATTTTGAAGAGACCGAACCGGGCCACAGGCATTTATCACACTTGATTGGCCTGTACCCCGGCAACCGCTTGCACCATGCGGGCGAAGGCATTCTACAAGCCGCCGAAACCAGCATACAGCGCCGCCAAACCGAAGAAAAGCGCCATGGCTGGGGGCTAGCCTGGCTCATATCTATGTATGCCCGGCTGGGCCGTGCCAAGGCGGCCAACGAATGTGTCACGGCGTTTATATCCGATTCGGTTTACCCCAACTTGTTTGATTTGCACCCGCCGCTGAGCGAACGCGAGAACATGGTCTTCCAAATTGACGGCAATTTTGGTTATACGGCCGGGGTAGCGGAACTGCTGGTACAAAGCCATAATGGTGCAATTGCCCTGCTGCCCGCTTTGCCGCCAAGTTGGCCCAGCGGCCAGGTAAAGGGCCTTAGGGCAAGGGGCGGCTATACGCTTGATATCCAGTGGGAAAACGGCGCGCTTACCCGGGCAGAGGTGCGGGCCACAGCGCCCGGAAATGCTGTGCTGCACTACAAAAACATATGCAAACCTATTAGTTTTGGCGCTGGGTGCCAGCAGGTGTTTATGGGGGAGGATTTGTGTCCCTGTGATACACAGGAGGAGCCATGATACGCGTTGGGCAACTATTGAGCCACCTAGGGCAAACGCATGAAAGAGATTAGAGGGCCGAGAGAAGGACATTTGCCATAAAGTCGGCATCATACTCACATTTACGGCGTTTACGTGCGAGACTCATTTGTGCAAGAGGACATATTTGAGATAAAATAAAAGTAATCCCTAAACGTGAGAAGTGTTCCGATTCTGGTTGTGGGCTACGGCGCACCCGAAGTGTGTCCCTCTAGCGTTTTTTGTAGGGGCCGATGCCTTCATCGGCCCGCAGGAAAGCACCGTGCTGAGAAATGCGGGCGGCTGAGAGGGGCGCTTTGCGCCGACGGGTGGCTTGCCGCAGGCAAACACCCGGCGCCCGCGTAGCGGGAACAGCCGCCCCTACAAAGGACAAGGACGCTGTGGAGACACTCCTCGCACCCGCCGCCATTGACTTTTCAGCAAAGTGTATTTTTAGATTGCGTTCGCGTTAAATCACGGTTCCGCTGTTTGCCCCATCCGGCGAAAGCGCTGGTAGCGTACATCGCACAATGCCTGCGGCGAGAGGCCCCGCAATGCGGCAAAAGTTTCCAAAAGCTGTGCCTTCAGCGCGGGCAGCATCTCTTCCGGGGGCTGCTGGGGGATGACACGTTCAATCACACCCAATTCCAGCAACTCCTGCGGCGTGATTTTCAGGCAGGCGGCGGCGTCCTTCACGCGGCCCAGATCCTTCCACAGGATGCTGCTGCATCCCTCCGGGCTGATGACCGAATAGACGGAATGCGCCATCATCCACACCTGGTCGGCCACGGCCAGCGCCAGCGCGCCGCCACTGCCGCCCTCGCCCAAAATCAGCGTGAGGATGGGCACCCGCAGGGTCATCATCTCCATCAGGTTTTCGGCAATGGCC
>QMCD01001570.1_pt1 | contig 19160 bp, 16 predicted proteins | sample 1821841 | NCBI WGS metagenome assembly QMCD01 (sample SAMN01991225, study PRJNA193472) | Termite gut metagenome, whole genome shotgun sequencing project. | isolation source: worker | host: Macrotermes natalensis
CCTGCCGGACACCCGGGTGCGGCCCGCTCACGCTCGCCGCCATAGCTACCGCCTCGTTTTTTGCTCCCTCCGTTCGCGCCGCGAAACTTTCGCCGCACTCTTTTTCGCCTTTGCCCCTGTCTTTTTCGGGGGCGAGACAGTTTTCGCAGCGGGTTTCTTCTTTTTCAGCGGCTTCACCGGCGTCATTGCGTCGGCATACCAATCCTCGCCCGGCCACTCTTCAGGGGCGGTGCTTTTTTTGCGCAAAGGCTTTTCCTCCGCGCGCGTAGGCTTCTCTGCCGCTGTCCGCGGCGAAGCGGACTTTGGTTTCCGCGTAGGCTTTTCCGCAGGCTCGCCCGACTTGTCCTTCGCAATCTCGGCGATCGGATGCCCTTTGGAGAGCATATTAAGCGCGCGCACCACCTTGTTGGCCTGATCGAACGGTACGGTGGCGAACGAGAAATCTTCCATCACCTTGATGTCGTCGATGTTGTGGTCGGAAAGTCCGCACTCGCGTTTGAGCAGCTTTACAAGCTTGCGCGGATCATAGCCGTCGCGCGCGCCTACCGCGATAAAGATACGCGCCTTACCCTTGCGGTCGACGTTGATCGAGCGTATCTCCGGGTAGCTGCTTTCGCTCAACTCATTCTTGAACGCCAGTCGCAGCAACGCGCTGAGCGCCACTTCGGGCGGATAGCTTTCGAGCAGTTCGGCCGCCATGCTCTCGCACTCGCGGTAGTTCTCGCTCTCGACTATCGTGTAGAGGTCTTCCTTTATCTTGTTGCGCTTGGTGGCGATCACGTCGGCGGGCGTCGAGTTTGATATCGGCCTTGATATTGCGTTTCAGGAATCCGAACTGCCGCATCTCGGAGGGCGAGATGAACGTTATCGCCGTACCCTGATTGCCCGCACGGCCCGTGCGCCCTATGCGGTGGACATAGCTGTCGCTGTCCTGCGGGAGCGAGTAGTTTATCACGTGGGTGAGGTTGTTCACGTCGATCCCGCGCGCGGCGACGTCCGTTGCAACGAGTATGTTGACGTTCTTCTTTTTGAACTTGCCGAGTATCTTTTCGCGTTGCACCTGCGAGATATCGCCGTGAAGACCCTCGGCCGCGTATCCGCGCTCCAGCAGGCGATTGACAGTCTCGTCGACGCCCACTTTGGTGCGCGAGAAGACAATGCCGTAAAACTCCGGTTCGACGTCGATAATGCGGGTCAGCGCATCCAACTTATCGCCCTCGCGAACCTCGAAATATATCTGGTTGGTGAGGTCGGTCGTGATATTCTTCGATTCTACCTTCAGCAGATCGGGGTCGTTCATGTAATTACGCGCAAGGGAGGCAACCCGGTCGGGCATCGTGGCCGAGAAGAGCAGCACGCGCTTGGGCGAGGTCATCTCCTGCATGATCGCCTCGATGTCCTCGATGAAGCCCATGTTTAGCATCTCATCTGCCTCGTCGAGCACCATATAGGCTATTTCTGAGAGGTCGAGTGTGCGGCGGCGGATATGGTCGAGGATACGGCCGGGCGTGCCCACCACGATGTCGATGCCCTTTTTCAGGCGACGCAACTGCTCAGTGATCGACGCACCTCCGTAAATGGGCGCTATCGCGAGGCCGTTGGTGTTGAACGACTGCAACTCCTGCGTTACCTGCAAAGCGAGTTCGCGCGTGGGGACAAGCACGATAGCCTGCGGCGCCTGTCCGCGGGCGGTGAGCATCTGGATTATGGGCAGTCCGAACGCGGCGGTCTTACCCGTGCCTGTCTGCGCCTGTGCGATAATATCCTTGTCTGTGCCGAGCAGGTGGGGAATGGTGAGACTCTGAATAGCCGACGGGGTTTCGAAGCCCTTTTTCGAGAGGGCGGCGAGTATATCTTCCGACAGTCCCAGCGCCCTGAATTCTTCTAATTGACTCATCTATTATTTTTCTGAGCCACAAAGGTAGTGAAAAATAGTGGTTGCTGGTTAACCAGTTGTGTATTTAGTTTTTTGTCATCTCGAAGCGTGAAGCGCGGACACACTTCCTATGCTTAGTTTCAGGCCGGAGCCAACGGAGGCCTGCAAGGGTCAACACACAAAGCCGCCGCTCCCTGCCGGACGCAAAGTTAAGGCCGCGCTCCACGCGCGGCCCACCTGCCGGCTGCAAGAGTGCGGCTCGCTCATGCTCACCGCCTCCCTCATTTTCTATCAATCCATTTTGAACACCGCAATGAAAGCCTCCTGCAGCACATCGACATACCACACCTGCCGCATGCGTTTTTTTGTCCACTTTTTTATTCCTTCAACAGATCTTCCATAAATTTTCGGTGGTTGTCCAGCACGTATTTTGTAATCCGGTATTGTTCAGTATCCTCATATTCGATTCGATGAATCCCCTCATCATCCACCGTCAGAATCTCCGCCTGCGGATAAGCCAGCAGGAGTGGAGAATGTGTGGCGATGATAAACTGCGAATGTAGGTCGATCAACTCCTTCATTCGGACCATCAATCTGAAAATACTGAAAGGGGAGAGGGCCGCTTCGGGTTCGTCCATCAGATAAACACCGTTACCGCCCAGTCGGTTCAGGAAGGTATTCAGAAAGCCCTCGCCGTGAGACACTTGGTGCAGAGATTTTCCGCCATAGTGGGCATGGATCCCATAAGCCAGCCTGTCGATCTCCGAGGCGACGTTGTAAAAACTCTCCGCCCGCAGAAAAAAGGCATCTTTTTCCCTGTGAGGTCCGCGCGTGATCTTCAAATCCCGGAAAAAATCTGAATGGGTGGCGACCGTCTGGAAGTTAAAATTTCGACTGCCACCTTCGGGGTTGACCCCCAACTGAACGGCGATGGCTTCCACCAGCGTGGATTTTCCCGATCCGTTTTCCCCGACGATGAACGTTACCTCTTTTCGAAACTCCAACTCGGTCATCCGGCGAATAAAGGGAATGCAATAAGGATAAACATCCTCCTCGCCACTTATGTGCAAATTCCGTATTTTCTCTATAAAAATCACCGAACATTATGAATCAGTCCATCTTGAGCACCGCAAGGAAAGCCTCCTGCGGCACCTCGACATTTCCCACCTGCCGCATCCGCTTCTTACCCTTTTTCTGCTTTTCGAGCAGTTTGCGTTTACGGGTGATGTCGCCGCCGTAACACTTGGCCGTCACGTCTTTGCGTACTGCCTTGACCGTTTCGCGGGCGATGATCTTGGCCCCGATGGCCGCCTGTATCGCGATGTCGAACTGCTGGCGCGGGATCAGCTCTTTTAGCTTCTCGCACATCTTGCGCCCGAAATCATAGGCATGGTCGTGATAAATGAGTGACGAAAGTGCGTCGACCGGCTCGCCGTTGAGCAGTATATCGAGTTTCGCGAGCTTGCTTTCGCGATAGCCCGTCTGGTGGTAGTCGAACGAGGCGTAGCCGCGCGAAATGCTCTTGAGTTTGTCGTAAAAGTCGAAAACGATCTCCGAGAGCGGCATATCGAAGTTGACCTCCACCCTGTCCTGTGTGATAAACGTCTGGTTTTTAAGTATTCCGCGCTTGTCGATGCACAGTTTTATCACCGACCCGAGGTATTCGCTCTTCGTGATTATCTGCGCAAGGATGTACGGCTCCTCTATCTTCGCCACGTGCGACGGATCTGGCAGCCCCGAGGGATTGTGTACGTCCAGAACCGCGCCCTTGGTCGTTGTAACTTTGAAAGATACGTTCGGCACGGTCGTGATAACGTCCATGTCGAACTCGCGGTACAGTCGCTCCTGAATGATCTCCATGTGAAGCAATCCGAGGAACCCGCACCTGAACCCAAATCCCAGGGCCAGAGAACTTTCCGGCTCGAACGTAAGCGATGCGTCGTTCAGGCGCAACTTTTCGAGTGATGCGCGCAGATCCTCATATTCGTCGCTGTCCACGGGATAAAGCCCTGCGAAAACCATCGGCTTGACCTCCTCGAAACCGGCGATGGCCTCGCTCGCGGGATTGGCTACATGCGTTATCGTATCGCCCACCTTCACGTCGGCTGAAGTCTTGATCCCTGAGATTATGTAACCCACATCCCCCGCCTTTATCTCCTTGCGCGGCTGCATTTTAAGTTTCAGCACGCCCACCTCGTCAGCGTCGTATTCGCTTCCGGTATTGAAGAATTTAACCTTCTCGCCCGTGCGGATCGTGCCGTTCAATATGCGGAAATAGGCAATAATGCCGCGGAACTGGTTGAACACCGAGTCGAAGATCAGCGCCTGCAACGGTGCGTTCTCATCGCCCTTGGGGGCGGGAATACGGTCGACGATAGCGTCCAGAACGGCATCCACCCCCACCCCGGTGCGCGCCGAGACCGCAAGTATCTCATCGGCTTTGACGCCAAGCAGGTCTACTATCTGGTCTTTCACCTCCTCGACCATCGCCGCGTCCATATCTATCTTGTTGATCACGGGGATTATCTCCAGATCGTGGCCCATCGCGAGATAGAGGTTCGAAATCGTCTGTGCCTGAATACCTTGCGTTGCATCGACCACCAACAGTGCACCTTCGCACGAGGCGATCGCGCGCGACACCTCGTATGAAAAGTCGACGTGTCCGGGGGTGTCGATCAAGTTGAGCACATAGCGCCCGTCCGCGCGCTCGTATTCCATCTGTATCGCGTGGCTCTTAATGGTGATCCCCTTCTCGCGCTCAAGCTCCATGTTATCCAATACCTGGGCCTGCAAATCTCTCTCTGACACGGTTTTAGTGACTTCCAACAGGCGGTCGGCAAGGGTGCTCTTTCCGTGGTCGATATGCGCTATAATGCAAAAATTGCGTATGTTCTTCATCTGTTTTTTATAAAGCGGTACAAAGGTACGAAAAATAACGCGCCATGCAAAATGTCAATATTATTTAGTTGTATATTGATTTTATTAAAAAAACATTTAACTTTACAAAAAAAATGAAAGCAATTATGAAAAACTTTTACATCGCCATGCTATTGCTCCTGTTGACAGTCGGCAGTCTCACGGTGTCGGCACAGGAGATCGCCACCGCAAAACTCGACCGCTATTTCGAGGCGCTCGCAGGCAAGGATAAATTCATGGGCAGCGTATCCGTCTTCCGCAACGGGACGGAGATCTATGCGAAGTCCGTAGGGTTCGCCGACATCGACAAGGGCGTCGCGGCGGACGGCGGAACGCAGTACTGCATCGGCTCTATTTCAAAGACATTCACGGCGGCCATGGTATTTCAGGCGATCGAGGCGGGTAAACTGTCGCTGTCGCAGACAATAGAGGGCTGGTTTCCGACGATTGGCAACGCGAATAGAATCACTGTGGGACAGTTGCTTAGCCACCGCAGCGGCATCCATAACTTTACTGCCGACGAGCACTATCTTTCGTGGCACACCCGTGAGCAGACCCGTGAGCAGATGATCGAAAGGATCGTTCGGGGCGGCAACGATTTCGAGCCGGACGCAGTAACTAAATACAGCAACTCGAACTATGTGCTGCTGTCGTATATTCTCGAAACGGTATATGGAAAGTCGTATGCCGAGATACTCGCCGGGAAGATCGCCGGGCCGCTGAAGCTCGAAAACACTTATCTCGGCGTGAACGGGAAGTGTAATTCGTATAAATATTTCGACAGATGCCGACCCGACGGTCGCCCTCGGTGCGGGTTCTATAGTCTCCACCCCGGCCGATCTGAACAGGTTTGCCGACGCGCTGTTCTCCGGCAGGGTGGTGTCGGGTAGCCTGTCTGTGATGCAGACGATGAAAGAGAATTACGGCATGGGGCTCGTCACCGTTCCGTTTCACACAAAACGGGGTTACGGCCACAGCGGGGGCATCGACGGGTTTCACTCCATGCTGATATATTTCCCCGAGGATAAAATCTCATACGCCATAACATCCAACGCGCTGAATTACACGTTCAACGACATTCACATCGCCGTTATGAGCTGTGTTTACGGGATGCCGTTCGACGTACCTGACTTCACCGCGCGGAACCTCACCACCGAAGAGTTGGACAGCTATACCGGGGTTTACGCAAGCAGCCAACTGCCCATAAAACTTACCGTCCGCAGAACGGGTAACTCGCTTGAGGGACAGGGAACCGGACAGGCCCCATTCCCTCTCGAAGCCGCTTCTCTGCATACGTTCAGTTTTACGGCCGGAGGCATCGTCATGGAGTTCGATCCGGAGAAGAACACCATGATATTGAAGCAGGGCGGGGGAGTGTTTCTCTTCAAAAAAGAATAATCATGCTACCGACACAGTGCCCGAGTTGCCGCGGCAGGCTAAAAGTGAAAAGCCTGTCGTGCGAAGAGTGCGGAACCGAAGTGCATGGGGCCTTCCCGCTGCCCGCGCTCACGATGCTGACGCCCGAGGAACAGGACTTTATCCTCACTTTCGTAAAAAACAGCGGGAGCCTCAAGGATATGGCCGCCCACCTGCGGCTGAGCTATCCCACGGTAAGGAATATGCTGAATGATCTGATAAAAAAAATAGAAAGTTATGAAAAATAATTCGTTTTGGGAATTCGTCTTCAACCCGTTCACGCGCATAGCGGGTTGGCAGGCGTTTGCCGCAGGGCTTGCCTTCGCGGCGATGACTGGCATAGTCGCGACCCTTTCGGGGGTGGCGTTCGACGGGGTTCTCGACGCGCATGTCGGCACGGGGATCACCTATGCGCTGTCGTTCATCTTCATCGGCATCGATATCGCATCGATAACGCTTGTGATGTGGATCGCGGCACTGGTCACCTCGCGCGATTTCCGATTTATCGACATACTCGGGACTATGACGCTTGCGCGTGCGCCGATGCTGCTGGTTGCCATCGCCGGATTCACCTCTGCCGCCCCCGATCCCGCAGAGGTGATCGCGAACCCAACAGTGTTGATAACAGGCGGGATGCTCGTGTTCCTGTTGTTCTGCATCGTCGCCACGATATGGTATATTGTCCTGATCTATAACGCGATGAAAGTCTCGTGCAACATCGGCGGGACAAAACTTGCGGTTACGGTCGTCGTTGCGCTTATATTGGCGGAGGTACTTTCTAAGGTGGTGATATATTGGGTGTTGGCGGAATAGTGGTTAGTGGCGGCCGCGCGTGGAGGGCGGCCGCTATTGTCTGCAATTATATTTACTTCTGATAAACCGCCCTTGCCCACTCCGTCTGCCAATATGCTGCGTTGAGGGCGGCGTATTCACCGATCGGGATGTAGGTGCTGGCCCCGCAGTAACGGTCGGCAGGGATGGTCAGTTCCGCCAGATTGCGGGAGGCTTCGATCGGCTTCCCGGTCGTGCCGCTGTACGGTATGGCGGCAGCGAGGGCGGCTTCGAACCGCGCAAGCACCTCGTCCTCGGGATCGATCCCGAGATATTCGACGAACTCCTTCAGGTCGAACATTGTACGCCGCTCATAGCGGTCGAGTGTTTGTATGTCCTGCTCTATCTCACTTTTGGTGAGGACGTTTATCTCGTTCTCGCGCGGCAGTACGATATCACGCACCGCCTCGGCGAGCGCCTCCAGCTTCGTGCAATCGTACAGTGCTATGGTCGCGAACTTGTTGCCCGGAGTGTCGCCGGAGCTGAGTTTATAGTCCTTGAGGTAGAAATCGTAATAGACCTGACATATCCCGTCCTTGCCCAACTTCGGCTCATCGGCAAAAATATGCTTCATGATGCGGTCGTATGGCATTCCGAAGGCGATTACCTCGGCAGGGGAGACTATCAGATAGTTGGTCTTGCCGCGCATGGCATAGGCGAACTCCACGCTGCCCATAAAGCAGGCGTCCATCATAACAAAATCGAAAACGCCGGAAGGAATGGCATCCACCAACTCGCCGATCTCCATATAGTTACTGTTATCCTTGAGCACCGCCCTCGTTTCTGCGGACCCCTCCCAATATGGGTCTCGGATGTACCACGGTTTTTCACCATCCGACGCCATGCTGAAAGGCATTGACCTCGCCGCCCCCCCGAGCATCGGATTCGGATATGGCGCCCAACCCGTACCATGCGACCCGGCGCCAAGCGCCCACGAATCGGCATCCATCAACTCACGCACCTTGTCGAATGCGACCATAAACGTCTCGGGATCCGACGCATCGAGGTTCTCGCCCCAGTCATACAACTCCGTCTGCTGTCCGACGCCGTCCACGCCCGGCTTGATATACAGCAACCTGGAATTTTGGCCGGGCATATCGCTGAAAACAACTATCGCCCCGTCGTCCATATTCTCTTCCGTAGCGCCCGCCACCATATCCAGCACATTCTGCCGCCCGAACTCCCATAGATCGTTGTCCATGGCCAGATAGTGGAACAGTATGCGCGAATGCCTCGGCTTCACCGGCTCGAAGTTGCAATCCTCGCACTCATTGCTGCACGAGCCGAGGGCAAGCGCTGCCGCAAGGGGCATTAAATATATAAGTCTTTTAATCATTGCTTGCGAATATTACCACTTTGGTTTCAATCCTTTTGGCTTCTCGGGCAGCACCGTGGGGGGCTTCGAGTAGGCGCGGCTGTAATCGAAATAATATCCCTTAGTCCTGCCGTCGGGCTTGGCGAGTGTGGCATACTCCACCCTCTGGCTCACCACCCGGCGTTCGCGCGCCGCAAGCCCCTTCGAGGCGAGGAAATCGTTCACATGCGAGAAGAATATCACATTCCATGCCGTTCCCTCGGTTTTCCCGTCGCCCGACGATGCGATCGTCGCCAGCACCCCCCGAAGGCGGGCCGCACTTATCCGTTCTCGCTCCGCGTCACCCGTCACGCCATAGGCATAGGTCATCAGGTTGATCGTCGTGGGGCTGAACGGGTCTTTCTGCATCGCCTCCTGAGCATAAAACAACAGCTTTTCGGCACTCTCCGCATCCAGTTTTCCGCCTGTCATTTCGATCACTGTCAGCATATCGGTCTCGCCCGGAATGTGGTCCAGCGGCACGTATTCCTCCTGCATTGCGAAACCATAATAGAGGTAGTGGTAATCGTCAGCGGTGAGCGTGGTGTCGCCTTTCATATAGCGCGAGATCAGCGGCGGGTAATAGAATTGCGACGCGGGGTCGAATATCTGTGCGCGTATAGCACCGTCGTCGGGCACCTGCCCCGCGAGAGGCATCACGGCCAGCGCCACCAATATCGTTAACAGCAATCTTTTCATCGGCAGTAGGTATCTATATCCATTATATAACGGCAAAAGTAGTAAAAAAATTGGATGCAAAAGAGCGGCTCGCCTCCACAGCTCGCCGCATTCCGGCAAAGAGAAAAAAGAACCCGCCTCAAAACAACGTTTGAGACGGGTCCCGGGTTAGTTTGGGCTATATTTTAAAGCTCGTGCGGAATTTTCCGCCGAAGTTGTCAGACTCCCTTGTAGCACATATCCTTAACCTTCCCAAAACCTGTGTATGTAGCCACAGGCTCATCGTCCAGCGCGCCGTTGGTCACGTCTGCCTTCAGGACATGGACTTTACCCTCCGAGGTCGCCTCGTTCCAGGTCGCCACGAACAGGTGCTTGTCGGCGGCCTGTTCCGGTAAGCCCACACCCGCATACTTCATGAACTTCATGGATGTGATCACCTCGCCAGCGGGGGCCGTCCACACCTCTGCCGAACCGGTGTATGACCACGGGATGCCGGTGGGGTCGTATTTGATCTGCCCGATCTTGCTCCCTCCGGCATAGAACATTACCGGCCCGCGCGAGCCGTATGCGAATAGTTCGGCGCCGGTGATCGTGGGGGCGTTGGAAATATCGAGCACACCCGACTGCGTGAAGCCCGCCGACGTCTGGTTGCTCATATTCCAGATGTAGATATAGCGCTTGCCGTTGTCTGCCGGGTCGCGCATCACGCAGTAGCAGATGGCCGCACCGTTGGGCCCATAGCCTTGGGTCATGTTGATCATCACCTTGCCCACGTCCTCGAAATCGAAATAGGGCTCATTGCTCGTGTTTAACGTTGTTAGCGTACCCGAGTATAAATTATTATAAATGAAGCGCATATTCTCATCGTCGTAGACTATTCTGTTTCTGGCGAACGTTGAGATCAGTATGTGGCTCGTGCGGTAGGAACTGCCGTCGAGCATCGGCACAGGCCCGTTGAAGATACCGTCGCCGAAATAGAGCTGCCCGTCGTTGATCATCGCCTCCATTAGGACTATCGGATCGTACGTCGTGGTATAATACGTGGGGTTGTCGATCGTCCCGCCTTCGAGGGTGAAGGCCCCGAGGTCGTCGGCCGCCAACTTCATAGTCTCGGGCACGAGGCGTCCGCCGCCGCCTTCCCACAGCAGGGTAACCCAGCCCTCGAATCCTGTATATGAGCTATTATAAACGTAATACATGCCGCTGACCAGAGGCCCTGTGGTGATCGGCCTGGTGGGATTGGCCTTCGAGTAGACGTTGCGCGCGATCTCGTCCTCGGCGACAGTTGCGTCGAGCAGTGAAGTTTTGATCAGGTCGCAGTCGCCGAGGCCGTCTTTCTGATGGAACACCAGCCAGCCGCTGCCGACAGCATCCGCCGCGCTGAGGATCACTCGCCAGCGCATCTCGGCACTGCGATCCGAAACGGGATCGTGGGCGACATACTGGACATAGTAGTCGGCTGCGTCATAGGCCATGGGTAGCGCGAGCGACGGGCTGCCGTTATACTGCTCGTCGACGGGCTCGGCTTCTTGTTCCGATGCGTTCCTGTATATAGTCCATGTATGTTGGAGTTGGCTTTCGTCGCCATCGAACACGAGCTTTGGGGCGATATCGAGTTCTTCGAACTGTGCCAGCCTTCGGGTCATGTCAGCCGTAAGGCCCGCGGTGTCGACGTAGAATGCGCCCGGCTCGGCATAGTCGTAGTTGCCCCTGTCCTCGACGCACGAATAGTTTGCGAGCATCACTGCCGCAAGTGCGAAAAATATTATCTTTTTCATTGTTCTCATCGTTAATCGTTAAGGTTGCTTGTTGCCGAATATCAGAAGATCTTCATCATCCAGGTAGTTAGGCGTCGGATTCGGGTATGGTTGGGGATGGGTGGCATTGTATTCGTTGAGCAGCCTGGTGCACCATGTCTGCAAGCCGTACAGACGGGACGGCTTACCTTCATAATCGGCAATGAACGCATTGAAATCGTCGCCTATTCCGACAACCTCTATAAGGAAGGTGTGCCTGTATACTGTCCATAGGCCCAGATAGGACTCCACAACGCCCCACTTCGAAGGTCGCGTCAGACGGTCGTGCCACCAGATGGCGTATTCCTTCCGTTCGCTGGCGCCCACCTGGAAGTCGTCGCTCGGCAGAAGCCGTACCGTCAGCCTCGCCGCCACCTGTTCCACATCGGACAGATCCCACTCCGGATTCGACATTTTGCGGTGGACGGTGACGGGGATGTAAGCCTTGGTCGAACCAGCGGGTACAACCAATTCGCCTATCGAGTAATCGGCAGCGGTCACGTTGGTCTTGTCGGCCACCACTTCGAGGTTGAACGTACGGTCTTCGTTCGACGCGTAACCCGTGACGTTCACGCCAAGCTTCACGTCGTGTGTCATCTCATCCGGCCTGACGTTGGAGAACGAGAATATCATCGAATCGGCAGTCGGTCTCAGAGCGGTGTCGCCGGATAGCCACAGCGACGGTTTGTCGTCGAAGGTCTTCGTTTCGTTCTTGCTGCACGACGCCGTCCATAGCAATGCGAGCGGCATGAGCGCATATATCAATTTTTTCATGGTATGTAGTGTTTTATTATTCTTTTTCTTTTTCCCTGCCGCCGAACTGTTTCTCTTCGTCGGGTATCGGGAGTATGTACATTTTGGGATCGATGTTTATCAGAGCGCCGGAGGTGCCGGTCATCTGCGGGCTGTTCTGGCGTTTCCAATTGTAGAACGCAACGCCTTCGCACACGAATTCGCGCAGGTATTCCTTGTTTATTTCCGTGGCCAGTTCTACTGGCGTGATAGTGTCGGGGATATCGGCGCCGAGTCCCCTGTGGGAGTGGATCTCGTTCAGGGCGTCGATGGCCGCCGACGGGTCGCACTGCGCAACTATAAGGTGCATCTCGGGCAGGCGGATCAGCGGCATGCGTTGCTTAATACTGTCGCCCATATCCTCGATCTGGTAGAGTTTGCCATTGTACCTGGCGCCTGGCGCCGTCGGGTCGCCGACGGAGTAGAAGTATGTCTTCCTCCAGTCGCCGTTGGATATTATCGTGTTCAGCCACGCTTCGCTTTGCGTCAGGCGGTTGGGAAACAATGTGCCTGATTTCGATTCACGGTTCAGGATATTTTTAATGTTTTCGCTCATTTTGCCAACATGGAGGGCGAATATCTGTTCGGAGGAGAATGTGAGGTCGCGATCGACGTCCTCCGTCGCCATATCGTCGACGCTCGTCCAAATGAAGCGCTGGCTTTCGATCACCTCGCGGGCGCACTGAGCAGCCTCGGTGGTTTTGCCGATCCAGTGGTAAACGCGGGCTTGGGTGGCCTTCACGGCGTAATAGTTCATGTGGAAAGCGCGCGAGTAGGCAGACGGCATCCAGTCCGTAACCGGCTTCCCACGCACGGGGTCCCAGTCCTCCAACATTCCGGCCGCCTTTTCGAGGTCGTCCAGAATAAGGTTGGCAACCTCGCTCACCGTCGACGATGGCGTCACCTTGTAACCGAACTCGGCAACATAGGGGATAGCCACAGCATTGGGTGCGACGCTGAATGCAGGCGCATAGAGGCGCAGCATATCGAAGTGGAGGAATCCTCTCAACGCAAGCGCCTCTCCATAAATGCAGTGGTAGTTAGCCTCTTCGAACATCGTCTTGTCGGCCGTCTCCAGCGCCTCGATCAGTATGTTGATGTTGCCTATCGCCTTGTAGGTCATCTGCCACACACTGTCGACTATGGGTTGCGAAAATTTTGTGTCGTACTTGTGTCCGAGCAGGTCGCTGTATCTCTCCGTTCCGCCAAATGTGTAGACTTTCCCTATGCAGTCTACCATTCCGAACGTCATTTCGCGCCCATACATCTTTGTATGGGTCATCTGAATATAGGCGCCCGTGAGTACGTCTATGAACCCGTCTTCTTTCGCGAACATATCGTTGATCGCCACCTGTGTCTTCGGGCGCACGTCGAACCAGTTCTCGCATGAGGTCAGCGAGGTCGCCCCTGCCGCCAGTGCGAAACATATTCCTAATATCTTTATACTTTTCATCATTGACAATTAATTAAAAAGTTGCTTGAAGTGAGAGCGAGAATGAATATGCGAACGGATATGACGTGCCGCGTTCGACGGTCATCGTCTGAAAGCGTGCGATATCCGCCATATCGAACATCACCCTCAGCCGTTCGATGCCGCTTGCCTGAAGGAATCGCGTATCGCGGAAATCATAGGAGGCGTTGATCGACGAGATCGCGAAAACGTCGTCATCTTCAACGAAGCGTGAGCTGGCTTTTGTTAGCGAGGTATCCTTGATGCTCTTGAATTTTGCCTTGTCTCCATTCTTGACCCAGCGGTCGGTGAAGATGCGGCGGTCTACGTTTTTCCTGATATCGACGTTCTCAACCCTGTCGAGAAGAGTTTTGTTGTACACCTGGCCGCCTAAGTGCCATGTGCTCGTAACGTTTAGGCTGAAGCCGCTGTAATCGAAATTGAACCCTGCGTTACCGCTCAGTTTCGGCTCCATGATGCCGCACTCGCGAAGGTCGCGCGAATCCCACACGAATGTCCTGCCGCCGAAGCGGTCGATGAACAGTTCCTTGCCCGTGGTGGGGTCGATGCCAGCCGAGGGAACGGCCCAGATGCCGTTGAGCGAGCGGCCCTCGACGTATTGGATCAGATAGCCGTTCTTTTCCGATGCAGGATGATCGGGGAAAGGTTTATTGTCGTCGATGTTGACCTTATCTACCTGCTGTTGGTTATAGCTGTTCAGAAATTCGGAGATACTGACCACCTTATTTTCGTTATGCGACACGGATGCGAACAGGCTCAGCGACGCACGCTTCTCGGATCTTTCCCACACCCGGTAGCGTATTGTTGCCTCATAGCCCTTGTTCTGTGTGTTGCCGAGGTTGGCCATATAGCTTGTGAAGCCGGTCGACGAGGGGATGGTCATATTTGTGAGCAGATCTTTGGTGTCACCGACATAGTAGTCGAAACGTGCAGAGAGTTTGTTGTCGAGGAGTACGACGTCGAAACCGATGTTCTTATCCATCTTCCTCTGCCATTTCAGCCTCGGGTTGGCCATCGCCATCAGGTATGCGCCCCCGCGTCCGTTGTAGAAATCATCCGGGAAATACTGGAACGTGGCGAGCGACTGGTAGGGTGCGAAGTCCTGTGAACCGGTATAGCCCAGCGATGCGCGCAGTTTGAGCTGATCGATCCACGCGACGTTCTCCATGAAATTCTCGTGATGGAGGTTCCATCCCGCGCCTAACGACCAGAACTTACCCCAGCGGTTCTCGATGCCGAACTGCGACGATCCCTGAATACGTATCGAGGCATCGAACAGATAGCGGTCGTCGTATGAGTAGTTCAGCGCCCCGATGACGCCCATCTCACGTGTGGTGGTCTCACTGCTTTTGGGGCTTCCGTCTTTTTCATAATGCGTTGCGAAGGCGAAGTCGTCCAACTTGTCGTTGTCAGGGAATCCTTCGCCCATCATGCCGTGGGAATTGAAGTGGTAGTCGCTTATGTTCCAGTTGACGTTGGCAAACAGCATGTGACGTTCGCCGAACACGCGCGAATATTGCGCACCCACATCACCGGTGATGGTAACCGAATTACCGTCGGTCACGGTATACTGGCCCCTACGCTTGCGTTCTTCTTCGGATGTATAATCAAGGAATTTGGTGTTTTTGGCGGGAATGAAAACGTGTTGGGCGTCATCCGTCTTGTTCATGCTCGCACGTCCAATGAACTTCAGTCCCTTGGCAGGTGCCCACTCCACATAAAAATTGTTCTGTATCTGGGTATATTCCTTGTAATTCTTCGAATTCAGTGAGGCATTGTACAGGGGACTGTACTGGTGCGTGAACCGCGCGAGTTCCCAATTGTCGATAAGGTCCGTGGGACGCGGCGCCATCTGCCCGTTCTCGTCGTGTACCCTCAGATAGGGGTTCGCGTCGGCATATTCCGAGAATTTACCGTATGGCGATTCGGTGCCCTTGTTGTAGGTTATGGTGAGGTTGTTGCGGAACGAGAGCGACTTGTAGCGGTAGGTAAGTTTGATCCCGCCGGAGAACGTGTCCCTGTTCGATTTTTTCATAACGCCCGCCACGTTGTTATACGACAGGTCGACTCCGTACTGGAACGTATTGTCGCCGCCTTCGAGGAAGAGCGAGTGTTTGTGGCCGATGCCAACGCGCGTTGGCTGTGCGAGCCAGTCGGTGTTGACGCCGCGGGCCACCTCGTTCTGCAGCGCATAATAGACAGCGTCGTAGAGGTACTGGTTACGTGCATCTTCACCCTCCCAGCCTTGGTATTGTCTGTAATCGTAGATGCCGCCGTCCTTCTCCACCTGGAGTTTCTCGGCGGCGTTGGTGAGGTTGTAGCTGTTCAGGTCGGGGATCTGCACGGTCATAGAACCGGTGTAGGACAAACGTAGTTCTCCGGCTTTCGGCTTCACCGTCTCGATAACGACCACGCCGTTGGCGGCTTTCGAACCGTATATCGCCTTGGCCGCGGCGTCTTTCAACAGCGTAACGCTCGTGATGCGATTCATGTCCATATCCATCACCTCGGTGAGCGACGATGCGAAACCGTCGACGATGAAATAGGGTGCGTTGGGATCGCTGTTATATGTATCCCCCAGATCGGGGAATCCGGATTGTCCGCGCAACCTGATCTCAGGCATCACGTTGGGGTTTGAGCCGTCGATCAGGTTCTCCTCGAAACGGAACGACGGATCGAGGTTGCGGATGCTTTGCAGTACGTTCGTGTTGCCCACCTTCCTCAACTCGTCTTGCGAGAAGGTCATTGCGGCACCAGTGAAGCTCTCGGCCCTGCGTTCGAACATACCGGTCACCACGACCGCCTGTATGTTCTCTGTGCGGTCTTCGAGGGTTACGTTTACAGTCTGCTGCCCAGTGTAGGCTATCTCGACATTCTGCTTGCCCACATAGGAAACGACCAGTACGGGATCGGTCTGCGATGCCGGGATATTCAGCGTGAACCTGCCGTTGCCATCGGTCGCAACGCCCACCGTCGTGCCTTTGACTATGACCGTCGCGCCTGCTACGGGAGTGCCGTCGGGGTTGCGCACCGTGCCGCCCACCGACACCGGGGCCTGTGGCTGCTGTCCCGTCTGCGCGTCGAGGGCGCTGATCACAACCATCTCGCCGACGATACTATAAGTCAGTCCGTTGCCGACCAATACTTCGTTCAATACTTCGTCGATCGTTGCATCCTGGCGCGTCATGCTGACGGTGGCTTCGCTTGGCACGGCGCTTTTGAAATATACGAATTGGTAACCCGTCCTCGCTTTCAGGTCATCGAGTACCGACACCAGCGATTGGTTACGGTAGGAAACGTCGATTTTCTGTTGCTGGGAGTAGGACGATGCCGCGGAGAGGCACCCCACGGAACACAACAGAACTACAAGTTTTAGCTTCATAAGAAAGAGGATCCTTTTCCATTTTCCGGATGGAAAGTGGTCGTAGTTAAAATTATTCATATATTTGTGTTTGAGTGTTGTCCACATGCACCATGCATGTGGGTAAGTTCATTTCCGGTGCGGGCGATTGGCAGATTGCCCGCACTTTTATTTATTCATTTTTATATGTACGATCCTCCCTTCCCTGTCGACAGCCACCTTGCCCATCATCTCTATGATATTCAGCAGCGGATCTATCTCGTCGTAAACAGGCAGGTTGCCCATCAGCACCTCGTGGGCGGCAGCCGGATCGTCGAAAACGAAATCTATGTCGTACCACCGGGCCAGGCGCACAAAGACATTCTCCAGCGTGGTGTCGCTGAATAAGAATATCCCGTCCTTCCACATCGTAACATCGTCAGTCTTCACCTCGACGATACTCATTCCCTCGTTCGTCAGCCGCGCCTGCTGCCCGGGACGGAGGGTAACGCTACGATCCCCGTAATTCAACTCCACACCGCCGCTTAGAAGGGTCGTATAGGTACCCGCCTCGCCGGGGTAGGCGTAAATATTGAACGCCGTACCCGTTACGGTGACCGTTTGTCCGGCTGTCTCGACGATGAACGGCCTAGCGCTGTCGGGTTCGACTTCGAAGTATGCCTCGCCTTCAAGGTAAACACGCCTCTGCTCCCCTCCGAACGCCGACGGGAAACGCAGGCGCGAATCGGCGTTCAGCCAAACACTCGAACCGTCTTCGAGCGTCAGTGGGAACGTTATTCCCTTCGGCACGCTCAACGTGCTGTACAGCTCCGCCTGCGTGCCGGTCTCAGTGCGTTCGTAGGACAGGCCGTCTTCGCCGTTAATAATGGACACACCGTCACTCTGGGCTACAAGGTGACGCCCAGCCGGACGGCCCAGGACTATCTGATGCCCTCCGTCGATCGTCAACACGGCGCTGCCCTCGAACCTGACTCCCGTGCCTGTCGCATCTTCCCCGCCCGAGAACCACCAGAGCGCCCCCGCGGTGGCGAACAGCGGAACCACCACGGCGGCAACACGGGTCAGGACCCTTAGCCTGCGGTGGCGGCGGATGGTCTTTTTTACGTCGGCATACAGGCTGTCGACCTCCGTATTCCGATACTCTTCCATTAATACAAGGGAGAGCTCCTCGCGTTGATTATTTTGTTCCATGATACCCATATAACGATCTAAAAGATCAAACTCCTTATCCTTATTTTGATTTTTTTACAACTTCTTGTTATTTTTGTACTCATGAAGTACGGGACGGCACGTGAAACGACTTTCGACGAGTTCTTCTTCGCCTATGCCAAAGGACTGGTATTGTACGCCAAAAGGTTCGTCGGCTCGGAGGAGGAGGCCAAAGATATTGTCCACGACGTTTTCGTGAGCTTCTGGGAAAAAATGTGGAGTCTTTCCGACGACAATATAAAGTCGTACCTGTTCACCTCCACCCGCAACCGATGTCTCGATAGGCTTGCGAAGCTCCGGAAGGGTGACGCCTACCGCGAAAAGATAATCGGCGAAACGCAATATCTTGAAGACAACCTCGACCTGTTCGTCGAAACCGAGGCCATGCGCCACATCGAGCGCGCGATCGACAAACTCCCGCCCCAGCGTAAGAAAGTATTCACGATGAGCAAACTCGAAGGCAAGACCTTCGCCATGATCGCCGAGGAACTGCAAATCTCCCCAAAGACTGTGGACAAGCATCTCGAAATGGCTGTCCGTTTCCTACGCAAGGAACTTTCCGGTGCAACGGCGCTCACGCTCCTGCTGGCGCTGATGTTCCTCGACGGCAAGTTGTAATGCCTGACGGGGTTTTGTGCCCGGTGGGTGGCACGCGGGCTTGATTCTTTTCCGGCTGCATATAATATCATTCGCTTTATTAAACCCCTGTATTTTTCATGCAGGGTAGTTTAGTTTCATAAAAATGTAATTTTTTCTTCACAGGCATAGGGGTAATCCCATGCCTGCGGCGTATATATAGTATAATTACGACCAAAAACCATGCAAAAGGAACTTATAGACTCTCTGTTGGCCAAACTCGACGACCGGGGCCGGTTGATGACGCTCGACGAACTGCGCTACCTCCGTTCGGTATTCGGCAGCTTCGAGGGGCGCCTCTATATCGAGGAAAAGATCGTCGCGGCCATAGAGTCGGCCACGGACAACCCGTCGGATTACGATTTCGAAGCGATGTTCGCCCGGATCGAACGGCGGATCAAAGGACGCGCAATGCGCCGCAGGCCGCTCGGACGCATACTGCGTATAGGTGCGGCCGCCGTGCTGCTGCTTGCCACAGTGGGAGGCGTGTGGTACTATGCCAACCGCAGCGCGCCCCAGGATCGGACTGCGATCGCCCGCGTCGAGGACAACGTGAAGCTCACGATGCCCGACGGCGCTGAGATCGTCCTCGACCACTCGACCGAGAACACCCGCATCGCCGAGAACTTCACGCGCAAGAACGGCAGCCTGATCGTCGAAAAAACCGATACCCCGCAAGATGAGATGTACACCAGCCTGAACGTCCCGCGCGGGATGCAATTCGACATGGTGCTCGAAGACGGGACGCACGTCTGGCTCAACGCCGGCTCGCGCCTCCGCTTCCCAGCGGCATTTGCGGGCGGCGAGCGGCGCGTGCAGCTCGA
>QMCD01001964.1_pt1 | contig 19160 bp, 15 predicted proteins | sample 1821841 | NCBI WGS metagenome assembly QMCD01 (sample SAMN01991225, study PRJNA193472) | Termite gut metagenome, whole genome shotgun sequencing project. | isolation source: worker | host: Macrotermes natalensis
TTTTTTGAAATCTAAAAACTTTTTGATGTCGCAAAATATTTTGCCAGCACTAAAAAAAAAGATTTAGCCCGAAAACTCCTCGCGAGACAATGATTAACCTCGCACCTGTTGTAGGTTTTCAAATGAGTGAAAAACTTGCTGTTGGCGCACGTATCAACTTCCTATCGTTCAAGGCAACGGAATTTAAGTTCAATGGTACAGATGATCAAATCACAAGTTTTTCCGGAGTAGGATTGGATCTTTTCGGACAATACACCTTTGTTGAGTTCGACAAATTTTCTGTTTATGCAGAGGCTACACTCGGATTTGCTACCGGAAAATCCAAACGAAAATTGGGTTCCACCACAGACGATGGCGACAAATCGACAGGTTTTGGTTTCAACATTCGTCCTGTATTGGCTTATGCTTTGTCTGAAAAAATTGATCTGCTTTGCAATCTGAATTTTTTGAGCCTTGGATTTTCTTCCGTAACGGAAAAGGATCCTGATGGAAACAAAATGATAAGTAGCGATTTCGGATTGAATGTGAACGCAAACAATGTTGCTGCAATGGGTATAGATCAAAACCTTGGAGCTGCAGGTCTTTTAACCATCGGTTTCCGTTACAAATTCTAATCAAAAAAATCTATTTTTATAGGGACGCAAGTTTTTGTGTCCCTTTTTTTTTGCCGGTAAAGGTAAAATTAGGAATAGTTATTGCGAATGGCGGTTTACAGGGCGAAACTTTTTTTGGAAATTGGTTTTTTTTTAGTATCTTTGCAACTTGAAAATCTAAAAAATAAAATACAATGAAGAAAATCATTATTGCTACAGCATTTGTTACCTTTGCAGGGATTTCACACGCACAGATATTTGTGGGAGCTCAATTGGGATTCAATAACACTAAAGCTACCTACGAGCCCAACGCAGGATCAAAGCAAGAATTGAAGACAGTTTCATATACCATAGCTCCAATGGTTGGCTATCGGTTCAACGACAAATTTGCAGTGGGATTGCGACCTGCGTATGCTTCGCAAAAAGAAATATTTCCCAAATATCTCGGTGGAAACGATGATCGGGAAGAAAAAACAACCTTATTCGGATTTGATGCTTTGGCGCAATATACATTTATCCAACTCAACAAATTTTCCGTGTATGCGGAGGCAGAAGTCGGTTTTGGAAAAGGAAAAGAAACTTACTCTTTAGGCTCAACTACGGAAGATTTGAACGAACTAACACTTTGGGGAATCAACGTGAAACCGGTTTTAGCTTATGACCTGACGAAAAAGATCCGCCTTATCGCCAACTTGAATTTCTTGAGTTTAGGATTTGCTTCTACAACAGTTAAAGACTTGCAACGAAAAGATAAAGAAACCGTTAAGGAGTTTAATTTCAGCTTCAGTTCTGCGGATATTACCACCGTTGGTTTGGAAGTTCTCAACAATGGAACAGGTATCGGAACAGCAGGTTTTATCCGAATCGGATTTCTTTATACATTCTGATTTAACATCTTCTCTTTTATTCGTTTAACGGACTATTTTGCAAAGATATATTGAATGTTTTTGGGGTACATCATTTCTCCGTCAAGGCTTCTCTGGTTTATTTTCCAAGCGTAGCCAAGACCGTCAGAGTCTACTTCGTATGTGTAATAGTAACTTGTGTTCACTATTTCTCCGTTTTCTATTTGATAGGTCGATGAAAACATATAACCTTTTTTGTTACAGTAAAATCCGAAGTTGTAATTGGAAAATATTAGATCGGAATAGAGGATAAAAAACCAGTCAGGCGTATTTACGTGACGAAATATAGATGGTACTGTAGAATACTGAAAATTTGTTGTTATGGGTCTTCCTGACGACGAAGGCAGATAGGTTATTGTACTTACATTTCCATTTGAATTATAGGTTAAGTTCATGAAATACGGAGCGGCATACTGCCAGCCGTTATATTTTAGTTGCTCAATTTCTCCTGTCGCATTTAACGTAACAATCGTAGTATCGTTTACATAAGGTGGGTTTAAGTTTGGTCTAAAGATGAAGACTTGATTACCTCTATACACGAGCGTATCTGTGCCAAAAGCACTTAGGATACGTATTGGAGCATTAGCCTCATTATAAGAAAATTCATACCAAGTATTACCGATTGAAGGTCTGTTGACTCTAATTAAGCGATTTAGATCATCATATTTAAAAGTTTGCGCAATATCGCCATTCTGATATATATTTTCCGGCAATTTTTTCACAGACTCATTTTCCACATCCAATTTGAATTTGTCTTTTTCGCAGGCACTAAACAGTGCTAATGCTGCGATCGTCAGAGAAAAATACAAAATTTTGTTCATGACTATTCGTTTTTATTGGTTTTTACAATAGATTTGCGGAATTACCGTTTACCCCCCAAAATCATCAAAAGCAATCATTTCCTTTGGAACGCCGAGGTTGTCGAGCATCTTTTGAACGGCGGCATTCATCATCGGAGGTCCGCAGAGATAGTATTCGATTTCTTCGGGTTCGGGATGATTTTTTAGATAATTATCAAAGATCACTTGATGGATAAATCCGGTGTAGCCTGTCCAATTGTCCTCCGGCTGCGGTTCGGAAAGGGCGATATTGAATTTGAAGTTCGGAAAATCTTTTTCAATCGCACGGAAATCGTCCACATAGAACAATTCACGAAGTGAGCGTCCTCCATACCAAAACGAAGCTTTTCTCGTGGTTTTCTTCGTTAGGAACTGGTCGAGGATATGCGAGCGCATAGGAGCCATTCCCGCACCACCGCCGATAAACATCATTTCACGGTTGGTATCTTTCACGTGAAATTCTCCGTAAGGACCGGAAACCGTTACTTTGTCGCCGGCTTTCAAAGAGTAGATATACGAGGAGCAAACGCCCGGGTTCACATTCATAAAACCTCCGATTTTTCGGTCGAAAGGAGGTGTGGCAATACGCACGTTCAACATCACAATGTCGCCCTCAGCAGGATGATTAGCCATAGAATACGCACGGAAACAAGGCTCCGGATTCTTCATCTTCAAGTCCCAAATCCGCAGTTTATCCCAATCTTCACGGTATTCTTCTTCCACGAAAATATCTTTGCCAAAATCGACTTCAATTTTGGGAACATCAATCTGAACATAGCCACCGGAGCGGAAATTCAAACGTTCGCCCTCGGGAAGTTTAACCACAAATTCCTTGATGAATGTTGCCACATTGCGGTTGGAAACCACCTCGCATTCCCATTTCTTGATGCCGAAAATTTCTTCCGGAATCTGAATTTTCAAATCTTCACGCACCTTGACCTGACAGCCTAAACGCCAATTCTCACGTTGCTCTTTGCGTGTAAAAAAACCTGTTTCCGTGGGCAGGATGTCGCCTGCTCCTTCCAAAACCTGACAGCGGCACATTCCGCAAGTTCCACCGCCTCCGCAAGCCGAAGGCAGAAAGATTTTTTCTGCGGACAAGGTTGATAATAGCGAGGAACCGGGCTCCACTTCGAGGTCTTTCTCTCCATTGATTAGGATTTTAACATTGCCTTCCGGAGTGAGTTTTTTTCGCGCATAAAGCAAAACGCCCACCAAAAGGAGAATGATGACCAAAAACACGGCAACGCCGATGATAATGTGCTGAAAAATTGGATCTATGCTTAACATGAATTACGAATTACGAATTAAAAATGACGAATTATATCTTTATAAACTTTACAAACTTTAAGAACTTTAAGAACTTTATGAACTATAATTTAATACCCATAAAAGCCATAAAAGCAATTCCCATTAAGCCTGTCATAATGAATGTTATGCCAAGACCTTTGAGAGGTGCCGGAACGTTTGAATAGCGGATTTTTTCACGAATAGCAGCGATGCCGACAATGGCGATCAGCCAACCGATTCCAGAACCAAGCCCGAAGACGGTTGCCTCCGTAATGGTTTCATATTCGCGTTCTTGCATAAACAGTGCTCCACCCATAATGGCACAGTTCACGGCAATCAAAGGGAGAAAGATGCCTAATGCGTTGTAGAGCGAAGGGGAGAACCGTTCCACGATCATTTCCACCAACTGCGTGATAGAGGCGATAACCGCAATAAACATAATGAAACTCAAAAAGCTTAGGTCGATGCTCGCCAAGTCGGAACAGATCCACGAAAGTGCACCTTTTTTGAGTAAATAATTGTCGATGAGATAGTTGATTGGAATAGTTATACCAAGCACAAAAACGACTGCGATACCAAGTCCTACGGATGTCTTAACAGTTTTAGAAACAGCTAAATAAGAGCACATTCCGAGGAAGTATGCGAAAATCATATTATCGATAAAGATCGATTTGATGAAGATATTGATTAAGTTTTCCATAGTTTATTTTTCGATAAGTTCTTTATTTCTCGCACGTTGAATCCAGATGATGATTCCCACGATGATGAGTGCCATGGGAGGCAGGATAAACATTCCGTTGTTCACGTATCCCGCGTTGTACGCCTCTTGTGGGATAACAGGGTAGCCCCAGATTGTTCCCGATCCGATGAGTTCACGGAAAAAAGCGACGATGATCAAAATCATTCCGTAGCCTGCACCGTTCCCGATTCCATCAAGCAGGGACTGCCACGGCTTGTTCGCCATAGCGAAGGCTTCCAAACGTCCCATCACGATGCAGTTTGTGATGATCAGTCCGACAAAAACCGACAATTGTTTGCTCACGTCATACACGAAAGCTTTCAAAATTTGATCGACCAAAATCACCAAAGCCGCGATAACCGTGAGTTGCACGATGATACGGATACGTGGCGGAATGGTGTTCCGCAACAGCGAGATGATTAGGTTCGACAAGGCGACAACTACGGTTACGGAAATCGCCATAACAAACGCCGGTTCGAGTTTCACGGTAACCGCCAAAGCCGAGCAAATACCAAGCACCTGAACGGTAATGGGATTGTTTTTGCCCATAGGTCCCGACAGTAGCTTGCGGTTCGCTTTGGATAGTAAAGGAGCTTTTTCTTCCATATTTTTTTGTAATTACATAAACACTATAAAGATTGGATTTCGGTGGTATCCGTACGGGGTTCTTCCGTACTTACAGCAGGTTCTTCGACCGGTGCAACCCATTCAGGTTCAGACTCCGGTGTTTCCACAGGACGAGGTCTTGGCGCAGGTTTAGGGATAGCAACTTCCATTTCTACAACAGGTTCAACAACGATCGTATCTGTTTCCGGGTTCACTTGTTCCACAAGGATTTCGTCGCGTTTGCCTTTGAAATAGGCAAGGTAATTTTCCAAACAAACCTTGAGCATATCCGCCAAGCCATTGCTTGTGATTGTTCCTCCGGAGATGGCGTCAACGCCGTATTCTTCGCTAATCGAACTGTTTGCAACACCGCCCTTGACAACAGCAACAGATACGAATTGCTCTTTGTCGTCAAAGATCTTTTTCCCTACGAATTGCTCTTGAAATGCAGGTGTTGCGATTTCTGCACCCAGTCCGGGCGTTTCGCCTTTGTGGTCGAACACTACGCCAACGATGGTGTTACAGTCGCTTTTCAATGCGATATAACCCCAAAGCGGACCCCACAAACCTTTGCCTAAAACAGGAATGATGTAGGTTGTGTCTGCACCGTTCTTGCAAACGAACAGTGGGAATGCAGGTTCTACTTGCGATTTGCCGCTTTCGAGTTCTTCGAGTTTTTGAAGTTCGGACTTCAAATCCATCTCGAAAGCCTTTCGGTTGTCGTTGACAATCTTTCCGTTACGGTCGATCAACACTTGTGCAACGATATGATTGTTAAACAATTTTTCGGCGTTTTCCTTTGTGGAAACGATACCTGCCGAAGTCAGGATGTTTTGAATTTTTTCAACATTCACATTGCGTTCCTGAAACGGTTGCAGGAACATTGCCGCCGCAGAGAGGATTGCCGCCACAGCGATAACCATTATGGAGGCGTAGATGAAGATATATTTGTTAGAAAACATGGTTATTTGTTGATTTGAAGGTTTATATAGTTTGTTTTGAGACCTCTACAGCACGTTTCAGACGACGTTTCTTGTTTGCCTCGACAACATAGTGGTCGATTAGCGGAGCGAACGTGTTCATAAACAGTATCGAAAGCATCATTCCCTCGGGGTAAGCCGGATTCAGTACACGGATGATCACTGCGATAACGCCGATCAGAAAACCGTAAATCCATTTTCCTGTGCCTGTTTGTGAAGCGGTTACAGGGTCTGTTGCCATAAATATCGCACCAAACAGGAAACCTCCCATCAACAAGTGTTGATATGCAGGGATATTCATATATATATTGTCGCCACCGGCAAGGTTAAAAATGGTTCCCATCGCCAAACCGCCCAATACCACGGAAAGCATGATACGGAAACTCGCAACGCCTGTCCAAAGCAGGATTACAGCTCCAAGCAGGATCGCTATTTTCGAGGTTTCTCCGATACTTCCGGGAATCATTCCGACAAACATTTCCTGTATGGTGTAGATGTCCGGAACTCCCGAAGTGAGTGTTGCCAAAGGCGTTGCACCCGAATAGGCATCTGCTTTTTCGGCGATCCAAACATTGTCGCCCGACATTTGACTGGGATAAGCGAAAAACAGGAATGCGCGTGCCACCAAAGCCGGATTCCACACGTTCATACCCGTTCCTCCGAACACTTCCTTGCCGATAATCACTGCGAAAGCAGTTGCTACAGCGACCATCCACAGCGGAATACCGGGAGGACAGAGTAGGGGAATGAGCATCCCGGTTACCAAAAATCCTTCATTGACTTCGTGTCCACGCAGTTGCGCAACAGTGAACTCAATGCCCAAGCCGACCACGTATGAAACAACAACAATCGGCAACACTTCCCACAAACCGTAGAAAAAAGTTTGCCAAAAATCAACCGTTTCGCCTACGGATAGAAAATGCTGATAGCCAACATTCCACATTCCAAATAGCAAAGCAGGAATCAGCGCAACAACCACCATCGACATTGCACGTTTGGAGTCGAAACTGTCACGGATATGCGCTCCTTTTGTGGTAACTTTGTCGGGAACGTATAAAAACGTTTCAAACGCATCGAACGTGGAATGCAGAAAATGAAACTTTCCGCCTTCTTCAAAATTCGGCTTGATCTGATCTAAAAATTTTCTCAACATATATTAAGACATTTCTTGTTTAACTAAATCCATTCCTTCTCGGATAATGGCTTGAATCTCAGTTTTCGAGGGGTCGATATATTCGCACAGAGCAAAATCTTCCGCATCCACTTCATAAATTCCCAAAGCCTCCATCGCCTCGATGTCCTTGATTAGGCAGGCTTTGATGAGTTGTGTGGGATAAATATCCATAGGTAATACTTTCTCGTATTGTCCGGTGAAAATCAAAGCACGCTGACCGACCTCCATTGATATTCGTGTCGAGCGCATATTTCTTGCCCGGAAGCATCCACGAAAAGAAAGAACGCCAAAAACTAAACTTCTTAAATCCGGGCATTGCCCATCCGATGAATTCGTGGTGATTTCCTTCGGGGATAACACTGATCAGATGATCGTAGAATCCTAAATATCCGTCTTGTTCGATCCGTTTTCCGCTTAGCACGTTTCCGCTGATAAAGCGTGGATTTGCATCATCGACAAGATTTTCCTCAACCAAAGGTTTGATGCAGGCTCCTGCGATAATCTTATGATAACCTGTTCGTTTCAGTTCAGAACCTGCCAAAGCCACGATTTTTGTAGCATCTAAATGTCCTTCCAAAAACAGTCGTCCGATGATGACTACATCTTGCGGATTCACAAACCAAACCACTTCACCTTTATTGATAGGGGATATGTGATGAATTTGCGGACCCACATTTCCGGCGGGATGTTTTCCTGAAAAAGTGTTGATTTCTACATTTTTAGCCGAAAGGAATACATCATCACGATTCAGTTCGAGATGAATGTTCAGATGTGTTTTTCCTTGCGTGAGTTTTGCGAGAGCGTCTAATCCTGCTTGGAAATGCTGACGACGGTCGTGTACAACGAAGTCGTAGTCAGAGCCCATAGGAGCGGTGTCGAACGCCGAAACCACGATCATTTTAGGTTCATCGTCGGGGTTTGCGATCACGTTGTATGGACGTTGCCGAACGCAAGCCCACAAGCCACTTTCGAGCAAACGTTCCTTGATTTGATCTTTCGACAAATCGTTGGGCGATGCTTTTGGAAAATCGACGTAAGTCATTTGTTCGTCGGGTGTTATGCGGATTTCTTCAATCACGCGTTTTTCTCCTCGAACAATTGCTGAAATCGTTCCACTCACAGGCGATGTAATCTTGATTCGTTCATCGGCTTTGTCGAAAAACAAAGGAGTTCCGGCTTTCACGGCGGTGCCTTCCTCAACTAAAAGTTTGGGGCGCAAACCATAAAAATCCGTTGGTTTCACTGCGTATGATTCTACCTTGAACGTCGATGCCATCAACGATTTATCAGCCTCGCCTTCGATCCGAATGGTAAATCCTCGCTTTATACGTATTTCTTTTGACATAGTGTGTAAATGTGCTTTTGAAATAATCGGCAAAGATACGAAAAAAAAACGAAATAAAAAAGTTAAAAAATGTTAATTTTTTTTCCTGTTGATATTCTTTGTTTTTTATCGATCAACTCTTCAAATTAAGGGTGTTTTTCGATAGTATAGTAACACGTCTTGTGAAAATGACGGATTTAGAACTAATCTTCAACCTCCACCTCAAAAGCCCCAATAGTAGGACTATACGGACGTGAACGCCGTTTCAAATCATAGCACAGAACCGAGTTTAGACACGGATTGGGCTTGCCTTTGCCAAATGCGGCAGATTTTATGGATGAAATCTCAAAATTTCCGTTCTTGTCATCTTTGTACTGAGGATTGACGTTGAACAGGCAGTTTTCAAAACCGTTGTCTTTGGTACTGCGTTCTGTGCGTAGCAAACAATACGAAAATTTGTAGTTCGCTTCCGTTTTTTCATCTAAATCAAAGCCCAATTCTTCCTGTGATGAGCCATAAACCAAACAACTCGTAAAGTCGGCACGAACAAGCGGACAGGAGATTATATCTTTCCCGTAGTTGTTTGTATAATAATTATTTAGCAAAATTGACGGATTTTTCCGAAGTCCGTCGGGATAATTCGCAAAAGTGCAGTGTTCAAATGCATAATCTCCGCCAATTGTGAGAGCAAGGAGGCTTTCCACACAATTGTTGACTTGCAGGTTTTGCCCGCGAATGACGGCACTTTGCGCATAAATGCCATAACTTTGCATATTGTGAATAATCGTGTTTTGAATGCTTAACGAAGGGTTTTCATTACTCACGGTATCCACCCAAAGCCCGATTTTTCCGTTGCGAATAATCGCCCAATCAATCTCATTGTTCACACTTCCCGACGAAAGCCATATTCGGTTCCATTGTCCGGGTTGGTCTTTGTAGCCTGCGTCCAAGCGCATACCCTCTAAAATCACTTCTTTACCAAACTCTCCACGAATTTTCAAACTTCCTCCATTGGCAACCAAAAGTCCTGCATCCGGAGCAAAATGCAAGTGTGTACCTGCCTCTAAAATTAACTCTTCTCCATTGTTTACAAGCAAATAACCATAGATGATATGCGGTTTTCCGGCTGTCCATGGTTCGCTGCAATCTGCTTCGGAGTAAGGGATATAAAGCGTATCCAAGCGTTCTCCGTTTGTATAAATCATGCGTATAGAATCTGTTACAGGGTGGTAAATCGCATCCTGCCCGAATGCACGCAGAACGATATTTTCGCTACGGTTGTTATACGTAAAACGCAAATAATCAATAATCTCAAACGGATTATCTGCATCGTGCGGATCGATGGTAACCTTTACGAAAATAAACATACTGTCTTTCGCTCGCAGGCGTATGTTCCGACGATAAAGCGAAGTATCTCCGTCCACATTGATACGAAAGGAAGAGGTATCTCCTCCAACGAGTTCTACATTGCTGATTTCTACATCCTTATCGCTTTGGTTATGAACGGTCAAGAGCATAGTAACCGAACCCATCGACGTGAACACGGTGTCAAATGCCACAGTATCCGTCGAATACACCAGTCGAAAATCCGAAGAAGTGTTGAAAACAGGGTCTTTTCGGCAACTTTCGCCGAAAAAAACCATTCCCAAAACGAGCGCAATTCCGACTATTTTGAGAGGCTTTAAGCTTGACTTCATTCGCTGTTCTACAAGGTGTTGTTCACAAGAATGAGCACAAGCAAGGAGATGATTGCGTACAATTCAGGGAACACCGCAAGAATCAAGGTTTTTCCGAACACATCGTGTCCTGCTCCAATGGCTGCGATACCGTTTGCACACACTTGTCCTTGTCGGATAGCCGAGAAAATACAGACTAAGCCCAGCGTTGCGCCCATACTGAAAATCGCAATCGCAGGAAGCCAGCCCATACCTTCGACCAACTTGCTTTGCATCAGGAAGAATCCAACAAAGCCATAGATTCCTTGCGTACTTGGTAGTGCAGACAAAATCAAGCAGTTTCCGAATCCACCCGGATTCTTTTTAATCGCACCCACAGATGCATTTCCACACGCCGACAAGCCCATAGCACTGCCGACTCCCGAAAGGGTAATCATTACCCCGATGCCTAAAAAGGCTAAAATGATAGGTTCCATATCTTGTTTAATTGTTTAATTGTTAATTCTTAATTGTTAATTATTAATTATTCATTCGTTTAAAGGGTTTATATTCCCGTCCGCCGCCTTCAAAGCCGGCATTTTTATAAAATTCTACAAAAGTCAAACGTAGAGGGTGAACAATTGCGCCAAGCATTGTTAGACAGAAATTTAGAGCGTGTCCAAACAGCAAGATGAGCAGGGTTACGATGGCTCCTACAACCGGAATGTCCGGACTAAGGTCAAAGGCTAATGAGTTGAATACCATCCCTAAAATACCACCTGTTAAACCTAAGGCAAACAATCGGATATAGGACAGTAAATCGCCAATCAAGCCCGTTACCATATTGTAGGCATCCCAAACGCCAATGCCCACCTGCAAAGCGGGATTGGTTCCCGGACTGTTGAAGAAGAAAATGCCTATTCCGCTTATTCCGAACAAGATATAAAAGACAAATAGCAGCGGTTGAGGAATTGCTATTCCCAATTCGGGCAAGCCGTAGGCAGTGCCCATAGAAAGCAGTAAGGTCAACCAACCGATTTTTCCCAAAGCGTACTTAAATCCTTGTTTACGAATGATATTTGCGATATTCAAACCCATTCCGAAAATGATTTGTATAGCACCCAATGCTACTGCTGCATACATCATTCCGTTCATATCCAAGAAGTAACCTTTTATTTTTGCCAATGCAGGCACTTCTATCAAACTGATTCCAAAGACCGTTCCCGACAAGAGTCCGAAGATAACTGCTGCAAGTCCAAACCATTGTGCCAAACTCACGAAAGGACGAAGGTCGGCTTTGAGTTTGCGTTTCAAGAGAAATCCCGCAAGGATAAGCAATAAGCCATATCCCGCATCTCCTGTGCAGAAACCCACGAACAGCATAAAGAACGGAGCAAAGAACGGTGTTAGGTCCAATTCGGCGTGAGAGGGGAGGGAAAATACTTTAGTTATAGGTTCAAATAACTTCACGAACTTACTGTTTTTTAGTAATATAGGAATGTCGTCGTGTTGTTCAATTTCCATCTCCGTATAGCAAACCGATTGTGTATGTAGGAACGCTGTGAGCTCAGGTGCTTTCTCTTCCGGAACAAAGCCTTGAATCACACGAACAGCTCCCTCCACAGACGATTCGGCGTTTGCTGCAATACGGTCGAACGAAAGGGCGTCTTGCAAACGGGTGCGTTCTTCGTAAAGCGTTGGAAGATAAGGAATCATCTCTTTGAATAATTTGTTGAGCGCAGCCCTGCGAAGTTTTCGGGCATTGCTTTCTTCCAACTGCGTATTGAGCGAAATATCAGGGTGTTTCACTTCATTTGCTGCAATAAAGATATTCTCTTGCGAAGAAGTTAAAATCACAAAATAATACTGCCCTTTGTCTTCATTCACAATTTCCAAATCGTAGTCTTCCGTCCATTTTTTGTCGAAATTCCGCTTGTCGCAGGTGAAAAACAGCATCTGCAAGCCGTTTTCACGGAGTTTCTCAACGAGGGCAGGCTCATAGTTTCCCCAAGGTAAACGCTCTATGTAGAGTTTATCGCACAGCTTAATTTCCGCATCAATGCTCTCATATTCAGCAACAACCTTTTGGTATTCTTTCAGGATATACGTGGCTTTGCGAGGGTCGCGAATCGTATGCGTTTCGTAGTTCTTTTCCGCTTGAAATGTTTCGATGCGCTGAATCGCTTCATTGCACAAATTCAGCCAGTTAAGTATCTTCTTTTCCTCGCCCTCAACTGTACATACGCTCTGTGTAATATCCACCAAACCAAAGTCTTGCAAGTTTTCAAGAAAACTCGGAAAATCCTTGGAAGAGGACACAATACCATATTTTTTCATCTTGACTATCATAGCATTTCCTCCTGTTGTTGACGCATTTTTACAATTTTTTGAGAGGCTTTTGAAAGGTTATCCTCGTCTTCCATAAAGCGTTTGATTTTGCGAATGGCTTCATCGTAGCCCGGAATCTGCACTTTCTCATACAGATTAACCTTCTGCGTAGTCTTTTTCCGAGCGTGTTCGAGCAGACGCATCTTTTCGTAGAACACCTCACTTTTCAGTCCGATAGTGGCAAGGTCTTTCAAAATCCGAATGCCTTCGGGCAACCAAAACGGTTGATTGAAAAGACTATACGGCTTTTCGTGAAAGATGACTTCATTCAGAATTGGGATCTGCACACCCGCAATTTTCGCCGAAGTCAGTTCAACTCCTTCAACGGCTATCAGCGAAGGCTCAAATTCATTCCAAAGCGCAGCAATATGGCTATATGCAGCAATCTGACGTTCCATTTCCGCAAACAGTTTCTCCGCTTCATTCTTAGCTTTCTTCACTTCTGCACGCAGAGCGGATTCCTTGCTCTTAATGGTAGGCAGGGCTTTCACACGAACTTTCAACTGTCGGTTGAGTTCGTTGAGCGAGGTTTTGTTGTATTGATATTTGATAGCCATTGTTTTATGAAGATTTATCGGATGAGTGTTACGGTTCCATGTGTGGATAAGTCTGTGCCTTGCAGGGTTTCGTGTGCTTTGATGATGTATGTATAAACGGCAGGTTGACAGTCTTTTCCTTTATGCTTACCATCCCAACTTTCTTCCCAATCAGTGCTACGAAACATTTCTTTTCCCCACTTGTCGAAGATAATTATTTCGTAGATTAGTAGGTCTTTAGGTGCTTGAATAAACGGTCGCCACGTTCGATTCTTTTCAATCTGGCTATTCGGACTGAAAGCCGTAGGAATGTGGAATTGCCCACAGAAACTGCTGATTAAGCGAATACTGTCGCTCCATTCACAACCGTTGTCTTCAATGTGCAAGGTATATACTCCCGCCTTGCGAACGGTAATATGCTCCGAATTCTCGCCGGTCTGCAACCAATAGTAATTCGCTGTTACACTGTTTACAGGTGCATTCAGATAGACATCTGTTCCATAGCAAACGGTTGTATCTATATAGCCAAATTCAAACACCGGATTTGGGCGTTCTTCAACCCTGAATGCAGCATCGGAAGAACAAATCTTTTCCGTTACGGTTACAGAATAGTCATCGCCTTTGCTCACGTAAATGGAAGGTGTGTTTGCACCTGTACTCCATTGATACAGAGCGTTCGGGCGATACACATCTACCAAATGCGAGTCGCCGGGCATACACAAAAATGTATCTCGAACACTCAGTGCAGGTAAAGGAAAAATCTCAATAGTTGCCACATCCTTAACAGTTTCACATCCATCGCTTACCGCTTTGAGTTGATAATGACCGGCATCATTTGTTGGATTTATATCTATCAAAATCAATTCATTAATAACGCTATCTTTATTGTTTGGAAGTTTCCACGAATAAACAACTCCGGATTTTTCGTTATCTACCCACATCCGTATCGTATCTCCGTTGCAGTATTGCGTACTTTCAACAATGGGCTTAGGGTCAGGACGATAACGCACATTCAAATCTACGGTGTCCATATCTTCACAAGTCCTATTTTTTACTAAAAGCACCACAATACCGCTATCTGCGGGATAGTTCACTTTGATTTGTGGATTGCGGGTAGTGTCTTCGAATACCGATTTCGAAGGCATTTTCAGTTGATATGCACTTGCTGTTGCAGGATTAAACTCAAAATAAACGATTTCTCCATCGCAATAAAAAGGCTTTACACCCTTGATTTCCGGCTGTATTTGCCGATCTACACGAACCTCTTGCGAAGTTGAATCCTTACACCCTTCGAGTTCTACAATCAACATGTATGTTCCTGAATCAGAGAGCTGTGCATTGTCAATATGCACGGAATCTGCGAATACTATTTTTTGAGGATTTCGCCAATACTGTGTGTCTGTGGCGTTTGTGCGAGGCAGGAGGCGCAACAGAGAACCTTCGCATAACTCGGTCGTTTTCTCAATGACATCTGCCTTGGGAACAATCTTTGTTCGCAGGTTGAAAGAATCGGAAAAGGGGCATCCATACAGCGAACGATGCAAGACATATTGCCCGCTATCGGCACGAGAAAGGTTGTTCAAATTCAAGTTTCGTCCGACGATATCCGAGCCGTTTGGAATATCCCAACGATAAATCATATCTTTTTTCAATATGGAGGAAATACCGAACGATGATTTTTCGCACATTGCCGTATCTTTGAAATTTTCCGCCTCAATAATAGCAATATAGTAGTTTGCTGTGTTTTTACAGCCGTATTGGTCAGTTCCTTGAACACTATAAATGACGGTTTCATCGATTGTTGGTCTTACGCGGAGGGTATCTCCTTTCTTTTCCTCGTCTGTTAAATCCTCAGGCAGAATCCATTCATATTTCAATGCCCCGTCGCCTCTAACTTTTAGGTCGAAGTCATCACCGGGCAATACTTTCTCACATCTCATACTGTCATCGGGTATGGTTAAATTTCCGGAAAGGTCAAAAGCCTTAATATTCACATTTGGCAAAGGAAGTGGCGTAATTTGCACAGTGTCTTGTCCCCAGCACTCTGCTTTTTTGGATTTTGCTCTAACGATTGCTTTGAATTTCAGCGTATCATTGACTTGCATTTCTACATTTACGGACGTTTTAGAGGGAATGTTAGGGAGATACCACGTGGTAGTACTTGGATCTATTTCGTCATTGGGAAGTTCAAGCCTAAATTTCACAGTATCGTACAAACACACCGAATCTTTCAAACGAAGATCATAAGACATTCCTTTTATCATCGGAGCCGGTGTGGGGTCTAACTCCAACGTATCACGAGGAGGAGGATCCGAACATACGGTATTCTTAAACGCAACGTATAGTGCTTTATCTGTTCCAACTATGGCAATAACAGCACTATCCGCACGAACATTGTGATGCAAGGTATCCATATTTCCTCCGTCATCTATGCGTAGCCACGAAATCGGTTTGGTTCGATCCGTTGAAACGAAGTCGTTCAAATACAGGGTATCGTTCACACATTGATCGCCAAAACCTGCGGGGTTAAACGACAGTGCATCACGAGAATTTCGCCGAAGTATAACGGAATCAACAACTATACGTGTATTTCTGAAAGGATATGGTGCAGGATATGCAACGATTCCAGTATTTTTCAAAAACACACATTCGGAATTGGTGTAGAAATAGGTTTTTATGGTCTTTTCCTCATCTTCGCCGGGTGCGATATAGGGCATTTGAGTGTTGATTTCCGATGAATTGTAGGGCAAGACGGTATTCCAAATGATATCCGGATCCCAATATTCCCCTGCTTCAGGCATAAAATATGGATTCACATATTCCTTCAAATCCACAGTATTTTCCTCACACACATCAATATACAGTTGGTCGTATAGTTTGGGCAGAGGATGAATGGCTACGTTAATATCTCTAACATAGTTGTCCACTGTGTCTTTCCAAGAGTCTACTGCCTTGATATGTGCCGAAACAACGAAATTTGCCGTAAGCGTATCCAATGGAATGGTAGCCATATACTTAACCGTGTCGCCCCCGTCCGGTAAACGTGTAAACGAAAGCCACGAAGGCTTGTCCCATACCACATCCGAAATGTCGTAGTCCGGCGATTTCTCATTGGGAATGATATACACCAGCAATTCATCGCCTTGACAATAGGTTCCAAATTGCGGTGCGGTCTGATCTATCGGATTGGGTTGATGCAATCTTCCCAAACAATCTTCAATCGGTACTTCGGTGCTTATGGTATCATATATGGCAATACTGTCGCCGTATGAATACGTAAGTTCATAGCGTACTCGTCCGGCCTTTTGCATTTTCAGCATATAGTGTCGAGCCTTTTCCGGATTCGGGGAGTTTTGGAGAATAAACTGAGTATCAATCTTTGCATTAGGATCATTGTGTGTAAATTTCACATCTATAATCCGTCCGTTTTTATTGGAAAGACCAAGTTCCATCCATGTTTCTGCTCCTCTGCAAAGAATATCGTCGTCGGCATCCAACGATTCTATGTACAAATCCGGATTGCAGGCGGTTTTGGTCATATTGCGAATTCGTTTGTGAATGTCTTTGCTTGGACCTTTTTCGTAGTACTTTAAATTGTATGATATTGAATCTGTTGTATAAGAGATGAGTTTGAACGCATAGATCAGTTCCGAACTATCCGCAGAAAACACGGTATCGTAATATCCAAATTCTTGCACTGAATTAGGCGGAAAAACCCAATCCAAATCCACGATGTAAGCATTTGGAAGCCGCCGTTGATGAATCATAATCAAATTTGTGTCGCCCTTGCATTCCTCCTGTATCATCTCTATGCGAGGATAGCATTCATCGTCCATCCCGGGATATAAGGTCGTATCCAACGTTTTCGCCTCTCCGCAAGAGGTAAAATGGACGGTAATCGGAATACCCGGACGTCCAATCCAGCTGTGAATCGTATCTTTGTAGTGAAAGAGGGCACTTGTCATAGATGCGGATAGCGGATAAACCGTATGAAAAGAATCCGCATAGTGTACAGAAGGCAAAGGATTGAACACAATTTTGTTGATCGAAAACTGATCTTGATAACTATAAAATTCCAACTTCAAGGTGTCGCCAATACAATATGTGCTTTCTATCAACAAATTGATTTTTGCTTTGAAATACAGCGTGTCGTAGTAGATCGGATTGGATTTTCCCTGACATTTGTTAAACGAATGCGCTTCAATGTAGATGGTGTCATCATTCTTCGGGTCGTAGCGAAAGCGATACACATCTTTTCCTCCCGATGCTCCCTTAAAATCAAGGCGTAGGGGATAGCCATTTTGAGATCGACAGTGAATGCTATCCGTCGTCATCTCGAAACTCTCCCTCAATGGGTTGACAACCTGAAAATAAATATCTTCATCCGGACAAGGTTCTCCAACCAAAGTTTTATCTCGAGTTTCTGACCATCGGCTTTGCAGTCTGCATTCGTTAGCATGTTTGACCCTTATACTCACTTTGACATTGGTCAGTGTAACCAAGCTCAATCCGCATTCATTGGATTTGTAAAGGATTGCAGATAATGTTCCCTCATAGAGATCACCCCCAAGAGATATTGGCATCTTCACGGTATCGCTATAATGCTTATTGCCGTTCAGAGTCCAACTTAAACTTGCTAAATCCACAGAATCAACGTAATCGTATTCAATCAAATCTTCCAAAGAGTATGTACATCCGGGGCAAAGTTCCACTTCCCAAGGCGTTCGAACCATAATTCTCGTGGTATCTACTTGTGGTCTAACGTTCACGGCATAACGTATTTGATGATAGGCTGCATCTCCACAAATCCGGCTACGGGCGGTAATCAGAAACGTTGTGGTCTTCATCAGTGCTATGGTGCTACTGTCGTTGTAGGAACGCATTGTTGTGAGGTCATACCACGTTACTTCATCCGCATTTGTTCGCTCATCCGTTACAGCGTAGATTTCTTCGCCATAGCAAATGGTTGTGTCTCGTGGTGCATGGATTGCAACAAATGGTCGTGGAACAGCCTGAATATAAATGGTATCGTAATAGGTTTGACTATTATAGGTTGACCAAAAAATCGCAGTATCGCCCGAAGAACGCACGTCAATGTAGGCTTCGTACAAGTTGCTGACATTTCTATCGTAATCTGTTCCATCCAAGCGTTTCCAGCCTATTGGATTGGGCGATATGCCTGAAAGATTCGTAAAACCTACGGCAGTGGACGTATTGAATCGCATGCCCTCACAAAAAGGGATTCTGCTTCCATTGAAGACATAGGCAGGGTCTGCTTCAATACAAAATATCGAAACAAATAGCAATAAAGTGACTATGAGAACTTTCCTAAATCTCATCCATACGCAGTATTATCATACGCAAAGATACGATTTTTTTTGTTAAAATGCAAGTTTTTTTTAATGAATAACGGATCTAAGCGTCTCAACCATTTCTGCGTATTCCGTGTCGGAAAGATAGTTTTTTTGCGGGTTCATCGTAAATGTTCCGCCGAAATCGGGACCGTCAACATACTTGGGGACTAAATGAAAATGCAAGTGTTTCAACTTGTCGGAATATGCGCCATAGTTGATTTTTTCGGGATTGAACACGGCTTTCATCGCTTTGGCAACAGCGTTCACATCTTTCATAAATGCGAGCAATTCCTCGTCAGTCAGATCGTACAACTCTTTGTTGTGGTCTTTGTAAGCCACCACACAGCGTCCGTGATAGGTCTGTTCCTTGAACAGAAATGCCGATGACACGGAAAGATCGCAAATTTCAATCATCAGATTGTGAAAGGTTTCGTTTCTTTGGCAGTATAGACAGTTTTCCATTGAAAGGTTTTTTGATATTATTTTATTTTTTGATTTGTAATCTGCTAATCGGTGCGTACACAACGCAGTGTTTTGCCTTGGTTTTTATTTTTATACAGATATTCATACATGTGCAGATTGTTATTTTTAAATGCCATAGTTCCTGCGTAGCTCAATCCGGTAAAGGTCATTGCTCCATTGTAAATCCTAATTTCCATACCTATATCCAAACTCAATTCAGAAACAGAGAGAACTTCTCCCGGCCCCCGGCCTCTAAATAATTTACTGTCGATGAATTCACCTGTATTTTTATTGTATACATGAAAAAATCGATCT
>QMCD01002020.1_pt1 | contig 19149 bp, 38 predicted proteins | sample 1821841 | NCBI WGS metagenome assembly QMCD01 (sample SAMN01991225, study PRJNA193472) | Termite gut metagenome, whole genome shotgun sequencing project. | isolation source: worker | host: Macrotermes natalensis
ATATATTATGAAATTAAGTGATTTTTTAGCAGTATATGATGGTAATATTAGTGATTTAAGTATTCGTATGTTAAATAATGATGGGAACTTATTAGAATATATTACAGAATCTACATTAAGAAAATTACCATCTAGTATTTTTAATGCAGATATCTAGTCTATTTATGTTGGGGAAACTAAAAAGATTGATGTTGATATAAAAGCTATTAACATATCGCAAACCAATAATACATTAAATAACATAATTCAAAGATTAACTAAAATAGAAGAGTATATATCTAAAAAAGAAAATAAAAAAATATAATTGATATTTTAGGCGGTTACAGCATACCATAATGCCGTCTAGTTTCCAAATTTTCTTATATATTTTAATATAATTGACACAACAAAATTAGAATTATTACATTCGCTAAAGCGTTTACATTCGCTAAACCATAAAGCATAGTAAAAAGAGTTGTATGCTCAATTATATTAGTAGAGCGGGGGAGAAAGATAAGCACTTCACACTTGTTTATTTTATGTAACCCGCTCTATTTTTATCTAAAAAAGGAGTGTTTTTATAAATGAAAGAGTTACATTTATATTTAGGAGATAATTTTCCAAACGATACAGTAATAAGTTTTATGACAACACATACGAGAATCAACCAGATGAATGAGCAGTTTGATGGTGGGCTACTTAATACTACACAACCATCAGCAATTACACCACTACGATTTATCGAAGGATGGCAATGCTTTGTACACTTTGGTAAAGGTAATGCTGCATATGAAATAAAGGCTGAAAACGAAGTACGGTAAAATGAAGTCAGAACTGACACTTAAAATAGAGAAACAGCTATATAAATCAATTAGAAAAATAGGAACATACGTCATCTGGGAGATAACACCAACATTTAAAGGCAACGAACGTGTAGACTGCATGACTTATAATGGCAAAACATGGCGTTGCTATGAGATAAAAACATCAGTAGAAGATTTTTATAGCAAGGCCGCAAAAACATTCATTGGTCATTATAATTATTATGTTCTAACTCAAGAATTATATAACAAAGTAAAAGATGAAATACCTGATTGGGTAGGAGTTTGGGTTAATGGAGATATAATAAAAAACCCAAAAAAACAAGAGCTTAAAGTAAATGAAAATGAGCTAAAAAACTGTGCCATACGATCATTAGAAAGAGACGCCGCAAAGTTTTATAATAGTGAATTTAGAGATTTATTTACTACTCATAATAAAGCGCTATCAAAAATTAAAAAACAAAATAAAAGAATAAGAGAATTAGAGAAAGAATTACAATTCAAAAAAATAGAAAAAAGATTAGGAGATAATCCTATATATATATGAATACTTTAGCAATAGAAGCCGAACTAGCTCAAAAATATAAATATCAAAGATTGCCAGAAGAAGAAGCCGACAAGTATGTAAAATTATATACAGATAATATACCAAAGTTCCTTCCTATTTCTGGTGGACATATCCCATTATTTACTTCAAAAGGTACAATAATAACAGAAGGATATAAAAGAATAGTTGTAGGTCATTATGGAGCTTTCGTTGAGTTTGATTATAATAATGCTTATAGTGGCTATTATGTTGTTCAGCCAGGTCAAGAATATAGGATAAATGATCCAAAATATTCTAAAAATGTAAAATATATTTGGTATACTATTAATGATGAAAGCAACATTAAAATATATTATCAAAAGAAAAAAGTAAATTATGCTGATTATTTACCCAAAAATTATTATGTTTCAGTTCATGAGGTTTATATAAGAGAGGATGAATAAAATGACGGCGGCGCAAGTAGTACAATTAGAAACTGCTGCAATAAAGTGTAAGTTTAATATACATGATGCAATATATTACTATAATCATTGGATGCTTACGCAAGATCAGCACGGGGTAAAACCTAATGAGTATGTATGCATATGTTTAGCAATACACAAATATACCAAACAAGATAAAAACTTAGTAGCACAATATGCAAAAAAGTTATATCAAACATATAACTATCTTTCACTCTGGCCGATACTTCGTTTTATAGAATTACACAATATTGAATTAGAAGAAGATAATATGATTTATCCATTAGTAAAAATGCGCAATGAAGTGACTGATATACTAGGGTTTTAAATAATGAAAAAAGAAATTATAATATGTGATTGTTGCCAAAGAGCAAATGAAACTAAAACATTGTTTATAAAATCTGATGGAGAAATAAAACCTTATGATATATGTTTAGATTGCTGTATAATGCTACTTGAAACTATGCAAGATTGGAATGAAATAGAAGATATTATGTCAGCCAGAGGAAAGACTTATAATTTATTTTGAAAGGAATTAAATATATGAAAAAGTTTATATACATTATTATTACTACATTAGCTGTTATTGGGTTGCTAAGTGCATGTGGTGTAAGTTCAAGTAGGGGAACGAGAGTGGATACATTAAATACAATAGAGGCTACGAATGATCTACAAATTAGTCAGCCAACGCCAACAGATATTGAATATAGCATACCAAGATATCTATTAAGTAAAAGAGCTTACTGGATCAATGGACAGAGAGATAAGGCTAGAAATTTACCATGTCCAATAGCTGATATGCCGTTAGGACAGTTAGTATTAGTGTCTGATACTGGCGCTATTGTAGGTAAATTTATTGTTGAAGGAATGATAATTGGGCTTAATACTTACCTAACACCTGATAGTGAATATTACGAGTATTCAAGCCCAAGTTATACAGTATCAAATAAATGGTTAGCAGATATAGATGGAACATATGGTATGAATGAATCAGGTATATTTTGGTTTGATTCTACAGGATTATATGGTCAATGGTCAGGCGATTATTTATATACAGACATTCCTATTGAAGTAAATGATCCTGTTATAAGGATGGTTGAGTAAGTAAATGAAAAATATATTACCATCAATTGGGATTTTAGTTTTAGTATGTTTATTGATTATTTCTATAAAAGCATTTCAGTATTATATTGGCCCGCAAATAGTAGCCATAGATAATAAAATTGATAAACGCATTCAGCAAGTAGACGATAGAACAAGTTATGAAACCCAAAAGAAAGTGGAAGATACATGTCGCGCAATGATATCAAACTATACTTCTGATAAATTAACTTATGAGCAATATAAGAATAGCCAACAAGAAAAAGATATAGACTATGCAAATGCCGCCAAGATTAGAGCAAATAGAACTGCTAGCACATATAATAACTATATACTTGAAAATTCATTTATATGGGAAGGTAATATACCAAAGGATATAAATTATGAATTACAATATATCGAATAATAATGAAACCTTACTTCTGGGTGATTGTCTTGACGAAATGCAAAAATTAGTGTATAATGGAACTATAGTAGATATGATACTTTGTGATTTACCGTATGGTATCACACAGAATAAATGGGACGCTATTATACCACTAGATAAATTATGGGAATGCTATAAAAAACTAATAAAACCTAATGGATGTATATGTTTGTTTGGGTCTGAACCTTTTACTAGTCAGTTAATAATGAGCAACATTAAATGGTTTAAGTATAACTGGATATGGCAAAAGAATAGAACAACAGGATTTCTAAATGCTAAAAAACAACCAATGAATGATCATGAAACTATAAGTGTGTTCTATGATAAACAATGTTTATATAATCCACAAATGACAAAAGCTGAAAAGTTATATAAAAGAGAAAAAGTTAGGCGTAAAAATGAACCAAATAATTATGGAAAAGAGAAAGACTATATAGCTTATGAAACAGGATTAAGATATCCAAAGCGTATAATATATTTTAATAATAACTTTGTAAGTAAACAGGTTCATCCAACACAAAAGCCAGTAGATTTATGTGAATATCTAATTAAAACTTATACAAATGAAGGTGATATAGTATTAGATAATTGTATGGGTTCTGGAACAACTGGTGTAGCTTGCAAGAATATTGGTCGCAAATTTATAGGTATAGAAAATAATGAAAAATATTTTAACATTGCTAAAGAAAGAATTGAGGTATAATTGAATGAATTTTACTCACTGTTTATCTGATACTTGTCCAATGCGAAATAAATGCGGACGTGCCATGTATTACTCATGTCTAAGTGATGCATACGATTTCTTTGAGAATGAAAAGTGTGGCGATGAAGATGATTATTTAATGGAATTATCTATTCGAGAAGTGAAAGAAAATGGAGGCATTAAAAAATGAGTAATCAAGCAATGAGTAGGTATAATGCATACTTTAATTATCAAAATGAATTTGAACATACGAAATGGATAGAGAAAATTCCTTATATTAGTTTTCCTTCTGAATGGCAAGTGCAGGTAATACCGCCATTTGGTGGAGCAATAGTAAGGTTTAGAATTAAACATCCTAATGAAAATTATGTATCGGTATATTTAGATGGCTATGATCTATTAGGTATTTATTATACAGAAGAGAATGGGTTTGAGCCTTACTGGGAAATATGTCCTTATGAAGATGACGTTTATCGGTGTAAAATGAATGATACTAACGAGTTGCTTGAAGCCATAAAATATAGTCTTGAAGTAGGAAAGAAGAGATAATATTGAGTTTATCTAAAGAGATTGAATTGATACTTGCCATACTTGATCAATGTAAATCAGATAAAACTTGGTACGAGAATGAACTAAAAGAGATTGAGTTACAAGAAACTAATATAGCTCATTATATGATTGGGATAGGCGAAGAAAATGAAATCCCTCCAAAATATAAGAAAAGAGCTAAATTGGCTACTGAATTACAAAAGCTATTATTATGCCGTCGAGCTGCAAAAGATAAATTGGAAGTTATTAAAATACTTGCTACTGCTTTAGAAACCGATACAGTAATGCAACAAACTATAAATAAATTAAGACAAATATTAGGTCAAGTAAGATCAAAAGAAAAATCAATGTTAAACAGAAAATATAATGATAGAACTTATAAAAATCAGCCAGATGAAAAATTGAAGTCAGGATTAAATACTATGATAAAGGAGTGGAAGAAGGGAAACAAAAAACATGGATAAGATATATTTAATTTCAGGAAAATCAGGTTCAGGCAAAAGTGAATTTGCAAAGACGGCAAGCGATATATTGTCGGCCAGAGGAAAGAAGGTATTAGTTGCGGCATTTGGTGATTTAGTAAAGCATGTGGCTAGGACATTCTTTGGATGGGATGGTAAAAAGAATGAAGCTGGCAGGGCACTATTGCAAAAAATAGGCACAGATGAAGTGCGGGGGCATTATAAAAAGTTTTGGGCAGTATATCTGGCGGCACTAATTGATATATTTCAAGATGAATGGGATTATATATTCGTGCATGATGTAAGATATAAAAATGAGATAGAGGTGATGCAAGAATTTTTGCCGCAACGTGTTATAACGATACGAGTTGACAGAAATATTACTAATTCATTAACAGAAGAACAAAGAAATCATTCGTCAGAAACAGAACTAGATAACTACTGGTGGGACTATAACTTTGAAAATAATAGAAAACTAAAAGACTTTAAGACTAAAATAACAGAATTTATTAATAAAACTATCCCTGCCGGAGGTGTATAATATTGGCTAATAAAGAAGAAAAGTTAGTATATCTGGCTGGGCCACCAAATAAAATTAAAGCATTATTAAAAAGATTCAAAAAAAGGTTTCCGCATATAATTTTTCGTAGTATAGATGATATAAGTTCTTTAGCTAAAAATAAAATTAGTTCTGATGATATGAAACTAGGTAGTTCCAAAACACTTGAAGAATGGACAGATTGGTTCCTTGACAGAGTAGATGAAGTATGGGTATGGGAAGATTATCGTGGCGTAGAATATGAGAAAGCGCTTGAGAGAGGTATGAAAATAAAAATATATGAATCAGGCATTAAGAAGCCTACTTGATAATAATAGGCTAGAGTTTTGTAAATATAGATGTAGAATCATAAAAGATGATGAATCACACCTTAATCCAAATACAGTATATGAACATTGTTATTATTGTCCAATTAAGGACTTTAATGATTATATTGAGAAAGAAGTGGAAAAATTATGGAGAAAAACTTAAAAGTAATGTGTGATAGATGTGAAAAAAATGAGGCAGATTATATATTAACATCGTCATGTTGCGAAGAATGCTTTAGTAAAACAGCTAATGAATGTGAGTGCAATACGATCGAAGATGATAGACCAACATTATCCATATCAATAAGTTCAAACGATGTTAATAAAATAGTAAGTCTAATAAATTCATTAGAATACCCAGATTGTTTTTCGCATATTTCAATAAGTATTATAGATAGGGATGATTAATAAATGAATAGAGCTGAAAGGCGCGGGCAAGAAAAGTATTATAGTAAGTACGGATTTACAAAAGAACAAGTTAAAGCATTCCTATCTAAACAAGCAGATGATATTCCATATAACGATCATAAGATAGTTAATTTAGAAAAAGTAAAACTGCGGCATACAAAGTCAGAAACAGCCGAACAAAAAGAGTTTATAGATAAGTATAATCAAGTAATATTTACTGCGCAAACAAGACTACAAGGAGAAGCTTTTACCCTGGCTGAAGATACAAAAGAACCAAAAATAATTTTTGACAAGGAATTTGCCATAAGAGTATTTGATAAACATAAAACATCAAAATCATTAAATACAGATAAGCTTAATGTTGAAAAAGTTATAGATAAATGTATTGAAAATGGAAATCTACCAGAGCTAATATATACATTTAGATAGGGGATTATTTATTATATGACAAGAGATACATTTGTTCGCATGATGATGGTGTTTGATAATGAAATTAAAGTACAGCATAAACTTAATGTGGCTTTAGAGAATTCTCCTTTTGAATATAGTATTGAATTACCAAATATGCATCAAATTATGATAGATTATATTAAAGGATATTTTAATTTATCAGAAGAACAATTATATAATATGTTTGATTTAGCATTTATGGAAACTAATGATAATAGACTAGATAATAGTGAAGTTTATGCTAATTTGTATGATAACTTCTTTGATGAAAATATTAATAAAATAAATGAAGTAGTATCATTAGAATTATTCGTTGATATAATGAATAGAATAGATGAATATCATAAATTTGATAATAAATTATATAATATTATATCCAAAAGATATAAGGATTTTGATTTGATAGATTATAGTTTAGAATCAGAGATAGTTAATGCGCTTGAAGAAGATTTCAATGACGAGGATAATCAATGGATTAGTTATTTTATGTATGAATTAGATATGCTTAAAAATTTCAAGTTAGGAGATATAGTATTTGAAGGAGTAAATATTGATGTCTCAACTTGGTATAAAGCATATGACTTTTTATTGGATAGGATGAATGAATGATAGATGAAATGATGAGAATGATTCTCAAGGCTAGAAGAATTGGATATGTAGCCTTGGAAGAAGATATGGAATATATGGGTAATAGTAATTATGATACACTTATAAAATTAGGTTTAGAATTATTAATAAATGGTTACGATTCTGATATAATAAAACAAGTATTTAATAATCTAATAGAATATAGTAATTTTGAAGATGTAAATGCTATTGATATTAGAATGATACTATGTTTTATAATGTGCTTGTATAATGAAGAAAATCCATATATGGCAGAATGTTTACTTTATTCTAATATTGGTAAGGTAAAGTATAAAGGAGTAGAAAGTAAGTAAATGAATAATATTCTTGTATATTCGAATGATTGTCCAAAGTGCAAGATTCTAAAAACTAAATTAACAAATGCAGGTATAAAATTTACAGAAACATCAAACTTTGATTATTTACAAGAGAAAGGAATTCTTAATCTACCTGTAATGCAGATAGGAAATGAATTATATCAGTATGTTGAAGCAATTAAGTGGATTAACGAAAAGGTGTAATATATGGATATATCTTTAAAACTCTACAAACCGTTTGTCGCATGTTGGAATAAAATGAGAGAAAAGTATGGAGAAGAATTTGAACATTTAAATGGACTTCATAATAGTAACTTAAATTTTACTGATTTCATAGATAATTTTATAGATAGCGATAACGTTGCAAATGCAACAATTGATTCTAATGCAAATAATAGTTCAAAAGATATACGTACATTAATGTCTGAGATGAATAAACCACATACAAAACTTCTATCATATAATAAAATATTTTATGAAATAGTAAAAAAATATGGACTATCTGCTGCTGAAAAATGGCTAGAAGAAGAGTGGAGTGGTGGTTATTATCTTCATAATGCCTCAAATTCTTCATTACAGCCATATTGTTTTTCATATGATTTAGATGAAATAGCCGAAAAAGGATTATTTTTCATAAATAAATTTAGGACAAATGCTCCAAAACATCTAACTACTTTTAATAATCATGTATTAGAATTCGTAAGTTGGACATCCAACAGAACAAGTGGTGCAGTAGGATTAGTTAGTTATTTTATATACTCATATTATTTCTGGATGAAAGATATTGAGAATGGATATTACTTAAAAGATCCAGAGACTTATCGTAGACAATGTTTTCAACAATTTATATATGACTTAAATCAACCATATTTACGTGTTGTTGAATGTTCTTTTACAAATGTTACTATAATGGATAGGCCATATTTAGAAGAATTATTTGGTGGAAGAACATATCCGGATGGAAGTTTTGTTATAGATTATATCGAAGGAATAATAGAACATCAAAAGGTATTTATGGAAACCGTTTCAGAGATACGCAAAGAAACTATGATGACTTTCCCCGTGATTACCTACTCATTACTATTTCAGAATAATAAGTTTGTTGATGAAGAATTTGCTAGATGGTGCAACAAACATAATATGGAATGGTGTGATGCTAACTTTTATGTAGGAAATGATGTTAGTACATTAGCACAATGTTGTCGAGTTTTGGGAGACTTCTCGAAGTTAAAAGGCTTTATTAATTCTATTGGTGGAACATCATTAAAAATTGGATCCGTACAGGTTAATACAATAAATTTACGACGTATTGCTTTTGAAGCAAATAATAATGAAGAAAAATATTTAGAAATATTAAAAGATAAAGTTGATCTATGTATTAAAGTTTTGGATGTAATAAGACATATTATAGTCAGAAATGAGCAGAAAGGATTATTGCCAAACTATACACATAAATTAGTAAATATAGAGAATCAATTTAATACTATAGGAGTAAATAGTTTATTTGAATGTATAGAAAACTTTGGATATGTAAATACTGATGAATTTGGTAATAAATCATATTCAGAAGATGGAGTTAGATTCGCTTCAAAAATACTTGATTATATAAATGAATTAAAAGATTCATATGATTTTAACTATAGTATTAATCTTGAATTTGTACCTGGTGAAAGATGCGCTGTGATAAACTGCAAAAAAGATAGTTTATTATATAATGATGATAAGTATTTTATATATTCTAATCAGTATATTCCACTTATGCAAAAATGCACTCTTGATGAAAAGATTAAGTTGAGTGCTTTACTTGATCCAAAATGCGGCGGTGGAAATATACTTCATGCAAATTGTGATGCTCCTTTTACTAATGAAGAACAATCATGGGATCTATTAAACTATATAGCTAAAGCGGGTGTAATATATTTTGCCTATAATCTTCAAATATCTGTATGCGAAGATGAACATGGATTCTATGGTGATATATGTCCGAAATGTGGTAAGCCAAAAGTAGATACTTATCAACGTGTAGTTGGATTTTTAACTGGTGCATCAACATACAGTAAAGAACGTAAACTAGAACATTCTAAAAGGTATTGGTATAATCTAAATGATAATTAAAACTTTAATAGATGAAGATTTTGTGAACTATAAAAAATGTTGTATGTTTATTGCAATGCCTAAATGTTCTGGTAAGTGCTGGCGGGAATTAAACCTCCCGCCTTCCATTTGCCAAAATGATCACATACGAAATCAGCCAGACATAGAAATATCGTCAGATGAAATAATAAAAAGATATTTAGCCAATCCAATATCTCATGCAATTTGTTTTGGTGGATTAGAGCCTTTTGATTCATTAGATGAAGTGTTAGATTTCATTATAAAATTTAGAAAAGTATCAGATGATGATATAGTGATTTATAGTGGATACAATGCAGACGAAATACAAGAAGCATTGACTTTATTAAAAGAACATAGTATAATAAATATATACATAAAGCTAGGCAGATATCACCCAGAAGGAAAAAAGAAGTATTGCCCGGTACTCGGCGTTGCATTAGCAAGCGAAAATCAATATGCAATAGGGGGTAATTAGTGAAACATATAAAACTACCAAGTCCTACTGATTTTGATGACCATGGCGATTATGGAGCTGCTATATCTGAATATTTAGATTATCTACTAAAAGAATACGATATGTTAAAAATAAATAAAGAAAAAGGAGATGCCCAAATTGAAAGTTTATCTGACTGAAATAACAGGCATACCAGACGCAATTATGGCAATGTATATGAGTAAGCGTACATGGACGTCAGAACTAGAACAAGGCATTAGAGAAGTATGCCACATGGTTCTTTCTCCTACTGGGCGAATAAAAGAAGATGCAAATCCGGATGCTGTTACTATGTTTGAAAATTTATTCGGCAAGGTAATAAAGTGGGGCAAAAAGCATCCAACACTATTACGTTTCATAGATATGAGTGTAACAGTGGAAGGCTTGCACCGAGGCGGGCAAGATGATTGGGATTCTCATGTAAAGCGATTTGACAACCGTATTATTAGATCCAGCACACGGCTTGCAACTTTTGGCAATGAAATGTCTGACTACTATAAGGATAAAATTATTCCTACTGATATAGCTGCACAAATCCTGCAAATAGAAATGCCAGATGAATTTTGTCACAATGGAAATAGATATGTAAAAGCAACAAACGGGTATATACTTTCCTCTCTGGCTGATAATAATGATGTAAAACGTGGTTTATATATGTTAAGTATACCAAGCAACTTTATATTCAAAATAAACCTCACAGAATGGTCGCACGTCTATAAAGAGCGAAGGGGTAATACCAATGCCCACCCTGAAGTAAAGGCGTGTTGTGAAGCAATTATGGACGAATTACAGTATGCTCATAAGCAACTTACAAGAGAGTTATTTTTGGAGATAATCAATTGATAAAATATGTGTCAGGCAATTTGCTTAAATCAGACGCAGATATATTAATCAATACTGTGAATTGCGAGGGTTATATGGGAAAAGGTATAGCTCTCCAGTTTAAGAAAACATTTCCTAAAACTAATGAATCATATATTATTGCGTGTAAAAGTGGTAAACTTAAAATTGGTACACTCCATTATTTTATTGAAAATGGAAAAACTATTATTAACTTTCCTACTAAAGATAAATGGCGTATGAGTTCAAAAATTGAGTATATTGAAAAAGGATTAGATGAACTTATAAAACTTCTTAATGAATTAAAACCAAAATCAATAGCAATGCCCGCATTAGGTTGTGGATTAGGTGGTTTAATTTGGGAAGATGTAAAAAATATTATAGAGTATAAATTAAATCCTATCTCAAATTATATTGATATATTTGTTTATAAGCCATTATAAGTAGGAGAAATAAAATGATTAATAAATCAAACATATCTAATTATTCAAATACTAATGATTATGCATGCTAGAATATGCTAATGAAATAAAAAGTGGTAAGTATGGTATAGTTCATATAAAATCATTAGAAGAAAGAGTAGCTCAGTTAGAAAATGAAGTAAAAGTATTAACCCAAAAATTATTAGATATTGAAAATAAGAATAAAATTAATCATACAACTTTAATCGGATTTGATGAATAGTTAGGAGGAATTAGATGGAACTGAAAATTGTAAGATGTCACCCAGATGCAAAATTACCTTATAAGAGAGAAGAAGATGGATGTTATGATTTATATGCATGCTTTGATGAGAATGAGTTAATGTGGGAAGTTGGAGATATAAAATTAGTAGGTACTGGATTAAAAACTTACTTTAGTAATGAATACTTTATACAATTACATGAAAAAAGTTCAGCATTTAAGCAAAGATTATTGATGCGTTCCGGCATTATTGATTCCGGCTATCGCGGCGAGATATTTGTTTGCTTAGAAAATAATACAGATAAGCCAATAGAAATCTCAAAGAGTATAAATGATTACGAAATTACGGAAGATTATATACGCATTCCATATAACAAGTCTATTTGCCAATTTAGCTTGCAAAAAGTTGAGAAAAGTAGTATATTAGAAATAAGCCAAGAAGAGCTAGATACTTATAAATCAGAAAGGGGAGAAGGAGCAATTGGAAGCACAGGTAAATAACTGCGAATCATGCAAAATACCAATTAACAATCCTAATAAAGAGTATAGGTGTTTATTTTGCTGGGAGACTTTTAAATATGACCAGGCTGGTAAAGATGGAGGATATATATACTGCCCAAAATGTGGTAATATAAGTGTTGAAAATGAGTAGTAGTATTTATAGATGTAATGAATGTTTATATGAATTCAATAATCCTATAAAGTTTAAAGATGATTGGCTAGAGCACTTTGGGAAACTAGAAAGATGCGAATGGTTAGGTTGCCCAAACTGTACTTCTTCTAATTTTGAAGAGATAAGCTACAGAGAGGATATAATTAATGATAATCAATGCTGATATGTACTACGATTTAGTTAAAAGAGTAGAACGTATTGAAAAAGTATTAGATGAACATATACAAAAAAGTGAGTTTTTATTTAATACTATTGAGAAATTTGTAAATGAATTAGATTGTAAGGTTGATAAGTTTGGAAATATGGTTTTAAGTAGTATGGAATCAGATATTGAACTTGTAAAAGAGGTTACAGTAGCTGTTGATAATGTGACAGAAGCTTATAATCGAATTAAAGTGAAGGAGAATAAATAGGAACATCTAATGTTTAATGTATGAAAGTTAGTAATAGGATAAAAGATATTATAGGACAAAAATTTGGTAATTTAACAGTATTATATAGAGAAGAAGATTATATATCTCCTAAAAATAAAAAAACAATAGCTAGATGGCTTTCAAAATGTAGCTGCGGAAATCATAGAATATCATATACATATGAATTAAATAAAGGACATCATACAGATTGTGGACATTGTAATAAAGATTCGAAAAAGGTATTGGGAACTCATCAAATAAGATATAATAATGAATATATTTTAACTGGAAGTCATGGTATATGCATTATACGTCCAGGCATAGAGTTTATATTTAGTCTTGAATCATATAATAAAATAAAAGAATACAAATGGAAAGTTCACCCTGGAGGACAGTATATTATAACAGGTAATAAAATTAATAGTAAACATAAAATATATTATTTACATAGAATTTTAATGGATGTTACGGATAGAAATATTCAAATTGATCATATTAATAATAATCCAAGAGATAATAGATTAGAAAACCTAAGAACATGTACTTCATCAGAAAATAGACGAAATATTAGAATTGGAAAATATAATACTAGTGGAGTTGTTGGAGTTTATTATATGAGTAGAGAGAATAAATGGGGTGCTACAATATCTATGAATGGAAAAAATATAACATTAGGATCTTTTGATAATTTTGATGAGGCAGTAAGAGTGCGCAAACAAGCTGAAATAGATTACTATGGAGATTTTAGATATAGGCCAGAAATGGATTATAGAAATAAGAAAGTAGAGGTTATTTAATGGCATTACAATTAAGAAAAGCACAGAGAAGTCGTGTTAAATTGAGGGTCGGAATTGCAAGTCCAGCAGGTGGAGGTAAAACTTTATCATCTCTCTTAATGGCATATGGATTTATGAAAGGAGAATATCCTAATTTATCTGATACTGAATTATGGAATAAGATTTGTGTTATAGATAGCGAGAACGGTTCTGGAGAACTATATGTAAATAAGCATACCAATTCATTTACTGTAGGAGAATATAATGTAATTAGCTTAGATAATAATTTTGATCCAAATACTTATATATCTGCTATAAAAATGTGTGAAGATGCCGGAATAGAAACAATTATTATTGATTCCGCTAGTCATTTATGGATGGATTTATTAGATAAACAAGGTGCCGCTGCAAAGAGGACAGGTAATTCATATACCGCATGGCGTGATATTACTCCATTGCTTACTAAGTTTGTAGATACTATGCTTCAAAGTAAAGCACATATAATTGCTACAATGCGCAGTAAAACAGAATATGTTCAAGAAAAAGATGCAAACAATAGGACGATCGTAAGAAAAGTGGGAATGTCGCCAGTTATGAGAGATTCTATAGAATATGAATTCAGTGCCTACTTTGAAATTGATACAGATCATAATGCATATTGCAGCAAAGATAGAACGTCTATTTATGATGGTAAATATATGATTATTACTCCAGAAGTTGGAATTAAACTAGTTGAATGGACAAAAGAAGCACCAGAAAATATTCAACCTCAAGTTATTGCACAAGAAAAACCAAAATTTACTCCAGCAACAGAACTAGATATTAAAACAATAAAATCCGAAATAACTCAACTAGCAAAAGAAAAAATTGAATCTGGCGTAAACCGTGATATTCTACAAGATATAGTTAAAAAACATAACGGTTCTCCAAATCCTAATGCAATTATAGATGTTGAAGTAGCAAAAGCAGTTTTAGAAGAAATTAAAACTATATTATCATAAATAATAAATAGATAAGGATGATATATAATGTTAAATCAAATCATACTTCAAGCAAATCTTACCAAGGAACCAGAAGCTCGTGCCACAAAATCAGGCAAGCAAGTAGTTCAATTATCAGTTGCATGCAATCGTGACTTTAAACAAGAAGGTCAGCCATCCGTAGATTATTTCAATGTAATTTGTTTTGGTGCAACAGGTGAGTTTGTACAGAAATATTTTAAGAAAGGACAGCAAGCCCTAATTGTTGGTTCAGTACAAAATAGGTCATGGGACGGCAAGGATGGAGCAAAACACTATGCAACTGATATTATAGCAAAGGAAGTTAAATTTGCTGGTACAAATCAGAATAAATCAGGCGGGAGTAGTAATGGAGTTCCTTTTGAATCTGCGGAAGAAACGCCTTGGTAGATAAAAGGAGAATAAAAAATGAGTTTAGTATCAAATGATAAAATAAGCCAGATAGAGAAAGCATTTACTTACCATGCTCCTAAAGCTGGTCAGCCAGAGAAATATGAAGAATTGCGTGATATGGCTAAAACATTTGCACTTCTTATCAATACACTTTGTCCAGATAGTAGAGAAAAATCTTTAGCTATAACCAAACTTGAAGAATGTATTATGTGGGCAAATGCTTCTATTGCAAGAAATGAATAATAATTAAAATAATTGGCACCTATTATTAAATTATAGTAGGTGCCTTTTTGAAAGGAAGATTGTTATGACTAAAGTAAAATATGTAATGGATAAGCCAGATGGATGCGAGAATTGTCCTCTTGCAGTACATGAAAGTATTTTTATGAGATGTATACCATTAAAAGATCGTATATGTTGGGCTAATAAAATGATTGATAAAAGATGTCCTCTGGTTGAAGATATATCTGATATAAATGATAAAAAAATAATGATGGATATTATAGAAAAATTAAGCGATGAATATGATAATTATATTGATAAGTTTTATAAGAGGTGAAATAATGAATAACTATGAAATCTTATGGAATGAACTTAGAAAAAGAATATGGGGAAAGATTAGTTCAAATAGTAAAAACCTGAGAACTAATATTGGTTATTACAATATATTAGATATTATGGATGAATTAGAGGATACATTATTAGATAAGCACTTTGAAGATTTGGATAAAATAGAAAAATTTTTGAAACAATATGATTATTATAATAAAGAAAATGTAGATAAATTCTATATACCGCCTGTAAGGGTTTAGATGTGGGGGATGAAAATATGAATGATAATGATATTTTTTTTGATAATATTAAAAGATTATTACTAATAGTAATACGTATTAAACATAATGATGCTTTCTACAATATGGGTTATAATAATAACTATTTTAATATATTAGATTTTATAAGTGATTTAGAATATAACTTAGAAATTACAAAAATCCCAAATAAATTAAGTGTGAGAATCATGTCTAAAAGTATAACACATGAATTATCTGACAATATAAATAAAATAGATAAACTTATAAAACTATTAAAAAATGAATTTGAAAGCTATAAGAAAGGAAATATAGATAAATTCTATATACCACCTATAAATGTATAAAAATAAATTAGATAGTATGATTTGGTCATACTCAAGGCTGCAATGTTTTGAAAATTGCCCGCAAGCATTCTATTTAAAGTATATTGAACAAATAGAAAATAATAAGTCGAATAGTTTTTTTAGTGACTACGGGACATTCATTCATAAAATTTTAGAACAATACTATTCATACGATCTATCTCTTTTTGAGCTGGCCGATAAATATAAAGATGAATATAATTATAACATTAGATCAATGCCTCCATACAATAATCAGAAGATAGCTGATAAGTATTTAGAGGCTGGTTTAAGCTACTTTGAGACGTTCGATGATCCATTCAACCAGTACAAAATAATAGGCGTAGAAGAGCATTTTACATTCGAAATAGATGGATATAAATTCCAAGGTTTTATAGATTTAATCGCCCAGAAGCAAAATGGGGATATTATAGTAATAGATCATAAAACTCAAAGCGCACCAAAGATAAAAAAAGAAAAAGAGAAATTATTTCGGCAACTTTATATTTACTCTAGGTATGTGTATGAAAAGTATGAAAAGTATCCCACTAAGCTTTTAATAAATCTAGTGCGGGAAGGTAAAATATTAGAAGAAGAATTTAATATCGACACATACAACTCTTCTCTCTTCTGGCTGACAGATACTATAAAACAAATATATAATACAGATGGTTTCGCCCATAAGGAGAAGATGTGCAACTCAAGCTATTATTGTCAATGGCTGTGCGATGGTTATGAATTCTGCCTCGATCCGGCGCGTTATGAGAAAAAGAAAAAGGATTTGAGTATATGAATGATATAAATGATATTGCATCTGTAAGTGCAGAAGCAGGAATAATAGCATCTGTTATAAAGAAACCAGCATTGACATTCTTTTGCGAACATCTTAGTCCAAAGCAATTTACTAATCTAGATAATGCATTAATTTACTGGGCATGTCAGCAACTTGCAAAGAAATCTGTTGAAGTATGCGATCCATATAATATTTCAATGATGATATCTAGTAAAAGTGGAACAGCGAATATAAGTTCTAAACTTACAATTGAAGCTATAACAGAAGTAGTTAATCTAGCTCCACTTATTGCTAGAGATTCATCAGACGATTTTATGATTCTGGTTGATGAAGTTTTAAATTGTAGTTTTAGACGAGATACTATTAAGACATTGCGAGATTGTGAACGATTGGCTTTTAATACTAAAGAAGAAAATATACAAGGTAAAATATATGATAAGATACAAAAGATAATTACAGAATATAGCGATTCTGAGTTATGCAATCCATTAGGTTTTGAAATTGATTCTATATGGGCAAGAATTTCATCACCAGAGAAAGCAAATGATTTTATAGATTTTCCATTTAAAGAATTAAATAATTACTGTAAATTTGCAAAAAAGGAGTTAATCATATTATCTGCGTTACACAAAAGAGGTAAGTCTCTTTTTGGTCTCAATCTTGCAGTACATATGCTAAAAAATAATATAAGCTCATTATATGTTGATTCAGAAATAGACACAGATACTTTTACAATGCGGCTACTTTCTCATTTAAGTGGCGTAACTTTTCAAACTATTCGTGATAGAAGTTATACACAAGAAGAGGAAAATAAAATAATCGAAGCAATGAATTGGGTAAAAAAGAGAAATAGTGATGGATATTATATAATTCATAATCATACTCCCGTATTATCAGAAGATGTTATGGTATCATTGATTAAACAATCTATACAAAAATGGCAAATTCAAGCTGTTTTTATAGATTATTTAAAAGAAAATTCAAGCTATTCTGGCGATGCATTTGCAAACTCTGCATACTTGGGTAGAATGACTGATACTCTAAAAACATTAGCATCAAAAGAGAATTTATTTACATTTGCAGCTGTGCAAGCAGCAGGAAGCGATGCAGAAAGTGTATCAGGTAGCAAGAAAATTATTAGGAATTGTTCTACATTAATTAGATTAGATCATAAAAAACCAGAACAAATACAAGCTGATGGTGGAATAAGTTTTGGCAATAGTTTTTTAGTGATCGCTGCTAATCGTGGAGGGTCTAATCATTCAGATGGAGAATATATATCTATTATGCTAGATGGGAACACATGTACTTTTAAAGAGTGTCCACAACCAGAATTAGTATTACCATATTAAAAAATTCCAATAAGTCAGAGGTGATAAGATGATAAATAATATAGAATCAGATGCAACAAAACTTTGGGAAGAACTTGGTGGATACATACCAGCAAATCCAGTTAAATTAGCTAATAGTTTTAGAATTGATGTTTGCAGTGCGGAATTAAAAGATGGATTAGTTGGAGGTATAGTCAAAGACAATGAAACAGATAAAGTAAAAATATACTTACCAAAGAATGAACCTATATATAATCAAAGATTTATTATTGCGCATCAAATGGGACACTATTTTTATCATATGATTGATAAAAAGAAAGGATTTTGTGACACATCTAATTACTTATCCAATAACAAATCTATTGAAAAAGAAGCTAATTTGTTCGCTGCTGCTTTCTTAATGAATAAAAAATATTTTATTGAATGCTGGTCGAAATATAAAAGTATACCTATTCTATCTAAAATATTTGGTGTATCTTGGGGTAAGATAAAATATAGATTGGGCTTATTATGTATACAGAATTAATATACAAAGTTATTACAGAAATTCTTGGAAGAGATATATTTTATAATTATAGTAGAGATTATATTGTTAGAATTATGGTACAAAAAATTATGTATATATTTCAAGAAAGTATTAAAAAAGATTTATTTGGGTATTCATTATATGTTAACGGGCCATATTCTCCTAATATTCATAATGTAATTATAAATCGTATTATTCCAAATTTAGAGATAAAAAAATACGA
>QMCD01000955.1_pt1 | contig 19134 bp, 25 predicted proteins | sample 1821841 | NCBI WGS metagenome assembly QMCD01 (sample SAMN01991225, study PRJNA193472) | Termite gut metagenome, whole genome shotgun sequencing project. | isolation source: worker | host: Macrotermes natalensis
AAGTGGTTATGGTCGATGAAACCGCTCAAACAGAGAGCGAACGCATAGGGGCAGTCTGCTCATTTCCCTGAAATGAGGGTAAATGAGCAGCGGAACAGACCCTAAAACCAAACAAAATATGTTACTTATGCAAAAAAAGAGATTATTTCGACCCTGTCAGAAATAATCTCTTTTTAATCAGCGTTGCCTTAGCTTCCGTCGTATCTTTCAAGATAATATTTTTAAACCAACCCAAGCGTTTTAATTCAGATACAAGGGTTTCTGCTTCATCATTAGTTGTAATCTTGCGAACAAGGTCTTTAACTGGTGCTTCCTTTACCCGTTTTTCAGATTGTTTTTTGGGAAGTCCATCACGTAACCATTCAAATGCGACTTGAATAGCTTCTTGTTCAGTTGTTTTTTTCGTAGAAAGGGGAGGAAGATACTTGCCATCAGTGTCTTTGAAAGTAACGAGAAAACTAGGTCTGTCAGCTCTTTTAAAAACAGAAAAGGGGTAAGCGTTCATGGCACACCTCAAAAACCCGACATTGAAAACGATTCTGCGCAATAGCGTGTGTCGTTTTATGTGTCGGTGTTAATAAGTGATATAAAATGAACGCCCGTCATTCGGGTGGTTCTATCGTAATTCCTTACAACGTAAGGAATTATCAATTACCGGCGATGAGACTTGAACTCATACATACTCGCGTACGGTAGATTTTGAGTCTACTGCGTCTGCCATTCCGCCACGCCGGCGCAACTTATCGTACTTATCAGATTATCTGATACAGAGAAAAATTTCAAGCACAGAATGAAAGGAAAAACGAAAAATCGTATATTTTTTTCCCTTGACAAACATCGATTCAAAATCGTTCAATGAAGCATGGTGAAGGAAACATCTATCAAAGATGGTCATTGTTACGATGTAGTGATTGTCGGCGCCGGTCCCGCGGGATCAGTCCTTGCGCGGCTCATTGGAAATTCCTATAAAGTATTACTTTTGGAAAAGCGTGATTTTCAGAAGCCTTTTGGACAAGCTCTTTACAGCAGTCTGCAAAAATGCTGCGGCGGACTCCTGGACGGGAGTGCGCAGGAAATGCTTGCCCGGTTTGGACTCGCTCTGCCGAAAGAAGTCCTCTGCGCGCCGCAGCCTTTTGGAATTAAAGCTGTCGATTTGAACAGCGGGCAGTCACGGAATTTTCAGCGGAATTATATCAATATCGACCGCGAGGCTTTTGATAAATGGCTTTGTTCGCTCGTTCCTTCCGCCGTAAACGTGCAATTCAACGCGGCGTATCAAAGTCATAAAGAAAAAGATGATGGTCTTGTTGTCCGTTACACACAAAAGGGACAGGCTCATGAAGTTACCGCAAACATTCTTGTGGGAGCCGATGGAGCGGTTTCCGCGGTCCGGCGGCATCTCGGTCTTCATGGTCCCAAACGGAAATATTTTTCCATTCAGGAATGGTTCAAAGATGCCGCGCCTTTAAACGCTTACGGTGCCTTTTTTGATAAGCGCGTATCGGACTTTTATTCCTGGACCATCCCGAAAGGCGATTCCCTCATTGTGGGTGCCGCAATGCCCGCGGGAAAAAATTGCCTTGAACGCTTCGATCTTTTCAAGCGGGAATTACGAAAGCAGGGATACAAAATCGATCCTGAAAACAGTTTCCGAAAAAACGGCGCCTTCATCCTTCGTCCGGGGCCTTTCTTTCAAACATCCACCGGAAAGGGAAACATCGCGCTCATCGGCGAAGCCGGAGGATTTATCAGCCCAAGTTCCGCGGAAGGAATCAGTTACGCTTTTAAAACGGCTTTGGCTTTAGCGGAATCCTTGTTAGAAGATTTTCCGCGTTGGCGGAATTATTATAGAAGAAAGCTGTGGAAAGTAAGGTTATCGATCATCTTAAAAAATATAAAAGCGCCGCTCATGTACAATCCGATTTTTCGCCGCCCGATTTTCGCGTTGGGGCTTACATCGATAAAAATGAAGGAATGAATGATGGAAAGAATCATAGGCCTGTGTTATATTAAACAAGGAGGATAAGACATTGATTAATTCGATAAGGCTGAGTAATTTTCTGAGTTTTGGGAATGATTCAGAAGAGATACTGTTAAATCCATTAAACATTGTAATAGGTACCAATGGCAGTGGAAAATCAAACTTTCTTGAAGCTTTTGATTTGCTTCGATGCGCTCCATCAGATATTACAAAACCTATTCGCGAAGGCGGCGGCGTTTCAGATTGGCTTTATAAAGGTGATAACAAACAAGGTAATGCCGCAATAGATGTGGTAGTGAAAAACAGTTTGCCTAATCCAAAGCACAATGAACTTCGTTATGCGATTGAGTTTAATGCGGTAGGTCAGCAATTTGAAATTGTTGATGAAAAAATAGTAAGCAAACAACCTGGTTATGGCGAAACGAGTCCATATATTTTTTATGATTATGTTAACGGCAGACCGACATTAAATATTCTTGATGATGTTAATGGGTATAAAACTCGTAAACTGCAAAGAGAGGACATCGATATTACCCAATCCATCCTTGTCCAAAAGAGAGATGCTATACATTATCCTGAAATAACTCAATTAGCACAAGATTTCAGTAAAATCAAAATGTACCGCGAATGGAATTTTGGACGTTATACTCCAGCTAGACTACCTCAAAAAGCGGATTTGCCCAATAACTATCTTGAACCCGACTGCGGAAATTTAGGCTTGGTTCTCAATCAAATTCGGATGGATCCTCCTTCAAAAAATAAGCTGCTAAAAGAGCTGCGATTTTTTTATGCTGATGTTGAGGGGTATGAAATTAACATAGTGAGTAATACTGTTCAAATTGTTTTTCATGAACAAGGATTGAAAAGTTCTGTACCCGCAACCCGTCTTTCGGACGGAACTTTAAGATATTTATGTTTACTTGCTATTTTGTGTCATCCGTCGCCGCCGCCATTAATCTGTATTGAAGAACCGGAATTAGGATTACATCCTGATGTTTTGCCAAATCTGGCGAAGCTGCTTAAAGATGCTTCAGAACGTTCGCAGATTGTTGTTACAACTCATTCTGAAATGCTTGTAGATGCTTTTACTGATAACCCGGAAGCTATTCTGATAGCAGAAAAAATCAATAATAGTACTCAGCTTACACGTTTAGACAGTCAGCAGCTAAAGCCGTGGTTAGAGAAATACCGCCTTGGTCAGTTATGGACTCGTGGAGACATCGGAGGAACTCGATGGTGAAGCTGTTTGTTGAAGGCGGCGGTGACAGTAAGTCTCTTCACACTGAGTGCAGAAAAGCTTTTAGTGCATTTCTCCAAAAGGCTGGATTGAGCGGTTGTATGCCTAGAATCGTTGCTTGCGGTTCGCGGAATAATGCGTTTGATGATTATTGTACCGCGATAAAGAATCACGAGGAAGCTGTTCTGCTGGTAGACAGTGAAGTCCCTGTTATTATTGATCCGAACATGAGTGAAGAAGAAAAAACAGATATCAAAAAATGGAAACCTTGGTATCATCTTAAAAACCGTAAAAATCAGACAGGGGAACTAACAGATAATTGGAATGTTCCTCAAAATGCAAAAGACACGGATTGTCATTTGATGGTTGAAGTTATGGAAACATGGTTTTTAGCCGATGTTGAAGCAATAAAAAAGTATTACGCCAATAAATTTACTGAAAATTGCCTGCCTAAAAATCTTGATATTGAAAAGGTGTCCAAAAGAGATATTCTTTCATCATTATGCGATGCGACCAAAAATACTCAAAAAGGTTCATACAATAAAAGCAATCATTCATTTGATATTTTGGCTTTAATTGACCCTGAAAAAGTCAAGAATCGTTCTCCTTGGGCGAAGCGTTTCATTGAGTTACTTACAGAAAAAATGAAGCAACCCTGATAGGAAGATGATTGTTTCCAACACGCTATACGAAAAGGCAATTTCATGATATGAAGTGTTATGAATATATCGAAAAACCTTGTGGTCAGTTTTGACTACACATTAACGGACGAGAACAAACAGGTTCTCGATTCTTCTTCCAATTCCGGCCCGCTTTCCTATCTGCACGGTCATGAAAATATCATTCCCGGTCTTGAAAAAGAGCTTGAAGGCAAAACAGAAGGCGATGCTTTCATGGTAACCGTTTCCGCGGCCGAAGCTTACGGCGAACGGGATGAACGCCTTGTGGTAAATATTCCCCTGGAAAATTTTGAAGAGCCGGGCATGGTAAAAGAAGGTATGCAGTTTCAGGCGGAAACTCCTGACGGCGACCGTATTGTTACTGTTATAAAAGTTGCGGCAGATACGGCAACCATCGACGCGAATCATCCTTTAGCCGGAATGGACCTTACGTTCGATGTAAAGATCGTTTCCATTCGGGAAGCCTCGTCCGAAGAACTCGAACACGGTCATCTTCATCATGAAGACGGCTGCCGATGCAAGGGCGAAGACGGCAGTGACTGCGATTGTGAGGATGCCTGTGAAGGCGGCTGCGGCTGCCATGATTAAAAAGCCATGAGAATGCCGATAAAACTTAAAGTTTTTGATGGGATTGTCATTGTTTTTGCTCTGTTCATCACGGTTTGCGCCGCGTTATCCGTCTATCGTCCCGGCGGTTCCGACGGGAATTTTGTGATAGAAGCCTCCGGGCGGAGATGGACTTATCCGAGTGATGCCGTAGCGCTTGTTGAAGCGGAGGGACCTCTCGGCATAAGTGTGGTGGAAATTCGGGACGGCACTGTCCGCATGGTTTCATCTCCCTGCCCAGATGAAACATGTGTCGCGGTAGGAAGCATCAGCAGGGCGGGGCAGTGGATTGCCTGCCTTCCGAATCAAGTGTTCATTTATGTTGAGGGAAAGGACCAAAACGATGTCGATGGTGCAACCTGGTAGCAAGGCAATGAACCGGAAGATCGCCCTTTTGGGGGCTTTCTGTTTGTTTCTTTCTACCATTGAATACATGATTCCGAAGCCCATGCCTTTTATGCGCCTGGGAATTGCCAATCTTCCGCTGCTCCTTGCTTTGGACATATTCACCTTTAAGGCGTATCTTCTTTTACTGATGATTAAAATCCTTGGGCAGGCAATAATTACCGGAACGCTTTTTTCCTATATCTTTCTTTTCTCTTTTGCGGGAAGCGCGGTGTCGGCTCTTGTCATGTATGGACTTCGCAGGAGCCTGGGCACTCAGCGGATCAGTTTTATCGGGGTGAGCACTGCGGGAGCTGTTACATCGAATCTTGTGCAAATTCTTCTGGCGCGGATTTTTGTGTTCGGTTCCAGCGTGAAGTACATCATCCCGCCTTTTTTGGCGGCCGGAATCATCACCGGAATTGCTCTGGGGATATTCTGCGAATACTTTACGGCAAAATCCCTTTGGTACGAGGCTCAGCTTCCGCATGAATAAATTTGATGATTTCAGGCGCAGACGGAATGCGTTGTATCAAACGCTTTTTTATAGCCGGGATCTCTGCGCCGCGGGGCTCATACTGATGGCGGCTTTTCTCTTTAATCCTTCAACGGAAGCGCGGATCATTCAGTTTCTGCTTTTTTGGTTTTTCGCGTGGCTTGCGGGAAAGAAAAACAATCCGCTCATTACACTGCTCATTATTTTTGGAATCGTTTTGTTTAATCTCCTTGTTCCTTACGGAGAGGAACTTTTCCGCCTAGGAAAGTTCCGTATTACAGAAGGCGCGCTTTGGAGCGGGATTCATCGGGCGGTAACGCTTGAAGGGCTTATCATGCTGTCGAGGGTCTCTATCAGACCGGATTTAAAACTGCCCGGAACCTTCGGTGTTTTGATTGGGGATTCCTTCCGAATGCTTGAAAAAATTGACGAACGGAAAGGGATAATCAACCGGAAAAACATCATCGGGGGGATTGATCAGCTTATGATCGAACTCAGCAATGATGATGAAATATGTTTGCCGGGAGAACGCGCCTCCGCACAAAAACGCCCTTTGCCGGGAATCATCATATTACTGTTTGTGAGTGTGTTGACTTTGTGTATCACGTTTTTTCCTTTACTTTTCCCTGAATTCTCAATTATATAACGATTTTTTCAATTGATTGTAACCTTCTTCGGGCCGTGGTGTTTCTCTGATGAATGCATGATCAAGAGTTCCTTCACTCGGCCGTAACCGGTCCTCCTCCTCCCGGTTACGGTTTCTTTTTTCTTTTTCGGCCAAAGTTTGATAATAATATAAAACATTATCTGCACAAGAAACACGGAAAGGATTTCGCAGGGCATGAGAAATTTGTATCGTTTGAATCAATGTGTTTATATATTCCCCGCGGGGCAGCGCTGATTAACTTGACGCTAATCATCATTACCCTATTTTTTTGTTTTCCTATAGAAAACTATGAAAAACCACAATAAAGAATACACTGATTTATTCTCCATAGAAATTTTTTGACAATCCTTTACTATAACAGTATCTTTATCTGCTACATTGTAAAGTTTTATGATTGGTAGAAATACAAAAACAAGCTCGTCTGGAAGGGACGAGCTTGTAGGTTTTTAGAGTATATTTCTTAAGTTTTATTTGATAAAAGTGAGTGTATATGTTCTATTTGCGCCTATGGTTATATCTCCAAGAGTATTTGCCATTTTTAATATTCCGCGTAGTTGGATCTCAATTGTATCATTTGAATCCCAATCATATATTGAAAAAGTTTCATCAAATGAACCTGTTGGTTTACTTGGTGTTATTTCTCCGGAAGTACGTAATGTTCTGTTACCTGATGTATCTTGTATTCGTAACTGTATCGTCATTCCATGCGGATTACCTGATGAGTTATAATTAATTTGCAACCGTACTTTCGTATATTCTGCCTTTCTAAGTTCATCTATGCTAAATCCTGCGTCTCTTACAATGCCCGATAATGTATCGAAGTGATACCAACTTGTCCATGAAGTCCCAATAAGCCATTGAGGGAGCTGATTAAGATTAGTAAAAACACTACGTCTTATTCCTATTGAACCACTAGTTTTTAATTGCCATTTTGCATATAAGATAGTTCCATCAGATGGCGGTTCGTATGGAAAAATTACTTGGTTTATATATTGTTGTTCTGTATACCAACCATCAAAAATATAACCATGCTTTATGGGAATATCCGGAGCTGTAATTTCATCACCTGCAGGACAAGATTTTGCTAGAACATCACTCCCTCCCATTGAATTAAATGAAACAATATATGTTCCCATTGTTTGATCATCTGGCACTGGGTCGGGAAGAGGGTAAGGTATGTCAAAACTCAGATTTGTGCTAGATGTAGAATTAAAAAACTCGTCACTTGTTGCATAATAAGCGATTCTGTTTACGTATGTGTGTTCTCTAGGACATAGGAAGAAATCATAGGACCATTCATCATTAACTTCATCATGTTTTAAAACCGCATAAACATCACACCGTGCAAATAATGTATATCTATAATATCCATGTGGTATATCTCCGCTTAGTGTGTAACTAATTTCGTCTTCATGCTCTTCTGCCCATGTCGTTGCGCTGCTTGTTATTCTTTCTGTGGATACTTGCTCACTTGTAGTCCATGTTCCTGACCAATCTGCTGAAAGCTCGGCAGAGAGTCCAAAAACTTTGCCAACTTTACCGAGTAAGCCTAAATCTAACTCTGCTTCTATTAAGGCTTTTTGAGTATTTGTTTTAGTTTGTGTAGTGGTTATTCTTTCAGATTCTGAAACAGAACTTATTGTTACTGACTTATTTGAATAGCGACGGCTAAATGGAATCCCCCAATATTCATCAGCAGCTTCATATGATATGGGATTATTTTCTATGTTTCCAATATAATATATATAATAATCTGTATTTCCATATGAATATGAATTCACAAGTTCGGTAGAGTTTGAGTGTGCTACAAACCTTGTACGTGTTATTGGAGGTGTAGTACCTGGATCAGGATCCGTCGGATCTTGGCAACCTATTACAAACAACCCAATTATCACGAATAAAACAATAATTCCGAATTCTTTTGATATGTGTTTCATAATATAACTCCTGAAAAATATATAAAAACGGAACAACGTCCCGCATATTCACGGAATTAAAGTCAAAACTAATACTCTCATAGGCTTTTTTGCTATATAGCAAACTATACAATTCTCCTGCACACTTGATTCCAGGATCATTCCGATAAAGAAAAAACTAATTTTTGCCTACAATGAGTATTATAATTTATTTCATGTGTATTGTAATACTTATGTTAGATATTGTCAAGTTTGATATACTGGGACTTTAGAAAAAATATTTTTCCCTCTTCACCACAGGGCGAGTGCATACTTTTTATTAATTCTTTGATGATCCTCTGCGAAAACGGGAATCTTGCAATGAGTTCGATAATGCTCCTCTGTGTAATCGGACAGCAATATCTCTGTGCAGCAGCAATTCTTCCTCTGTGTAACAATTTCTTCAAAAAATATGCCTTTCACCGGTATAACCGTTGACCTTTTATGAAAATGGGATAAAATAACCACCTAACGATTGAAAAAAACTGAGTATGAGTTTAAAGTAGAATAATAGGAAGGTGTGGGATGCCCAAAGCGTTGCAATACAGATCAGGTTCGGTTATTTATTTCCAGGGGGATGCTGCGGAAACCATTTTCATTCTCCAAAAGGGGAATGTGAATCTTACGTATCAGGATATAGAAACGGGGGAGGACCTCCACGATTTAGTGCAGCCGGGGGAATTCTTCGGTGTGAAATCGGCTATGGGGAAATATCCGCGCGAAGAAAATGCCATTGCTATTCAGGATACCGCTCTTCTTGGCTTTTCCATTCCGGAGTTTGAGCAGCTTGCTATGGCCAATACCCGGGTTATCCTAAAAATGCTCAAGGTTTTCTCAAATCAAATGAGAAGGCTTCACCGGCAGGTTGCCAATCTTTTGGAAAAGGAAGAAGTAAACGCCGAAATGGGGCTTTTCAATGTGGGGGAATACTATTTAAAAAATAAACGTTTCACTCAGGCTAAATATGTTTTTGAACGATACTTGACGTATTATCCTTCGGGGAAAAACGCGGCTGTGGCGGCGAAAAATCTGGAAACGATTGAAATATCTATTTCCCGTTACGGTGCGGGACCGTCTTCTTCTTCCGGAAGTCAACCTGTTCCGCGGCCTTCGGGATTTTCCAGTACGGGGGGACAAACAGGCATGTCCGAATCCGCAAAGGCTTATTACGATGCGGTAAGTCTTATTTCGCAGGAAAAGTATCAGCAGGCGTATCTTGCCTTCAAGAAGATTATCGATGCCGATGAGGATGCCGAATATACGGCAAAAAGCCATTTTGAAATCGGCCGTTGTTTGTTTCTTTTAAATAAGTATGACGACTGCATAAAACATTTCACAATGATGATTACAAGGTATCCTAAACATCATGTTTTAGGGGACGCGCTCTTTTTCATGGGGCAGTCTTATGAAAAAAAAGGCAGAAAAGATCAGGCGGTAACTTTTTACAAGAAGATTCTTTCCATGACAACTGATGAAGATGAAGCCGTAAATATGAAGGCGAGACGGGCCTTAAAGGATTTGGGAGTGTAGGTATGAATTTAGCAGCATTTAGCCGTTTTGCGAGAACATTTCAAGCCGGAGAAATGATTTTTTCTGAATTTGAACCCGGCGATACATTTTATCTTATTCAATCCGGCAGAGTTGAGCTTGTGAAGATTATCGGTGATGTAGAAAAAACGCTTGATATTCTTCAGCCGTCGGAGATGTTTGGCGAGATGGCAATTCTGGAGAATTCTCCCCGCTCCGCCACAGCGATAGCGCTCGATGTCGTAAAAGTGCTGGAATTCAATCATCAAAATTTTGAAATTTTGATGCTGGGAAACCCGCAAATCGCTCTGAAACTTTTGAAGATGTTTTCCAAACGGATTTATGACCAGAAACGGCGTTTTATGATTCTTACTTTAGATGATGATCAGGCGAAAATCGCCGATGTTTTCCTCATGCTCGATGAAACCCAATCCGGTAATGACCGCACTTCGGAACGCCGGGAATTCAAAACAACGGTAGACGATATTGCCCACTGGGCCGGAATGAGTGTCAGCCAGGCTAGGGAAATAATAAATCACTTTGTAAATCAACGGCGCGTTGAAATTACTTCCAATGTTATCATTGTAAAAAACATCAACGATTTCAACCGTTTTGTAAATTCCAGGCGGAAGAAAAAACTGTAGACGGTTGAAATCTGTGGATGGAAAGGCTATGCGATTCATAGTTTGTAGAATAATTTCCGCTGCAACAAGCAACTTTGTTTTTTTGTGGCGAAGTTGCTTGCTTTTTCCCGCAAAATAAGTATAATGTTTCTATTGCCAAGATGGCTCAGTCGGTAGAGCGACGCACTCGTAATGCGTAGGTCCCGGGTTCGATTCCCGGTCTTGGCTAAAACATAACTTCTTACGTTGTATAGAGTTATGCACGAAACTACCCGGCGGCGGGCGTTTCTAATCACTGTGTGTACGCAAAATGAGACATAAAATAGGACATAACCTGTTTTCAATCTCATTTTTACAGGGTTAGGAACATGGCAAAACTTCCCTTTTCGGTTTTCCTTCAAACAGGTCGGCGGTTTTATTCTGTAAAATTTAAGAACGAAAAAACAGGGGAATATCTCCCTGCAATCAGTACCAAGCAAGAGACAGAGGCGGCGGCTATTCGGACGGCTTTTGACTGGTTACAAAACGGCATACCCCGGCAGGGGAAAACGGTTCCCCTTGCAACTTACTCACTCCGAGATATGGCAAAGGAGGCGGACTTGACGGCGGCTGATTGTGAATATATCTGCAAAGAATTACAACGCCGGGGCTTGCTTGTCTCTTACATTCAAACACAAAGCCGTTCGGCGGTTTCCTTATCAGATTTTCTCTTAACATTCTGGGATGATGATAAAAGCCCGTACATCAAAGAAAAACAACGCAAAGGGCAAGGGCTTTCAAAAAACTACACTGTAGGGCAAAGATTGGCAGTTGAAAAATACATGACAGATTTTTTCAATGGTCGGTTATTGGGAGAAATTACCCGGCGGGATGTGGAAAGTTTTGTAGACTTCATGGCGGAAAAGAAACTATCAGCCGGACGAAAAAACAAAGTCATTCGGGCTTTAACCGTACCCCTTAAATGGGCTTTCAACAAAGAAATGATTGACCGGGACGTAACGGCGGGGATTGTATGGTTTTCCGGCAAGGTTCAGGAACGGCAAATAGTATCACCGGAAACGGCGGCGGCAATGTTCCGGGTACATTGGAATGATGACCGGACAAGGCTTGCCAATATGCTTGCAATGGTTACGGGCATGAGAGCCGGAGAAATACAAGGCTTGCGGGTTCAGGATATTGGGAAAGATTGCCTTTATGTTCGGCACTCATGGAATTGCAGAGACGGTCTTAAATCCACAAAAAACAAAGAAAACCGGACGGTAGAATTACCTTTCCCCGGCTTAATGACTGAATTGATAGACCTTGCCAAAAATAACCCACACGGCGCAAGTATGGACAGTTATATATTTTGGGCGGAAATATCACCAAATAAACCAATGGAAAAATGCTTGTTATTGCGGGACTTACGGAACGCATTAGTAAAAACAGGCATGAGCAAAGAATCGGCGGCGGTGTATTTATTCCACGGATGGCGGCATTACTACACCGCCTACATGAGAAACCGGATAAACGAAAAACTATTGAAAAGCCAAACAGGGCATAAAACCCTATCAATGCTTGACCATTATTCAGACCATCAAATAGCCGGAGACAAGAAACAAATACAGGCGGCACAGGTGGCAGTATTCGGCAATTTATTACCGGAATATATTCCGGCGGAATCCGGGGCGATATTATGACAAGAGAACAAGCACTAGAAGGCAACCATCTTCTTATTTGCAAAGTCAAAAATTACGAAGAAGATAAATATATTCACATGTCAGCAAGAGAAAAAAATATCCGTGCTTGTATGCGGGTTTGTAAAAATTGCGAATGGGATTTACACAAAGAGATAGATGAAAGATGTGAATATTATAAAGTGAGTGAAGACAGAAAAGAGTATGTTGAAATGACGAACGAAGAAGTCAAAGAGTATTATTTTACAGAAATGCTTTTAGAGGATTCCTATTCAGAAAAAGAAAAAGAGATTTTTATTTTTGATTTTTTTTCTAAATTTGGTGATTCTGAAAAAAGAAAAGATTTTTATAAAAGGCTTAAAAATAGAGTAAGGATGTCAGAAAGGATGATGAAAATTGCATACTTAGACAAATGGGCTACTTTATATAAAAACCTCGATGAATTGATTACAACAGTTTATAACAAGGTAAATACTGAAAAATCGCCGCAACAGGAGCTAGGGGGAAAAGCCCCGGAAACAATACCTCCAATTATACAAGCAGTTTTGAATGAAGGGAAGTTTTTAGAATCCACACCTAATAAAAACGATAAGTATGACAAAAAAGCAAAGATAAAAGACAAAGAAATCATCGAATGGATTATAGATTATTCAGGTTATCATGACGTTTTATCTACTGAAATTTATTGCGAACATATACAAGAAACTGTTAAACAAAAAACGATAGATGATTATATAACCAGAGCAAAAAATCATTAAAAAACATCTTCTCATAGAATCGGTATGAAATCGGTATAGAGAATCAAAGACCATAACGTAACATCTCCGTAAGTCTTGAGGCAAAGAGTTTCAAGCACACTTATAGGAGGTTTCTCTATGAAACAAACTCTAATCACATCGGATGTTCTCAATCGCACACAGGCGGCGGAGTATCTCAAAATCTGTAAAAACACATTGGATAAATTGCCTATTCCAGTTGTGCAAATCCGGCGGCGCAAGGTATACAGAAAAACTGATCTCAATTTATATCTTGAAAGTCAAACAAGGCAGGTGAAAGATGAAAAATAACACATCATCCCCATGCCAAACGAATGATGAAGAAAATCCCATCAGCATAAAGAAAAAACGTATGGCGGCAGTTCTTAATCGATTGATAGAAAATACAAAAGACGTTCAATTCGGCTCTGTCTCTGTTTTATTAAAAATTCATGGCGGCAGAATTTGTGATGTACTTTATACCACATCGGAAAATACAAGAGAGGCGAACGGATGAAGAAACCAGATGCCATATTTATTTTTCAACAATCTCAATCGGCACACTCTCGTTACTTGCTCCATGAACACCGAGGGATAGATATACCCGACTTCCCGGCGGTTTATGTCCGGGGCAATAATGCGGGAAAAAAGTATATTGGATTTCGGGCAACTGTTCAAAACAAACCGGGACACCGACATTTTACACACTCATTAGAACTTGATAAGGCACGGATGGTAACGGGCTTAAACTTCACGCCAGAATTTCCACGAAAAGCCTACGGCGATTATAAGGCGGACGGTTTACTTATTGAGTTTTCAAAGGATTGGAAACATCTCACAATGTACTTTTTCCAAGGTATGAAATGTAATGCTGCAAACCTTTTTCAAAGATGGGTTGCTGGAGAGTTGCCGGAAACGGCGGTGGCGGATGCCTTGCCATTAGAAACAAAAAAAGCCGAGTTGTTTTAAAACATCGGCTTAGGAAACAGGTTGATAGACCGTAACTTGCACTTGCAGTCTATCGCCTTTTCCTTTTTATTAAAAGCCCTAAAATCGGGACTTTCCGGGTTCGGGCATAATGGGATAATCACCCACCCAGAAATTGGTGGACAAGAAGAGGAATCGATGATAGACAGTATCAGATTACACTTGCCCCGGACGGATACACAGGGCATAAAAACCAGACTAACGGATTACAGACGGCGGGATACTAACACAGGAACGGGAACAATAGGAAATATGCGGGTATCATATAATCTTGACGGTATAATGATTCATGGTTCACTTGCAAAGTTTCTACAGGGTGAAAATATGACACCTCTTAACCGGAAACAGGTACAAGAGGCTATTGAAAAACTGGAAACACAAACAGACATAGACCTATCGGCGGCGGTAGTCGGTTCGGTCGAATTAGGCACATCAATTATTTTGAGAGAGAAGCCCACGGAATACTTGCGGTTATTTGGAGACCCGCCAATATTTACAAAATCGGTTTATTCAAAAGGCGGTTTTGTGGGGACTGTTTCTTACGGTACATCGACAGGGGCATTTCAATTTTGCGCCTACGATAAAACAAACGAAATGACGGACAAACGGCAAGCCATACCGTCATTATTTTCGGGGAGTAATGTCTTGCGGCTTGAATATCGAATAATCAGGCGGCGGGGAATCCGGGCAAGGTTCGTGCGGGATTTAACGGCGTATGACCTTTTCAATTATGAAATATACCGAAAATTACAAGGCTTGTTTTTAGAATCATACAAGGCAATACCAAAGAATGGACGGCAGGTTTTCATTGACACAGCAAAGACAATCACCCCTGCAAAACTTGAACAATTGCAAGCCGAACAATGGCGGCAAACCTACCCCGAAGAATACAACGCCCATTTACAAGGATTGAAGCAGTCCGGGGCATTAACGGACAAAAATCTGGAACGTATACGGGCAGGGAACAGGCGAAAGAATAAGGATTATACTATCAGTGATACAAGCCCATTGATTGCGGAATTGGATAGTCATGTTTACAATGCCGCAATGTACGGGGGGTGAATTATCGGAGGTTACAAAAACTCAAGTAATTTTCTGATTTTTTCTTTTGTTTGCTCTTTGGTATCAGAGTCAGAATATTCAGGAAAAAAGTCTTGAGGATTCACTTCAAGAGCATCGGCAATTTTAATCAAAGTAAGAACAGAGGGCTGTTTTTTCCCTTTTTCTATGTTGGCAACAAAACTTTGAGATAAATTTGAACGTAAAGATAATTCCATTTGAGAAATTCCCTTTTTTATGCGAGTCGATTTTATATTATCAATAACATATTGCAATTGGCCGCCTATATCCATTAAGTAAAAATAATACTCAATAGAACTTGACTCAATGCTATGTAGATTATAATATATATACTATAGAGATATTTTGTTGAAAGGGGTTTTAAAATGAAGAAATTGATGTTTTTGTGTGTATTTGTTCTTGTTGCCGGAATGAGTTTTGCAGAATTTCAACTTCAATACAGTGGTGGATACTTTTTCACTACAGATACTTATGATTCAGAGGTTAGCCGGTCTATTAATGGCTTAAATCTAAATTTAACAGCCAGATATTTTTTTACAGAAAATATAGGGTTGTTTTTTGGACCAAATGTTAATTTTATATTTAATGCAGAAAATGACGAATTTGTAACATTGTATGAGTCAGCAGGAATGCAGACAACTATAGACGAAGATTTTGGATTAAAACTCGATTTAAATGTCGGTTTTGCATTGGCTTTTCCAATCAATAAAAAATTTAGAATACAATCTGATATTGGACTTTCAAACACGATTCTAGGAATAGAAGCAATCACAGGCAATGTACGTTATATGGGTTATGATATGAGTACAGGCATTTTCTTTGACCAAATCTTTAGTATGGGTATTATAGCAAATCTTTTTGGTTGTTATGAAATCATGTCTTTTCAATCTTTTAAGGGGGCTTTGACTTTTGGTTTAATGATGGATTATAAATTTACAAGAACTGAAAAAGGTGAAGTTATTGTATCGGGTGTTTCGTCAAAATTTGATGACAGTCCTAAATTCTCTGGATTATCTATTACTCCCTTTATTGGATTTTTGGGTAGATTTTAACAATTCTATTGACTCCAATTCGGCTATATACTTTCCGTAGAGTTGAATAGCCATGTTTACAATGCGGCAATATATGATGGATGAAGTTTTCAATGCTATTCTATATTACATGAAAACACAGAAATTTGACAATGTGATAGTTGCGAGAGATAATTTAGTAAACATTACGACAAGGAAAAAAGATGGGAATCTTTGATTTTTTAAAAAGACAATCCGTAACAACGGATGTACAATCTCAAAATGTTGAAAAAGCAGAAATTACTAAACAGAACAAGCAACAAATAAATCAATATTTTCATCTTCATCCAGACCTTGAAGGTTTAATTTGGATAGGAGATGGGAAAAACAAAAATTTCTCTTTGGAAGAAAATAGAAAAAATAATATTGAAATTGATGGGATTAGAATTTCAGTTTCATTTACTGGTGAACAAGAACCAAGTCTCTTTTTTACAAATCAAGAAGTAGTTAAACCCACTGATCGCAGTATTGTTCCTCGTCCTCCTTATTTTCCAACATATACAGGATTATCTCCAGAGCAAAAATGGGTATACTTAGATTTATTATCCAATCCTTACCAAGCAGATGTTGATATAGGGTTTGTATTTGTTTTATATTACGGACTAGAACGTCATTTATTACAAGGAGAATTTGAAAGGGCTTATAATCTGATTCTGAAATTACGTGATATTTATAAAAATAAATCATTTCAAAGATATTCCGCAGATGCATTAATTCTAACTGCATTGTTTCATAAACGTGGTGAAATGATTGTTGAGTTTTTAAAATCATTAGACAAGGAACATGAATATGTTTTTTCAGATAATTTATTCTTGCTTTGTTACTATAGTTTTAATATTCCTTTAAGTGCGGCTGATATTATGCGAATGGCAAAAACATTTGAATTTACTAACATGAATTACATAAAAAAATATCCAGATATATTCATCCTTAATGTTAGAACCACACTAATGGAAACGTATAATGATGATAAAATATACCTTGAAAAAATCATTACAAAAACAGAATTGAACAAATTGAAATATGAAAATGTTTTAATATTTGCAAATACATCGATCAGAGATCAAAATATTGCTGTTCCTAAAATTTCTGATGTTTTTAAACTTAAAAAAGAAATGAATACTATTTTAGAAAAGGCTCATGAAAAAACAAAAGAAGCAATTGCAGAGAGCAGAAAAAAAGGAATAATGATTGAAAAAGTTGTTTCAAAGAAAGAAGAAAAAATTATTCAAAAGAAATCGCCCATTGCCCCGGAATTATTAAAAGAACCAGATAATAATTTAAATTTCTTATCAAAACATTTTCATTATAGTAATCAAATACAAGCATTTTATGCTCGTAGAAATGAATCCCCTGAATATTTAGATAAAGCCATAGAGGCTTGTAATAAGCAGATTTCAATTGCGAGAGAAGCCGCCGATGACTTTAGAAGACCAACCGTCTTATATCAGATGGTTCCTGATCGTACAAAGAAGCCAAACCCAGAAATAGAACTACCTTCACATCTTGGTTATCGACAATTATGTATAATACGTGAAAAGCAGGGAAATTTTACCGAGGTTATAAGATTGGCAGAAGAAGCAAAAAGTATTGGATGGAATGGTGACTGGGATAATAGAATTGAAAAGATGCAAATAAAACTAGGAAATAAGTAAACAAATATTTTCTGTAAAAAGCCTTTTTTCTCTTATTTCAATACCGTTTTATTTTCTTGACAAGTGTTGCAAAAAACAATACAACAAAGATATGAACCCACCAAAAAATATTTTAGAACAAGCAGAAAAAGAATTTCAAGAAGCACAGAAATATTCTAAACCGGATGATTACCTGAATCTTACAGCCGTAGAACTCACAGAGTTTCAGCCCGTAGGCATGACATGGGAAGAACGCCGGACAAATGGGGCTTAAAGGGGGAGGGAGACATATTGCAAAAAGGCAGACCGACAAAGTACCGGCAAGAATACTGTCAAGAAATAATTGAAGCCGCAAGACAAGGGATTTCACCGAGAACATGGGCGGCTTTCCATGAGCCGTATATCCCTGACCGTTCAGTATATGACTGGGCGGGAAAACATGAAGACTTTTCGCAAGCCAAAAAGGAAGCAGAATACATCTTTTCCGCATGGTATGAAAAAACGGTCATAGATGCCGCACTGGGAAAAACCGAAGGAGTAAATACAACCCTTCTCGTTTGGCTTGGTAAAAACTTCCCCGGCGGTCATGGATGGACTGATAACCAAGAACATACACGAATAAAACGGGAACTGTTAGAACTTCAAAAGAAATACACCGACTGGAAAATGTCCGGCGGTTTCGATTCCGATGATGTGGAAAAAGCACTTGAAACAATCGCAGGGGCGATTGATAAGACTGTCGGGAAGAAGTAGTAATAATTCGTTAAAACGAAATAGTTAATTCTTTCCCGTAGATATTGGCGATTCTTTCCAATGTCTTTACGGTAGGATTTGCCTTTCTTGGGTTTTCGAGGCGTTGATAAGTCTGATATGTCAATCCAAGTTTTTGAGCAATAGCACTTTGACTTTGTTCTCCCCGAAGTTCCCGCAATTGTAAAGATAAGGCAATATGAGGGGCAACGGTTACGGGATACCCTCCGGTATAAGACGGTGAAGGAATTTTATTGCCATGAACAATATCTACTTCAAGGCACAAATCAAGGGCTTCTTTTGCCATTGCAAGGGCTTCTTCATGAGTAAATCCACAGGTAACAACATTCGTCATATCAGGAAATTGAGCAATATATTCATCTCCTTCTTTTTCGATGGTACAAAAATAAATCATTACAAAAACCTCCTATTTGATACCTGCTTCTTTCAGAATCCGTTTACCGAAATTTCCAATATCTTTGTTCCCATGAAAAGGAACTGTAACAGGACGGCAGCCTTCTTTTTCAAAAACATGGTGAGAGCCTTTGACACGTTCAAGAGTCCAGCCATTATCTGTAAGAATCTTCATGATTTCTCTTGCCGTCATACTAATAGTATACAGCATATACACTGTATGCGTCAATAAAAGTGAGACATAAAAGTAGGACATAAAATCTTGTATTTCAGTGGTTTTCTGTAAATCTGATTGACTTTGTATGTATCAATAACTCTTGTAAATCCTTACTGCATAATGTTATAATGTATCTCAATGGCACACCGTGGGCGTTATGAGACTGTACTAGACTACTCTCGTAATGCGTAGGTCCCGGGTTCGATTCCCGGTCTTGGCTTAGACAAGTTGTTGTATAACAACGAATTACGATCAAGCGGCTTGACGCTACCACCTAAAGGCGCGTTTTTGTCCTGATGTACAAAAGGAATTAAGATGCGCCTTTATTATTCGTCGGCCGCGAGAACGGCCATTCAATACCATTCCTTACAGAGCCGGCAACTCCGTTTTGTATG
>QMCD01000945.1_pt1 | contig 19131 bp, 10 predicted proteins | sample 1821841 | NCBI WGS metagenome assembly QMCD01 (sample SAMN01991225, study PRJNA193472) | Termite gut metagenome, whole genome shotgun sequencing project. | isolation source: worker | host: Macrotermes natalensis
TGCCGGTGGAGAGGCTGATTTCGGAAGTGGCGAGTAGCGCCTCGCCGCACAGCGCGTTCACGAGCGAGCTTTTACCGACTCCCGACGAGCCGACGAAGACGACCGTTTCGCCCTCGGAAATTGCCGACCGAAGCGCACTCAGAGTTTCTGGCTGCCGTTCGACTGCTTCACGATCAAAATCCAAATCGGCCTTATTGAGCACCAACACCGGGGAGATGCCCGCCTCCGTGATCTGCGCCATGAAGCGTTCGGCCCGGCGGGGGTTGAAATTATCATCGAGGCTCTGCACGATAAACGCCCGGTCGACCCACGCGGCAATGGCCTGCCGATCGGAGGTCGACCCGCTTTTGCGGCGCCAAAGCGTCCGCTCGCGGGGCAGCATATCGACGATGATTCCGCGCCCCTCGTCGAACGGCTGAAAGATCACCCAGTCGCCCGTGCAGGGCAACTCACCCTCACCCCGACCGTACATCATCGCGCCCGTGAGTTCGCATTGGAACAGTCCATCCCCGGCCACGACTTCGTAGCAGGTGCGGTGCACTACCGCCACCCGTCCGTAGGGCAGTGAGTTATGAATTGATTGTTGTTTAAGAAGGTTCAGAGGTCGCACCATCCGTAATTATATAATTCGAACATTGTTGTAATTGTAAGGTTTTGGAAATAAAAAACTCGCCTCCGGAAGAACATCCGGAGAAGGAACGAGAGTGCGATCCGCGCATCAAATGCGCCGACCGCTTACCTTACAATATCCGTAGAGTTACGTTTCACGGGGGCAAAGATAGTGCAAGCAGAGAGGAATGCAAAATTTATTTAACTTTGTTTTCCTCCTTCGCGCCTCAGGCAAGTTTGAGATAAGTATAATGATCGACAAAGAAATAATTACAATGAAAATAGTAGTTTTTACAGGAGCGGGCATCAGTCGTGAAAGTGGGATCGCGACGTTTCGCGATAGCGACGGGCTTTGGGCGAACTACCGCATCGAGGATGTCTGCACACCGGAGGCTTTGACGCGCAACCGCGAGGGCGTGATCTGCGCCCGAACACACCGCTCTACCTCATCGATCCCAACACGCCTGACCTGCACGCCAACAACCTGCACATCATCCGTGAAACAGCGACGGTGGGGGTGGTAGAACTTGTCGAAAAACTGATCAAACAACACACATGAAAACAGACCCAAAATATTTCAAGACGTGAGCCGAGTGGCGCAAGTGGTTGACCGGGAACTTCGAGGCCTCCGAGGGAATTTGCATAAGAAAGGTCTGTAAAATTCATATCACAAAATAGCCCATCTTTCCTGGATCAATGCTTTGTACTTTTCCTTCATTTCATCCGGAAGGAACGAAGAATTTATACATACAAACCACTCCGGTAGCACTTTACTGAATTTCTCATACACGTTTTCTATGGCCTTATCCTCCACCCTTATTGGTTTTAAAAGACTATCAAAATCGGCTTTCTTCAACTTGCGTTTTTTGCCATTCAGTGTCAGCGCCAGTTCTTCATTGTCATTTGGAATAACCAGTTTGGTTGATAAAAGGTCGTAAGCTGGAGCCAGTACGTATTCTCCCGCCTTTTTGTAAAGCGAAAAGTTTTTCAGGTGCATGTCTGCATTGCCGGTCAGGTAGCAGAATAACAGTACTTCGAAATAGTTGATGACATCTAATACCGGATAGGCCGAGAATTCTACTATCTTTTTGGCAATCTGCTCGTGGGAACCTTTGTATTTTTGTTCGGTCAGTTTCTCTGTTAGTTGACACATATCTTCCATCGGTATTTTACCGGCTTTCTTGTCGCGATCTATCCGCTTGGTAATGTATGCCAATGAATTATCCTGAAACCGTATCAGGGAATGAGGAACCGTTTTAATCCGGGCGAGTTCTGCCAGGTGCATGGTTAAATCCTCGTTTTCAGGAAGCGACGGATATTGTTCTGTTTGGGGTTTGAGGATGTATCCACCCCACAAACCTACTATGGTGAAACGCTTTTCGCCCCCTTTTTCTTTTACCAAGTCAACTGACAGTTTCGGCTGAACGCCTGTAATGGTAACCTGTGAGCGCACCACTTCCAACGCCAACGATTCCATGTCGGCTTTGGTATAAGGGAGTACGGGCGGAACGGCTGTTCCAAATATTTTTTTTGAACATGGTGGGTGAAAATCAACCTGTCCCTGTTCTAAGGGCTGGTAACAATATAAACATTTTTCCATGATCACTGCATTTGAATAGGTCGAACACTTACCGCCCCTATACAATCTTTGCAACAGGCAAGCAGCAAGGACATGCGGTCGCGATTATCGATTTTCCAATTCTTTTCGGCAATATCCAACAACCAACCTTCGGGAATAAGCCCGTCGAAGAAAGGATGCAGCACATTGCTGACACAGGGTTTATCGGTCAACGGTAAGGTGAGGCTTACCGGTGCGGCATTTTTTCTTGCCAAATAGGCAGGGTCATACACAAATGTATAGCCGTTCTCATCTTCTGTGAGCGTACCCGCCGGATCGTCGTATATGAATATTTTAGCCTGTTTCATTGCCCTATCAGATTATTTCTGTCCATGGGAACAACTCCCAATTGCATCCCGAACAATTTTAATACTTGGTTTACCTTGTCCATTTTCAGGGTTTCCTTACCCTGTTCCAGCTCACGCAGGAAACGCAACCCTACTCCTGCTTTCTGTGCAAACTCTTCACGTGAAAATCCAAGTGCTTTGCGCTTTGTTTTCACATATTCATTAAACGATAGATTATTCATATTCGATACCTCTTCGGGTACAAATATAGTAAATATTTTTGAAATGACACCTTTTCGGGTATTGTTTTATATGATCACTTTCAAATAACACCCGAAAGGGTATTCATTTAAAGGAGTGGGGGCAATCTTTCCCCCACAAAAACAGAGAGTGCCCCATTTAGGGACACTCTCCTTTTTACTGTCCGTTTTGTAAACGGAGCAAATAGCAAAGTTATTCGCCGTACTTCATGGCGGCGCGGCGTTTGTAGCCGTCGTAACGCCATTTGGCATTCTCTTCCGTGGTGGCGAACAGGCGTTCGGCATCGGCGGGAGCGGCTTTCAACAGCGAGTTGAAGCGTACTTCACCCATCAGGAAGGCGCGGAATTGGCTGTAATCCGGCTCTTTGGAATCCAGGGTGAACGGGTTCTTCCCTTCGTCTTCCAACTGCGGGTTGTAGCGGTACAGTTGCCAGTAGCCGCACTCAACGGCCTTCTTCTCCTCTTCTTGCGATTTGCCCATGCTGGCTTTCAGCCCGTGGTTGATACAGGGAGCGTACGCAATGATCAGAGAGGGGCCGGGATAGGCTTCGGCTTCTTTCAGCGCTTTCATGTACTGTGCCTGGTTTGCGCCCATAGCCACCTGTGCCACGTACACGTACCCGTAAGACATCGCCATGGCGCCCAGGTCTTTTTTGCGAACCCGCTTCCCGCCGGCGGCAAATTTAGCTACGGCCCCGGTCGGAGTGGATTTGGAGGACTGACCTCCGGTATTGGAGTACACCTCGGTGTCAACGACCAAAATGTTGACATCCTGTCCGCTGGCCAATACGTGGTCAACACCGCCGTAACCGATGTCATATCCCCAACCGTCACCGCCGAAAATCCACTGGGATTTCTTGGTGAAGTACTGTTTCAGGGAGAGGATCTCTTTCGCCGCGGCAGCGCCGTCTTTGGACAAGGCGGCAACCAACGCGTCGCTCAACGCAATGGTCTTGTCGCCGTCGGTGTACCCGGCCGCCCACGCTTTGGCGGCTGCATTGGTATCAGCGGAGAGTGAGGAGGTGTGTTCTTCCAACAGGCGTTTTACCCGTTCCCGCAGGCGGTTGGCCCCTTCGGCCATACCGAAACCGAACTCGGCGTTGTCCTCGAAGAGGGAGTTCGCCCAAGAAGGGCCGCGCCCGCTCTTGTAGTTGGTGCAGTAGGGAGTAGAGGGGGCGGAAGCGCCGTAGATGGAGGTACAGCCCGTGGCATTGGCCACCATCATCCGTTCTCCGAATAATTGGGTGATCAGTTTGATGTAAGGCGTCTCGCCGCAACCGGCGCACGCTCCGGAGAATTCAAATAAAGGTTGTACGAACTGTGAATTTTTCACGTTGTTGGGTTCTACCACCTGTTTGTAGCCGACTTTCTTGTCCAAATGGAGCCAACGGCCGATCTCCGCTTCCTGGCTTGCCAGCGGTTTCATCACCAACGCTTTGGTTTTGGAAGGACAAATGTCGGCGCAGTTCCCGCAACCCGTACAGTCGAGCGGGGAAACCTGCATGCGGAATTGATAGCCGGCCAACTCTTTGCCGGTGGCGGGTTTTACAACGGTCCCGGCGGGAGCGGCGGCCACCTCGGCATCCGTCATCAGGAAGGGGCGGATGGCAGCGTGAGGGCACACGTAGGCACACTGGTTGCACTGGATGCAGTTGTCCGCCTGCCACTCCGGCACGTGTACGGCAATACCGCGTTTTTCGTATTTGGAGGTTCCGCAGGGGAAGGTCCCGTCTTCAATGCCGTTGAAGGCACTCACCGGCAGGTCGTCCCCTTTCTGTGCGTTCATCACGTCTACCACTTTGCGGATAAATTCCGGCCGATCGGCGGCCTCTTTTTCCGCTTCAACCGGCAGGTTTTTCCAGTCGGCCGGAATGGCTACTTTTTGCAGGTTCTTGTCCAGACCGCCGGCGTCTACGGCGGCGTTGTTCATGTTGATAACCGCCTCGCCCTTGGTGCCGTAAGATTTCACAATGGCAGCCTTCATCTCTTTCACGGCCAGGTCATACGGGATGACGTTGGTGATCTTGAAGAAAGCGCTCTGCATGATGGTGTTGGTCCGGTTGCCCAATCCCAACTCCTGGCCGAGTTTGGTCCCGTTGACGATGTAGAAATTGATCTCGTTTTCGGCCATGTACCGCTTCATGCTGTTCGGCAGGTGTTTCACCGTCTCCTCCGCATCCCACAGGGAGTTCAGGAGGAAGGAGCCACCTTTTTTCAGACCTTTCAGCACATCGTACTGGTGGATATACGCCGGAACGTGGCAAGCCACAAAGTCGGGCGTGGTGATCAGGTAGGTGGAGCGGATCGGTTCGTCACCGAAACGGAGGTGGGAAGCTGTAAAACCGCCTGATTTTTTGGAGTCGTAAGCGAAATAGGCCTGACAGTATTTGTTGGTGGCTTCCCCGATGATCTTGATGGAGTTTTTGTTGGCGCCTACCGTACCGTCCGAACCCAATCCGTAGAATTTGGCTTCGTAGGTGGCGTCGGAAGTCACCTTCACCTCTTGTTCCATCGGCAGCGACTTAAAGGTCACATCGTCCACAATCCCTACGGTAAAGCCGGATTTCGGCTCGTTCATCGCCATGTTTTTGTAGATGCCGATAATCTGGCCCGGAGTAACGTCTTTCGACCCCATTCCGTAGCGTCCGCCGATGATCAACGGAGCATTCGCTTTTCCGTAGAAAATATCTTTTACATCCAAGTACAACGGGTCTCCGTTGGCGCCCGGTTCTTTGGTGCGGTCCAGCACAGTGATCCGTTTTACGGAGGCGGGCATGGCTTCCAGGAAGTATTTGGCGGAGAAGGGGCGGTACAGATGTACGGCGATCATCCCTACCTTTTCCCCGTTAGCCACTTTGTAGTCGATCACTTCGCGGATGGTGTCGGTAACGGAACCCATGGCGATGATAATGTTTTCGGCATCGGGCGCTCCGTAATAGTCAAACGGGCGGTATTTCCGTCCGGTGATCCGGGAAACTTCGTTCATGTAGTCGGATACGATCTCCGGCAGCGCTTCGTAGAATTTATTGCAGGCTTCACGTCCCTGGAAGTAGATGTCCGGGTTTTGCGCCGTACCTCTGGTGACGGGTGCGTCCGGGTTCAGGGAGCGGTGGCGGAAAGCTTCGATCGCTTTCATGTCTACCAAGCCTCTCAACTCTTCCATGTCCAACGCCTCAATTTTCTGAATTTCGTGAGAGGTACGGAAACCGTCAAAGAAACTCAGGAAGGGCACGCGTCCTTTGATGGCCGAAAGGTGTGAGACAGCAGAAAGGTCCATCACCTCCTGTACGGAACCGGCAGCCAGCATGGCGAAACCGGTCTGACGGGCTGCATATACGTCTGCATGGTCACCGAAAATATTCAGGGCGTGGGCGGCCAATGCACGGGCGCTTACGTGAAATACGCAGGGCAGCAGTTCACCGGCGATCTTGTACATGTTGGGGATCATCAGCAGCAATCCCTGGGAAGCGGTGTAGGTTGTCGTCAACGCACCTGCCTGCATGGAACCGTGTACGGCTCCGGCAGCTCCGGCTTCCGATTGCATCTCAATGACACGTACGGTCTCCCCGAACATGTTTTTACGGCCTTTCGCCGCCCACTCATCCACGTTTTCCGCCATGGGGGAAGAGGGGGTGATGGGGTAGATACAGGATACTTCGCTGAACATATACGCGATATGGGCAGCAGCGGCATTTCCGTCACAGGTAATGAATTTTTTCTCTTTTGCCATCTCTAAGTCTAATTAAATGAAGTAGTTATTGTACATTTTATGTTTTTTAAAGAATAGGGTCCGGATTACTCCATACCACAATCACACAACGACATACAAAAGTAATATTCTTTTGGTATTTTCCGAAGGGATACAAAAAAAGCTGCCTTTTCGGGCAGCTTTTTTCTATGGGTAGGTAAATGTTCAAATGCGTGCTTACTGGTCGTTCATCGAAATGAGGAACTCTTCGTTGGAGAAGGTCTTCCCCAGCCTGTCCTTGACAAATTCCATGGCTTCCACGGAGTTCATATCGGTGAGGTAGTTTCGCAGGATCCAGATGCGGTTCAGGACGTTGGCATCCAACAACAGGTCTTCGCGACGGGTGCTGGAAGCGGTGATGTCCACGGCCGGGTAGATGCGCTTGTTGGAGAGTTTGCGGTCGAGCTGCAACTCCATGTTACCGGTTCCTTTAAACTCTTCGAAAATCACATCGTCCATTTTGGAACCGGTCTCCGTCAGGGCGGTCGCCAGGATGGTCAGCGATCCGCCGTCTTCAATGTTGCGGGCCGCCCCGAAAAAGCGTTTGGGCTTGTGCAGGGCGTTAGCGTCCACCCCTCCGGAAAGCACCTTGCCGGAGGCCGGAGATACGGTGTTGTAAGCGCGCGCCAGGCGGGTAATGGAGTCCAGAAGGATCACGACGTCGTGGCCGCACTCTACCATGCGTTTGGCTTTTTCCAATACGATGTTGGCCACTTTTACGTGGCGTTCCGCCGGTTCGTCGAAGGTGGAGGAGATGACTTCTGCGTTGACGCTACGGGCCATGTCGGTTACCTCTTCGGGACGTTCGTCTATCAACAGGATGATCAGGTATACTTCCGGATGATTGGCAGCGATAGCGTTGGCAATCTCTTTGAGCAAGACGGTTTTACCGGTTTTCGGCTGGGCGACGATCAGGCCGCGCTGGCCTTTCCCAATCGGGGCGAACATGTCCACGACCCGGGTGGATATGGTGGATTTCCCGTTTCCGGTCAGATTGAATTTTTCATTGGGAAAGAGCGGGGTCAGGTGGTCGAACGGAATCCTGTCCCGGACAGCATCCGGTTTTTTTCCGTTGATCTTTTCTACTTTGATGAGCGGGAAATATTTCTCCCCTTCTTTGGGCGGACGCACTGTCCCTTCTACCGTATCTCCTGTTTGCAGGCCGAACAGTTTGATCTGGCTTTGGGAGACATAGATGTCGTCCGGAGAGTTGAGGTAGTTGTAGTCGGGAGAACGCAGGAACCCGTATCCGTCGGGCATCATTTCCAATACGCCCGAATTGAGGATGATCCCTTCGAATTCGTAGTATTTGTCCCGTTTGTCATAGCGCATTTTTCCGGGCGACGGTGTGTACGGATCGGGCTGTGATTCTTCTCTTCCGGTACGTACTTCTCCCTGTTCTTCGAAGAGCGATTCTTTGTCGGCAGTGTGTACGTAGGGTTCTTCGCGGAGGTATCCTGTCTGTTCGCGCACCGGCATGTCGGACGACTCTTCGGGGTTGATGTCCAACTCTTTTTCAAGGATGTCCTGGTGCGAGAAATGTTTTTTCCGTTCTTTTCCCCGTTCTGTAAATTTGTTGGTGTGCTGGTGGGGCCCTTTGCGGTTCTCTTCTGTCTGGGGTCTTCGCTGGGGCCGTTCGGCGGGTTGTGCGTTTTGCGACCTTTCGGGTTGTGCGGAGAATGGGTCACCGGGTTTTGCCTGAGGCCGGCCGACAGGCTGTATGTTTTCCTTCTCTTCTTCCTGTTTGGGGTATTTTTGCATGCCACCTCCTTTGGAGTCTCCGACTTTTTCTGCCGAACGCATGACACGTACCCGCGGTTTTCGTTCTTTTCTCCGGTCTTCGTGTTCCGTTCTTCTCCCGGTTCCGGCGGAACGTTCCACGGTGTCTGTGGCGACGATGGCTTGCTGATCTAATATTTTGTAGACAAGGTCCTGTTTTTTGTAAGACTCGACCCGTTTAATATTCAATTTTTTCGCAATTTGCCGCAACTCTGGCAGCAATTTGTCATTCAACTCTAAAATGTCGTACATAAAAAGATGTTACTTGATTTTTATTTGCAGTAAGTTTTGTAGTGAAAATCACCGGACAAGACTCCGGTGGAAATGAAATCGACACAAATTTACGATTTTTTATCCTTATAACAAAGGGGGGTGTTTATTTTTACGGGGGTGTTACTCTTTTCATGGGTAAAAAGAACGGCAGGTAGACGAGGAAGGCGATGACGGAGAAGAGCATCCCTCCCATCGTGCCGACGGCAAACGAGTACCAGAACTGGTCGTCCTTGCCGCCTACGATGAAGGGGATCAGGCCCAGTACGGTGGAGACGATGGTGAGGAGGATGGGCACGATTTTCCGGCTGTACGCTTTCAGATAGAGCGGCAGGGGCTCTCTGCGGGTGTAGTGCCGTGAGATGATGTTGTACTCGTTAACCACGTAAATACCGGCGTTGACCACCAACCCGCTGAGCAGGATAAAGGAAGCGAAACCTCCCTGGTCGAAGTTGAATCCGAACAGCCCGAACGTCAGGAACACTCCGATAAACGACACCGGGATCATTAAGATGATCACCAACGGTTTCTTCAGCGATTCGAAAAGGATGGAGCAAACAATGTAGATGATGGCGATTACCAACAGGACCAGCAGAAAAGAGTTATTCGACTCATTCTCTGAGTAAAAGTATCCACCCAACTCGCTCTTAGCCATGTAGCCGACGGGGAGTATCCCATCGTTCAACCGTTCCACCTGTGTCCTCATTATCCGGGAAGCCAATTCGCCCGGCCCGACAAAATCGAAAGCGACGATCAGTTGGTAGGATTGGTTGCGTTTGTAGATGCTCAGACCGGTGAATTGCCTGTCTATCGTTCCGAAATCCGCCAGCTTCACCCGGACCGAATCCACCGGCAGCGGGTCGTTCTTGACGCGCCACAGATCGAAACTGTTTTTCTTGGATGACGAAAGCAGCACCCGTTCGGGTTTCCCGTTCGTAAATACCGATCGAAGCGACCGTTCGTAAAGCAACTGGTTCAGCATACTGAAATAGGAACCCAGGCCCCCTCCTGTCATCAATGCTTTTTCGCGGTCGATGTCCACAAAAAATTCCTGTTTGCGGCGCGCAACATTCCAACTTACCTCGCCGTAGATACCCGGTTCGGACACGCGACGGTTCCGGAAGAGCGAATCCCTCAACCCCTCGGCGTATCGCATCAACTGCTCGTAACTGTACCCCGTGAGGATGATGCGGTATGGTTTGAACTGATTGGAGTAAATATTGTTACTGAAGTGCTTATCCGGAAGGCCGTAAATGCTCCACGTGGCTCCCCCGAACCTCAGGGCCTCCCTCTGGACATTTTCGTGGAGTTCGTATGGAAAGTTGCTTTTTTCATACTCCGGTTTGAACCGTACGGTGATAGTGGAGTTATCGTATGAATAGACCGTGGTGCGGAAACTTTCGATCTCCTTGAACCGGGCCAAGTAGTTCTCCATGTAGCGCACGATCTCGTTGAGCTGGTGTACTGTGTTGCCTTCCACCATGCCGGCCCGGATGGTCAGGGCGATCCGTTCCTGTTCCAGGTTCCTCCGGTAGGCAGGTGGCTTCCGGGTATCGAACAACCGGAAGGAGCCGCCCAGGATCTTCTCCACAACCGCTTTGTTGTCCTGATACAGTTTGCTGCCGATGGTTTTGTTGTACCACTTTTGCCACATTGCCGGTTCCTCGTTGCGTCCGGGTTTCGATTGCGAAGGCAACAGGTGGATGGGAAGTCCGAAGCCGAGGATCAGTATGGTAATGAACAGCCAGCGGTGCCGCCGCCCCCAGCCGGTAAAGGCAGCGTAGCGCCGGTTGTAACCGGTCACGAAGCGCTTCGTCCGCATTGTGGCCGCCGTCATCGGTTTTTTCAGCGGGAAACAGTCGAGCAGGGCGGGGATAAAGAGGAGCGATATCACCAGCGATACGGAGAGGTTGATGATGATCACCCAGGCAAAATCACCGAATATGAGTTGTTGCTGCGGGGGAAGCAGGAAGACCACCGTCAGGGAGGCGACGGTGGTAAGGACTGCTCCCAAAATGGCCAGGAATGCTCTCCGGTCGCGGTAGTAGCTGTAATGGTCGACCATGATGATGGAGGTGTCGATGATGATCCCCAACGACACGGTGATCCCGGCCAGGGAATAAAGGTGTATCTGCAATCCCAACAGGTAGTAGAAGATCAAAGCTACCAAAATATTGGCCAGAAGTGTCACAAGGATCATCAGCAGATACGCCCAATTTCGGCTGACGGCCAGTACGAACAGCATCAGGATGAGCACCGTCATCAGTGTGCGCAGGAAGATGGTATGCAGCTCTTTGTTGATGTAATCCGCTGCATCGTAGTTCATTTCGGCGGCAAATCCTTTGGGGAACGATTGTGCGAGTTGCGCCATGACGGCTTTTACTTCGGACGAGAGCTGGACTACATTGGTGTTTTTTTGCGCCAGGACCGACAGGTTGATGATGTTCAGCCCGTTGATCCGCGAATAGGAAAGCGGCAGGCGCTGCCGGTAGGCCACTGTTGCCAACTCGCCCAGCAAGACGATGCGTCCGCCGGCATGGGCAACCGGGATGGTGGAAAAATCGGTTGTCCGGTCGCTCATGCGCGCTTTGAGCAAGATCACATTGCCGTCACCATAGGTCACGTTACCGATGGTTGCCTCGCCGAAGTAGTCGTTGAAAGCCGCTGCGATCCGGTCCATCGAAATCCCCGCCGACAGTGCAGCGTCCGGATCTACCGTGATTTCGTATTCGTAAGGCTGGATGCCCCCGTACTGTACGCTATTCACCCCTTCCAGCCGGGAAAGCGCCGGCAACAGGTGGTCGACGATGTACCGCTCCGCTTCCTGTCCCGACAGGCTGGTATTGATGGTGTAACTGGCCACGAATGTCTCTCCGCCGCTCTCTCCGCCGGTGGAGACGCTCAGGCCGGGATACGACACCCCTTCCGGAAGCTGCGGATAGAGGGCCCGGATTTGCGAAGCAACCTCGAAACGGGCGACATCCATCTTTGTTCCCTCCTTAAATTGCAACGTCACTGTTCCGTATCCATAACCGGAAATCGACGTGATCTCCTCCACCCCGTCGAGCCGCGTCAGCACTCCTTCCAATTTGGAGATCACCTCTTTTTCAAGAATCGACGGGGAAGCCCCGCTCCAGGAACACCCCACCGACAGGCTCAGGGTCTTCTGCGCCGGTTGCAACTGTACTGACAGCAGGGGGATCATTGCCACGCCGACAATCATCAGCGCCACCATGATCAGGATGATGGAAAACGGGGATAGTGTGTGTCTGTGATCGGCCATCCGGGGTTACCTCTTCTTGTAAACGGAGTAATAGATCAGCGGTACAAAGAATATGCTTACGAGCGTTCCGGCCGTCATGCCCGCTATGGTAGCGACAGACAGCGGGTATTGCAGGTCGGAGCCCATGTCCCCGCGTGCCAGGAAGGGGGAGATGGCCAGGATGGTGGTCAGGGAGGTCATGATGATCGGTTTCAGGCGCCGTCGCCCGCCCTCCAAAATGGCGCGGATGATCGACATGCCTTCGTGTCTGCGGAGTTGGTTGATGGTGTCGACCTTCAGGATCGAGTCGTTGATCACAATGCCGCAGGTGACGACGACACCGATCAGGGACATGATGTTCAGGGAGACGTCCAATATCCAGAGCGCCAGCAGGGTAAAGAAGATATCGAGCACCAGCTCCGAAAGGATCACCACCGGCTGGAGCACGGATTCGAATTGCGCCGCCAAGATAAAGTAGAGCAACAGTACGGCCACGATTAAAACAACGAGAATCTCCCATACGAGGCCACGGTTGGTGAAATAGGATCCGCTGAAACCGACCTCAAAATCGCTGTTCCCGCGTACGATCCCGCGCACTTTTTCCACCGTTTTCGAAACTTCTTTGTCCTCCGCGTCAAATGTTAAGGGATAGAAGTTCCCTTCCGCCCCCGAGACAATGAACTTCAGGTCCTGCCGGCGGGTTTCGCGAAAAAAGGTGCTGAGCGGAATATCCAATCCGGATCGTCGGATCGATGCCTCTTCCAGTATCTCCGCGAGGCTCGACCGGTTATCGCCCACCACCACCGGTACGGGAAACTTACCCTGCATCAGGGTAAAGATCGTATTGTCGTTGAGCGAACTGCGGAGTACGCCGGTCAATTCGCCGAAGGAAACGTCGTACAGCGCCATGACGTCGGGCCGACCCACAAAGAGGATGTACTCCTCCCAGGCTACCGGGTCGATCTCTGTTCCGGGAAGCCCTGCCGCTATCACCGCCAGCAGGGAGTCGAGTTTCACAGGATCGGGCGCCTGTCCGTCGGTAGAGCGCAAACGCGCCACCAATTTTGACTCTTTATCGGCAAATACCACTTCGAAAATATTGCCCGAAGATTCGAAATCGTAAATCGCGTCGGGGTAACGGGTTTTCAAAAACTCCGACACGGCCATCCGGATCTCTTCGATGGTATGCCCCTCCCGGCTGTTGACATAAACGACAGCTTCCGAATTGCCGGTCTTGCGGGTGTGGGAAAGCACGAACTGCTGCACGCCGGCCATCTCGGTTATCTGCCGGGCCATCGGCTCCGCAACACCGGCCAATTGTCCCGTACGCCGGTCGTTCTCTTCCAGTGTGATCCGTTCGTTCCAATCCACGTGGATCAGCATATCGGTGTAGGTCATTTCGGGAAGCTTCTCTTTCCGGACCACGGCGAAGAGCAGCGGCATTCCCGCAAAAGCCACCAAAAAGGTCGCTCCGACAATCCAGCGCCGGCGGAAAAAGAAGATCAATATCCGTTCGTACCACCGCTCGAACCAGCCGAAGGAAAATTTTGCTAAAAAGCGATTGACCGTGAGTCTCTCCTGGCGCCGGCAAGTCAGGTAAAAATAGACCGGAATGACCGTCACGGTAGCGGCCAATGCACAGAACAGGGTGATGACGACTGCCATAGCCTGATCGTAAAAAAGCGCACCGGCAATTCCGCTCAGGAAGATCAGCGGAACGAATACCGCACAGGTCGTTAGTACGGAACTCAGCATGGGAGCGAAAACTTCGCCCGTGCCCTTGACGATCGCTTCTTTCAACGTATATCCCGTATTCCAGCGAAAAGTGATGTTGTCGATCACGATGATGGAGTTGTCGACCATCATGCCCACACCCAGTACCAGGCCCGAAAGCGAAATGATGTTGATGGAGATGCCGATCAGGTAGAAAAAGAGCATGGAGAGTATCAGGGCTATCGGCATGGTGAGCATGATCAGGAATGCCGACCGCAGGTTCTGCATGAATAAAAAGATGATCAGGCAGGCCAACAGGACGCCCAGCACAATGTTTTTGAACAGATTGTTGATGGAGTAGTCCAACAATTCGGTCTGGTCGCGCGTGAGGGTAAAAGTCACATCGGGATAGTCCGTTTCGAAGTAGTTCAGCAACTCGTTGATCCCCGCTTTCAGTTCGGACATGCGGGCGTCGGATTGTTTGATCACGGCCAGCGTGATGGCATGCCGGCCGTCGGAACGGACCACGGTCGCCCGTTTTTGCGGATGTTCCACCACCCGGGCCAGGTCCCCGACCCGGAAAACCCGGCCGTCGGCTTTCAGGTAAGCGTTCTCTATGTCGGTGATGTCCCGGGCCTCCCGCTGTACCTTGATGTTGAACTGGTATTCGCCGTCACGGATGGTGAGGTTGCCCAAGGAGATGTTGATGTTCCGGAGCGCATTCTCCAGCGTTGCCGTTGTCAGGCCCATCTGCGTTAATTTCTCCCGGTCGGGAATGATCAGGATCTCCTGCGAAACATATCCGTTCACGTCTACCATGGCTACCTCGGGCAACTGCTCGATACGCTTCACGATGACGTTGCCCGCAAAGTCGCTCAATTGCGCAAAACGGTCGGAAACGGGGAAAAGCGGATCGATGGGGGTGAACTTCTCATCGTCTTCGATGGTCATGTTGATGTAGAAGGCCGGTATATCGGCCGCTCCGGCCTTTAGGACATAGGGCCGCTCCATGTCTTTGGGCATGCCGGCCATCGCCCGGTCGATCTTTTCGTTGACTTCGATAAAGAGGTAATCGCTGCCGGAACCGTGCTCAAAACTCAACGAAATGGTGCCGCTGCCGTCTTTGGTTTCGCTCCGGATGTCCTGCAAGCCGGCGATCTGCATCAATTGCTGCCTGAGCGGGCCAACCACCGACTCCTCCAATTCGCGGGCCGACTGTTGCGGATAGGAGACCTGTACGGTGATGTAGGGAATGTCTACGGCGGGGATCAATGAGATCGGCAGCAGGTGAATGCTCACCAATCCCAACACCAGCACCATGATCAGGAACATGGTCACGGCAATTGGCCGTTCTATCAGTTTTCGCAGCATACCCCGGCGGAGTTTAAGGTTTGATCTCTACAACCGTTTCGTTGGCCAGGTTCAGGTTGCCTGAGAAAATGATCAGGTCGCCAACGGCCAAGTCTGCCCCGCGCTCCGTGTTGGGCGCCACCACGTATTCGGAACTGTTGTCCATCACGGTATGCACGTAGGTCCAGTAAGCTTTGCCGTCGCGGTAGCGGAACAGCACTTCGAGGTTGTCGCGCATCACTACGGCGCTTTTGGGTACCACCAACTGTCCGGGCACCACTTTCTCCACCAACAGTTTTACGTTCATTCCGTCGATGAAGGTGCCGTTGTTGGTGATCTCCGCCTCCACCAATACCTGCCCGTTGTTGTCTACCAACGGATTGACGCTGGTGATGTGGCCGTTTATGTAATTTTCCGGGTCGAAGAAGGAAGCGACCTTCACGACATTCCCTTTTTGTACAAAATCGAGTTCTGTCTCCAGTACGCTGAAGGCGACCACCAACCGGGCATCGTCCACCAATGTACAAAATTCGGCGTCGCTGCGTTCGTACGGGCGGCCTTTGACCGTAGCCACCTTACCGGCGAACGGTGCTTTCAATGTGCAGGCTTCCAAGGTGTTCCGCGCATTCGCCAGATTCAGTTCGGCAACGTTGTATCCCGACCGGATCTTGGCTAACTCCATCGTCCGTTCCGGCACCAGGGGGTCTTCCATGTTTTCGTAACCGAAACCGATGATTGCGTCGTTCAGGTCTATCTTGGCTTTTTCAAAATTTTGCAGGGCAGAGGTCAGTGCGTTCTGCACTTCGGTCCGGTCTAATTCGGCCAGTATTGTTCCGGCTCCGACCCGGTCCCCGTTGGAAACATATATTTTGTCGATGGTACCCGGTGTCTTGAACGCAAGTACGCTTTTGTTCCCGGCCCTCAATTTGCCGTTGGTGGCGATTTGCCTCCGGAACGGCCTTGTCTGCAGTTCCATGACTTTTACTTCCACACGGTTGTCCGCGTACTCCTGGCGCGCCAGTTCCGCCGTCTCTTTTTTCTCTTTCCCGCCGCAACCGCCGAGGGCAACGGCAAAGACAGCAGCCATCAATACTGCCGGTATGCGTTGTATCATATTGTATTTCGGATTAATCAACCAATTTGTCATATTCTGCAGAGATGTCCGTATTCGTCATAAAGTCGTAAAGTGTCATTTTCCGGAGGGTGAAATAGTAGATCCAGAAGTTCGACAACTCTGTCAGGTAGTTCATGTTTGCGGCATCTTTTTCCGATTGTGCGGTGTTGAGGTCGGTCACCGAGATCGATCCCGCGGCAAAATCTTTCATGGCCAATTCGTAGCGCTCTTCGGCGATCCGGTCAGCGCGCCGAGCCATCCGGAGTTTGTCACGCTGGGCATTGAATTGCACCACCTCTAAGTAGACATTCTGCTCCAGATCTATGGAGGCCTGTTCCAAGTGAGCCAATGTGATCTTCTGTTGCGCCTGCGCCATTTTCACCCGGCCTTTGCCCATGCCCCAGTCTACGATGGGCACGCGCAGGTTGACACCGAATATTTCGTGGTTCAACAGGTGGGAATAGGCCCCCGGCAATTCGTCGGCGTTGTTGGAAAGTCCGAATTGGGTACTCACCGATAGCGAGATGCCCCGGTTGGCTTTTGCCTGCGCTACGCTCCGGTCACTCTCCAGGCGGGAGACCTCCTGATCGATCCGGAAGGGGCCGTTCTGCCATGTTTTCTCCAATACAAAATCGACTTCCATCCGCAACTCCGGTACCTCATCGCTCTGCTCCAGGCGCAAGTCCACTTTATCGTTGTAGCCAAGGAAGGAGCGGAATTCCATCAAACGGGCTTTGTAGTCGTTCTCCCGGGTGGAGATGGCGAGGCTGTCGTTGACCATGCGTAATTCCAATTGCAACAATTCCGAGCGCGTCACCGATCCGGTCTGTTCGTGCCTCCGGGAGGCAATGCCGTACATGGTTTTCATCTGGCTGTAGTTCCCTGCAGCAATGGTGTAGTGGAGCTGCGCCATCGCCAGGTTGTAGAAATACCGGACGGCTTTGAGGGTTACCTCTTCCATGGATTCCAGGTACTCTTTTTTGGAGCGTTCAAACTTTTCCGGCTCGATTTTCCGGTCCCATTTGAGGCGGTTGTAGTTGAAGAGGGGTTGGAGGTAGGAAAGGGTTACGGGTTGTGAATAGTAGGTGATGTCCCGGATGGGACGGTACTGGTCCAACCGGTTCAGGCTGGAGGAGAGCGACAGGATCCCTCCGGTAACGGCAACCTGTTGGTCAATGGAGACCGTGGCGGAGTTGTTCATGTTGTAGTTGGTGCGGTAGTAGATCTCCCCAGTGGCTGCATCCTGCAAGGCGCGCTGCGAGCGGTCGAAGTTGGCTATGCCGGCGGAGAAGTTGAGGGAGGGCAGCAGTTCGGCCCGGTGGGAGCGAAAATTCCAGTAGTCACCTAAAAAGGTGTTCCGCACGATCATTGCATCAATGGACTGTTCTTGTGCCAAGCGTATAGTTTCTTCCAAATCCAAGGAGATTGCCTGCTGTCCGAAAGCGCCCAGCCCTGCCGGGAAATATAAGAGGAACAGCACAACTGTTTTTTTGAATCCCATACCGGATATGCTCAATTGAAAAATATTCCGCAATGTTAGTAAAAAAAAATGATCTTTTCAACCCTTGCTCCGCCTGCGGGTTTGTATTTGTGTTGACCGGCTGTTGCGGTGTATGGAGCCTCTTCCCCCACCCTTTCCCATCCTTTTACATTTGCTTTGCACATGCTTTTCCATTCTCTTTCCATTCTTTTTCCCGCTTGTTGTGTGCTGTTGTAAAGTTGTGAAGAATTTGTACGCAGGATTTGTGCAAAAAATGGATTCATCTGTTTGCAGATTTAAAATGTTTTAACAATATTTGCAAGCATAATAATTAGTAAACTAAAACTATGCTCTACTTGATCCCTGTATTTTTCACTAAACTACTCCGTTTAGAGTGGTGTATTGTAACGGTTGCCGTTTTTGTTGTTTCGCTCTCTTCGTGCCAACGGGATGCGGTCATTCTGTATGGGCAGACATTTGAACAGGTGCGGAACAGCGCCCAAAAGGCTGGCGCCGGTTTTTGTGTGGTACTTTCCAGCCCGGACTGTCCGCCTTGCAAGGCTTTCATTGAAAACGTGGGAGTCGACAGTCGGAACGGACTTTTCCGGAATACCATCTTTAATATCGTTGACGTTTCGCTGCCTGAGAACAGGTGGTACGCGCAGTGGATTTGCGCTTCCGGTACTCCGGCAACGTGTGTGTTTTCCCCTGCCGGTGAGTTGACGGCCGTGGTGGCCGGCGCTTCCGCTCCTTCGTTGCAGTGTATCCAATCCGCCCTCAACGATGATGCACAGTGCGCCTCTTATTTTTACGACCGCCACTACCCGGTAACGGGCAGAAGTTATCTCTCTCTGCTCAATACCCTGCTCAATTGCAAGCTGGATCTGGACAGGGGCGTCGACGTTGGTGAGGCACTGAACGCCTGCCTGGAGCAAACCGATTACCCCTGGCCGGTTTACCTGAAATGTTTGAACGAGGAGAAGCAGGGGCGGCGCGATGAGGCGGTCTATTGGGCGGAACGTCTGTTGGAGTTTGATGATGTTCTCTATTCCTATCTCTACAGCGATCTCTATACTGCGGCCAAGTTTATCGTTGATCCGAACTATGCGCCCGAAGAGGATGCGGCGCTGTCGGTGGTGGAGAAGGTGCGGCTGGATGGTTGCAAGGTCGGGCAACCAAAACCTTTTGCGGTGGAGATTACGAATACGGGAAAGGTGCGGTTGCAGGTACGGGATGTCCGTGTCAGTTGTACGTGTGTGGAGTTGCTTGGGGCGAAGCAATTGATGTTGGAGCCGGGGGAGGCCCGAACGATGGAGTTTGAGTTTACGGCGGAGAAATCGGGGGTGGTACACCGGGAGATTACGTTTGTTTCCAACGGGGTGGAGGCGGTGAAGCAGGTAAAGGTGGAGGCGTATGTACAATAAACGCCTGTAAGTAAATTAGACACAAAGGAATGATTATCACTATTGATATACTGCCGTTGCCATGCGCCAAACACTCTGCCCGCGATGCAGTAAGGCGTTGGCTCCTGAATAGTAATGAAGGGGGCCACGAATACGGGTTTGCTGCTGATGCGGCGGGAAAATTCTTATAAACTTTAAATTGTAATGCGATGAAAAATTTATTTAAAAAGATGATTCT
>QMCD01003374.1_pt1 | contig 19128 bp, 13 predicted proteins | sample 1821841 | NCBI WGS metagenome assembly QMCD01 (sample SAMN01991225, study PRJNA193472) | Termite gut metagenome, whole genome shotgun sequencing project. | isolation source: worker | host: Macrotermes natalensis
CCTTCCCTGTTTGCGTATTCTTCCGCGCGGGCGCACAGCGCCGTTATCCGCACCCCTGCCTTTTGCGCCGCGTCTTCTATAAACCGGCATTTCTTTTGTGCGCTTTCAAGCGCCGTAACATGCAGGTCTTCCCGCACGATAGCAAGCGGCACGGCGGGAAACCCAGCCCCGCTCCCCACATCGATAACCGACGCGTTACGCGGTAATATGGGCGCGGCAAAAGCGCTGTCAAAGAAATGCAGCAGCGCGGCCTCCGTTTCGCCGATGATCGTGGTCAAGTTGAAGTGGGCGTTCGCCGCAACAAGGCTTTCGTAATACGACGCCATTTGCGCCGCTTGCTTTTCCGAAAGGGGCATATCGTGAGTTTTAAATATTTCCGTTATTGTTTTTTTAAATGTTGAGCTCATCTCATGTCCTGTTTTCTGTTTCCCGTGAAACAATTTCTGGTGCCGTCCTCGTTCTGCCCTGTTAACTATAACCGCAGATCCCACGACAGAGATCGCCCTGATCACCAAGCATGTTTCACGTGAAACAATCATTTTCCGATGGACGCCAAATACACCAGCAACACCGAAATGTCCGCCGGATTCACCCCAGACACGCGCGACGCCTGCCCGATGCTTGCAGGGCGTATCTCATTCAGCTTTGCGCGTGCTTCCAGCCGCAGGCCGGTTATTCCACTGTAATCAACGTCCGACGGCAGTTGCTTCCGCTCCAAACCGGCGGCCCGCTCCACCTGTTCCCGCTGCTTTTTAATATACCCCTCATACCGAATATCCGTCTCCAGTTGTGATGCCACCTCTTTTGGCAGCGAGGGGAGCCGCACGTCTATTTTTCTCAGATCCTCATAAGTAAACTCCCGCTTCAAAAGCTCGGCAAGCGCCATTCCTTTGTGCGGCGGCGTTAGCCCCTTTTGTTCATACAGCCTGTCAAGCACTCCCGCTCCGGCGAAGGTATCCCGCAAGTAAGCGGTATATTTCTCCAGCAATTCGCGCTTGCGCATAAAACGATCATATCGCGCGTCGTTTACCAACCCCACATCCCGCCCTGTTTGTGTTAGCCGCATATCCGCGTTGTCCTGCCGCAAGAGCAGCCGGTATTCCGCGCGTGAAGTCATCATACGATACGGCTCACTCGTGCCCTTGGTTACGAGGTCATCTATCAAAACGCCCGCATACGCTTCGTCGCGCCCCAGCACAAGCGGCGGCTCTTCTTCCATCCACCGGCAGGCGTTCACCCCCGCGATAAGCCCTTGCGCGGCGGCTTCCTCGTAGCCCGATGTGCCGTTTATCTGCCCCGCCGTAAAAAGCCCGGGCAAACCTTTTGCCTGTAGCGAGGGGAGCAGGCGGGTCGGGTCGATGCAGTCGTACTCTATCGCGTAAGCGGGGCGCACAAAATGGACGTTCTCCATACCCCTCACCGTGCGGTACAGTGCGAGCTGCACTTCTAGCGGCAGACTGGAGCTCATACCTTGCACATAGATTTCATTCGTGTCCGCGCCTTCCGGTTCAAGGAACATCTGATGCCGTTCCTTATCCGGGAATTTCACCACCTTGTCCTCAATGGATGGGCAGTAGCGCGGCCCGATACCCTCTATCTTTCCGCTGTACAGTGGGCTTCTATGCAGGTTCTCGCGAATCATCCGATGCGTTTCCTCGTTTGTGTACGTCAGAAAGCACGGGCGCCGCCTGATTTCAAGCGCGTCATGCAAAAAAGAAAAAGGCGTGGGCTGCTCGTCGCCATACTGCGGCTCTGTCCGCGAAAAATCGATACTGCGGGCGTCTACGCGGGCGGGGGTGCCCGTCTTGAAGCGCCGCAAGTCGAAGCCCAGGCCGCGCAAGCTTCCGCTTAGCTCGTTTGCAGGGAACAAGCCGCACGGCCCCGACTCTTTTTCATAATCGCCAATGATCACCTTGCCTTCTAAATATACGCCGGTGCAGAGGACGACCGCCCGCGCGCCGTATTGCACGCCCATCACCGTGCGCACACCCGTCACACCCGCGCCATCTGTAGTGATTTCGCACACTTCATCCTGCGTCAGCACAAGGTTATCCGTATTCTCCAGCGTCTGCTTCATATAGGCCTGGTATTGTTTTTTATCCGCTTGCGCGCGCAGTGAATGCACCGCCGGGCCTTTTTTCGTGTTCAGCATTTTGCTTTGCAGATATGCCGCGTCCGCCGCAAGGCCCATCTGCCCGCCCAGCGCGTCGATCTCCCGCACGATATGCCCCTTTGCCGTGCCGCCGATCGCGGGGTTACACGCCATAAGCGCAATGCTGTCCATGCTGATCGTAAGCAGCAGCGTGTTCTTTCCAAGCCGCGCGCAAGCAAGGGCCGCCTCGCACCCCGCGTGCCCCGCGCCCACAACCACCACATCAAATTGTCCGCCGAAATAGCCGCTCATACTTTATATCATTTCCCCAGACAGAACTTTTCAAATATCCTGTTTATAATCTCCTCGCTCACAGTCTTTCCCGTCAACTCCCCCAGCGCGTGCCACGCCGCGTTTAAGTCTATCATCACGCAGTCCATATCCATACCAGAAAGCAGCGCCTCTATCGCGTCGCTGATATGCCCACGCGCATTTTTGATACATTCTAAGTGACGCTCATTGCAAAGCACCACGCTTTCGTCCGTCGCGCGCCCTCTTGTCGCGTATTCCAGCAGCTTCTCCCGAAGGGCGTCCAGCCCCGCCCCCGTTTTCGCGGAGATCCCGATACACGAAACCCGGCCAAACGCATCAAAAATCTCGCGTTCTGACAGCCCCTCAGATACATCTAATTTGTTTTGGACAACCAGAACATCATCTTTATCTTTTTTGATTTGTTTGAACGCAAAATAGTCCTCGGGTGTGATTCCCGTCTCGCAATCCAGTATAAAAAACACGCATTTACCGCCGTTAATAGCTGATTTGCTCCGTTTTACGCCTTCCATTTCGATTGCATTATCAGTATCCCGGATTCCTGCCGTATCCGTCAAATTAAAGCGCATTCCCTTGTAGGCGAAAGAATGCGCCACAGTGTCCCGCGTTGTGCCTGGTATGGCGGAAACGATCACCCTGTCCTCGCTAAGAAGCGCGTTCATCAGTGAAGATTTTCCTACATTCGGTTTTCCCGCGATCGTTACGCAAAGCCCGTCCACGATGAGTCTGCCATACCGGAAAGATTCTTCCATTTTAAGAAGGCTATCCCTAAGGTTCTCCAAAACGAGCAGTGCCGCTTTTGTGACGACCGGCTCAATATCCTCCTCAGGATATTCCACTGCCGCTTCTACCTGCGCCAGTAAATCGGTCAGGTCATCCTGCAAGCGCAGCACAGCTTGCTTTAGTTCCCCATCCATCTGGCGCAAGGATACTTTCGCGCTCTCTTCGCTTGCCGCCGCGATAAAGCCGCATACCGCTTCGGCCTGTGAAAGGTCCATCTTACCGGCTAGGAACGCGCGCCTTGTAAACTCCCCCGGCTGCGCCAACCTTGCGCCGGAATCCAGCACAGTGCGCAGCACGCGCGCCACCCCCGTTTGCCCGCCGTGGCAATGCAGCTCGGCCACATCCTCGCCAGTATAAGAATGCGGGGCGCAGAAAAAAACCGCATACCCCCGGTCAAGCTCCTCGCCGCCGCAGTGCACACTGCCAAACACCATTTTTGCGTGCGTGAATCCGCCGGTATGCGCAAAGACTTGGCGCAGCACATCCGCCGCGCGCGTACCGCTTATGCGAATTACCGCTATACCGCCGTTCCCCGGCGGTGTGGCGATTGCGGCTATAGTGTCATGTTCTGTCATCTTTCTTTCGATATCCTTACTTAGGTAACCTCTGATTAAATAGCGCGACCATCTTTGCGGCCTGTTTTCTCAATCTTGCCATTTTCAGAACCCACTGATAGCGCTGCTAGCAGCGGAACCTGAAAACGCCAATCTTGAAAAAATAGTCTCGCAAATCTGACTACGATTATCAGCACTTACCTAGAGCTGTTGCTCAATTCAAGCCGCGCGTATTTGTGACCCTATAGCGTTGCTAAACTGTCACTCACAAAAAACTCACGGCCCACTTTAACCATCGGTTCCCCAACACGCTTAACATCGATCAATTACTTCCTTATCATGCCACTTTTGCCAATGCGGTCTACCGCCCGGTTGATCTCATCCACACCGTGTACTAACGCCATGCGCACAAAACCCTCGCCGGAAGGGCCGAAGCTTTCGCCCGGCACACAGATAACGCCCGTTTTCTCCATCAATTCCAGCACGAAGTCAAACGACTTTTTGTATCCATTGGGCAGCGGTGCCCACACAAACATCGTGGCGGGACTGTCGGGCACGTTCCACCCTACGCACCGAAGACCGCCGCAAAGCGCATCCCTTCGTTCTTTGTAGAGCAAACGGTTTCTCTCAAGAATGTCCTGCGGGCCGCTAAGCGCCGCGATCGCCGCAATCTGTACGGGGAAAGAGATGCCGTAGTCTATCTGCGAGCGCACGCATCGGAAGTTGTGTATGATATCCCGGTTGCCCATCGCAAAGGAAATCCGCAGCCCTGTCAGGTTGTACGACTTGCTGAGCGAGTTGAACTCGATGCCGATTTCTTTCGCGCCCGGCACAGAAAGGAATGATATGCCCGGGGCGGCGTCAATCACCAGTTCGGAATACGCGTTATCGTGCACGACGGCGATCTCATGTTTTTTGGCCCACGCAACCAATTCCACATAAAAAGAATACGGCGCAACGGCAGTGACCGGGTTGTTCGGATAGGATACCACGATCATTTTGGCGCGCCGCGCGATATCTTCCGGTATCGATGAAAAATCAATCAGGAAATTATTTTCGGGCAACAGCGGCGTTTCATAAATCTCCGCCCCCGCCATAAGCGGCCCAAATTTAAACACGGGGTAGCAGGGTACGGGCACGATCACCACATCGCCCGGATTACACAACGGGAACGCGATGTGCGCAATGCCTTCCTGCGAACCGTAAACCGACGTGATCTCCTCCGGCGCAAGCGTAACGCCATACCGCCTGTCGTACCAGCTTATCACCGCCTGGGTCAGCGCGGGCATATCGGCCAGCGAATATTTATAATTATCGGTGTTTGCCGCCGCATTCTTCAGGGCGGCGACCACATGTTCCTCCGGCTCCAGATCGGGCGTACCCACCGAGAGGTCGGTCACTTCCCGGCCTTTTTTTAAAAGTTCTGCTTTTTTGTCCTTGAGTTTGGCAAAGATGTTGATGTCGAAGAATTTCATTTTGTCCGCAAATTGCATAGCTGTCACTCCTGTTTTTTTGTACCTGTCTATCTTACTCCTGTTTACTGTGGATTGCAAGACACCCAAGTCGCATCCGATTCCGTGTGGCCCTATAGCGGGCAGCCGTTCAACACGGTTTGCTCTGCCCCGGTTAGAGAAGCGGGATTTGAATCCGCCCCTGCGCGGTTGTTAAACGACAACATTTTCCACCGAAGATAGGTATGACGCTGCCGCTGGGCGTCAAGGGGGGCAGGGGGATTCGGAATTTCCACCCTTCGCCCCCCTTGACAATCCCCCTCTACCCCTTAAAGCGACGTAGGCCCGCGACCTTAGTAATCCGGGAAGGCTTGCGGTTCAGCAATATAGACCGGAATACGGAATGGCAGAGATAAGTTTGTATGGTTGTAGAGCATGATTTCCGAGGTGTTTGGCATCTTTGTCTTTGAGGGAGTTTTTAGAACCGTAGGTTCTGAACCGCCGGAGGCATACAATGCGCCGCAGGCTCCTTGACCCGGGAGGAATACCCAAAAGCAAACGCAAGATATTTACATAGCAAAATACGGGTTCGTATTTGGGCAGATATGTTTAACCGAAGCACAGACGAACCATGTTAAACTTGCCTCCCCCAATGAAACCGGAAAGACGCGTGACCTGAATTGATCAGTGGTTCTCTCTGTACTAAAAAGCAGCTTGTAAATGGAGGATTCTTTGACCATACCCCTTCCGGCAGATAACGGTAGCGGCGTTCACATGCCCATACAACAACAATACAAAACCCGCACCCTACAGGTGACCGGTAATCCAATTTAAGAGGTCGCCGTACACTTCCTGCCGGTTGGTCTCGTTCAGCACTTCGTGCCGCGCGCCTGGGTAAAGCTTCATCTCCACCTGCTTTACGCCCGCGTTTTGCATCAGTCCGTATACCTCGCGCACCCCCGCGCCGTATCCGCCCACCGGATCCATCTCCCCCGATACTAGCAGATATGGCGCCTCCTTATCGAGCTTTTCCGCCCACGCCGGGCCTTCTATCGCGGAAAGCAGCTTTGAAAGATCATAAAACGCGCGGTTGGTAAAGCGGTATGTACACCAGGGGTCTGCGTCGTATGCCGCCACAATGTCTTTGTCGCGGCTGAGCCAGTCGTTTTTGCTTGCGGCGTCCGGAATCTTCGCGGTGTGGGCACCAAACGCAAGTTTTGAGATAAAATTCGCGGGTTTTTTTGCGCCGCCAAACAGGCAGCCCAGCCTTGCAAGCGCCCGCAACAGGCCGGTAAACGGGTTTTTGCCCGCCGTACCCATAAAAATAACGCCCGAAAGGCCCGCCGCGTATTTCGTGGCGTACACGCGCGCAATAAAACTGCCCATACTATGCCCCAGCAGGAATACGGGCACGCCCGGGTGTTTTTCTTTTATGAGCGTAGTCAGTTTGCATAAATCATCCACCACATGCGCGGCCCCATCGTTTTCGGCAAAACAACCCAACAAGCCTGCATTTTCTCCCGTGCGCCCGTGCCCCAGGTGGTCGTTTCCGTACACCGCGCCGCCCTGCCCGCATATAAACCGGGCAAAATCATCATAGCGATCCATGTACTCCACCATGCCGTGCGAGATTTGCAGCACAACGCGCGGGTTTTCCCCCGCCGTCTGCCATGAAGAAGCAAAAACCTCTGTTTTTCCATCCGAAGACGTAAAAGTAAACGCACTTTTTTCTACTGGCATAAGATATCCCTCTCCCTTCACAAAACACCCTATAATTTTCCACGCATGATATGACAGGGCAGCTTTTGTTCCCCCAACACCGCTTCTATTTGTTCCCCTGTCTTATAAAGCCCCTTCCTTTCATAAAAAGAGATTGCCCGCGCGTTTTCGCACAGCACATCCAGTACACAATGGACGTATCCCTGCCGCCGCATTTCATTCATCGCGCTCAAAAGCAGCTTGCCGCCCAGCCCTTTTCCCATGTAGGAAGGCAGCAGATAGAGGCTGACAAGTTCCGCGTCCCCCAGATAGGCCGTAAAGCGGCTTGCGCGAGCGACGCTCACCCCTACCGCTTGTTCTTCACACAAAAGCAGCAGGCAGGTAAGCGCGCCGTTTTCCATGCCCTCGCGCAAAAAATCACCCCACCTCTCGCCGCGCAATTCATCCAGGTACGCGTCTTCCACAATGCCGCGGTAGGCGGTTTTCCAGCTTTCAGCAATAATATCCCCCATAATCGGAATGTCTTTCTCTTTCGCCAGGCGAATGCGTTCCCTTTGCGGCATCAGCTTTTCCCCTTTATTTTTTTATTCGTCACTTTCGCCTGTCCTGCCGTCACCCGTATACCTGTCCCTTGCGTCAATTCCGTTCCCCCTGTCGTCGTGATAAACGTTTGCAGTCCCGCTATGCTTTTCAAAAGGCTTGCTTTGCGGTCGGCGTCAAGCTCGGAAAAAACATCATCCAGCAGCAGCACCGGCTTGTGCCCCGCGCTGTCCCCGAGGATATGCAGGCAAGCGATCTTCAACGAGAGCATCATCGTCCGAAGCTGCCCCTGCGACGCATATTCCTGTGCGGCCCTGCCGTTGATCATAAATTCCACATCATCCCTGTGCGGCCCTGCTACACAGGAAAATTCGCGCTGTTCCCGCTCGATAAGCGCTTCAAGCTGTCCTTCGATATCATCTTCGCGTATCGTTTGCCGGTACGCGGCCTCTATCTTCTCTTTGCCGCCGGAAATCACGCTGTGTGTCTTTTGTACATACTCGTTCAGCTTTTCCATATAAACACGCCTGTTTTTCAGAATAACGCGTATATATTCTTTAAGCTGTACGTTGAACGCGCGCAATATTTCCGATACGTCCTTGCCCCTGCTTTTCCGTATCGCCGCGTTTTTCTGCGCGATAATCGCGCCGTATTTCTTTAAAGCGTCCACATAAGACGGCCGTATCTTCGATATTTCTCCATCTAAAAAAGCGCGCCTAAGCCCGGGCGATTCCTTTGCCGTTTTGATATCTTCGGGTGAAAAGACCACCACAAGCAAATGCCCGAGCATTTCTTTCATCGTTTGCACGGGAATACCGTTCTGCTTAAAACTCTTGCGTCTGTCCCTGCCGATCAAGACTTCCGCGGTGTTTTTCCTGCCGCTTTTGCTGTATTCTACTGAAATATAGGCTTTGTCGCTGCCTTCTTTTATTGTTTTACTGTCGCTACGCACACGAAAAGACTTGCCGTTGGCACAGATATGAACCGCTTCCAGCAGGTTTGTTTTGCCCTGCGCGTTTTTTCCATAAATTATGTTGAGGCCAGGATCCTTTATTTGTAAATCCAATGTCTCATAATTTCTGAAGCGGATCAGTTTTATTTTCGTTATGTGCATAACATTTTTTTCAATCTCTCATCTGCACGGGCAATATAAGGTACTCAAATTTATCCGACCCTTCATTTCTTACCACGCACGGGCTGACAGCCGTATTGAACCGCATATCGACCTCATTTTCATCCACAGCCTTAAGGACATCCAGCACATATTTTGAATTAAAAGCAATCTTTAAATTATTACCCTCGGAAATCACAGGTATTTTTTCATCTAGTTTTCCCATTTCCGAGTTGGACGTCACCTCAAGCACCTTATCTTCTATAATAAACTTGATCACGTTATTCGTTTCCCGCGCTAATATGGAAGCCCGCTCTATACTGTCCCTTAGCATTTCCGTTTCCACCCTGATATTCGTCGCGCATTCTTTGGGCAACAGGTTCCTGTAATTTACAAAATCCCCCTCCAAAAGACGTGTATAGATTTGTGTATTGTTTGCTTCAAAGAGTGCCATATTTCCACTCACGCAAAATTTAATGTTCTCCTCCGTATCGCTGATGATGCGGGAAACCTCGCGCATTGTGCGCGACGGAATGACGCAAGACTCGGAAACATCCGATATCACTGTTTCCTTTCTCACAGCCATCCGGTATCCGTCAAGAGCGACTACAGTTAGCGAATCTTTGCCTATATCAAAGAGCAGCCCCGTCAAAATAGGCTTTTCTTCCATGACAGCCACGGCAAATATCGTCTGGTTGATCATGCTCTTCAATAGTTTCTGCTGTATTTTTATTTGCGTTTTCCGGTCTATCTCAGGAAAAGAAGGAAACTCGTCCGCGTTCATCTGCTGTAAATCGACCTGTGCATTCATGCAGCTTATCTTTACCGCATTTTCTCCTATGCTTTCAAATGTCACATCACTTTCAGGAAACCTACTTATCATTTCATGAAGCACTTTAGAAGGGATAGCGGCCTTTCCTTTTTCCTCTACCTGCGCGGTCATTTCCGTTTTTATCGATATCGCGATATCCGTGGCCCTTAAAGTAACCACACCGTCGTCGCACGTAAAAAGAATACATTCCAATATAGTTTTTTGCATTTTAGAAGCGGCCCTTGCAACCGTTCCGACAGCTTGTATTAAATCCGCCTTTGCACATGTGAATCGCATGTCTTCCTCCTCCAATTATCTATCATCTATTGAGTAAAAGCCGTAATAATAGGCTCTGCGAATACTGTGGATATCTGTTTTTTTTCGCGTAACGAAAGCTTTTTTTAAAGATCGCCCTTTTGGATAACTTTCGTATAACAGACCTTTTTTCTGGGATTACCCCGGAATAAAGTGTGAACAACCCTAAAAGGTTTTAAAAAAAGGAGAAACCCTTTATCCGGTTATACACAGTTTATCTTTTTATTTTCGCAATGATATCCTCCACTTCCTTTTTGAGCGAAGGGTCCGCTTTTACATCCCCTTTTATTTTCTTTTCCGCGTGCATAATGGTCGTGTGGTCTTTCTTGCCAAAATATTCCGCGATTTTTGTATAAGAAATATCTGTGACGTCACGCAAAATATACATGGCTATCTGCCGGGGAAGGGCAATATCCCGGTTTTTTTTCTGCCCGCGTATATCTTCCTCTGTAATATTATAATAACTGCAAACGGCGTCCGCCACAACCTTAGGATTAATTTTTTTGTTGGGGGGCGGAAAATATCCTTCCAATGCTTCTATGGCAAGGGAAAGGCCGATCTCAGAAAGCTGCATTGGTTCTTTGTGAAGTTCCGCGTACATCATTACACGCTGGAGCGCGCCCTCAAGTGTACGGATGTTTGTATTTTTCTGTTCCGCTATATAATGGTATACTTCATCTTTTATTGGAAGCATATCATTTTGCCGCATCATTTGTGCTTTCTTCTTTAATATGGCGACGCGCGTTTCATAGTCCGGCGTTTTGATGTCCGCTATGAGACCCCATTCAAAACGGGAACGCATGCGCTCTTCCAGTTTTTCTATTTCGTTCGGCGGGCGGTCAGATGTAATGACAATTTGTTTGTTGAGCTCGTGCAGCGCGTTGAATGTGTGAAAAAACTCTTCCTGTGAAGAGGTTTTACCCGCGATAAACTGAATATCATCTATCATCAAAACATCCACCTTGCGGTATTTATTGCGGAATTGCTCCCTCATGTCGATGTTCGCGTTATTATTTGTACGCTGAATCATGTCGATCAATTCGTTTGTAAACGTTTCACTTGTTACGTATACGATGTCACAGTTTGGGTTATCCTGTAAAATACGGTTGCCGATCGCGTGCATTAAGTGCGTTTTGCCGAGGCCCACGCCGCCATACAGGAAAAGTGGGTTGTAGGCGTGCCCGGGGGAAGCCGCGACAGCGTGCGCGGCCGCGTTGGCGAATTTATTGGATTCGCCAACCACAAATGTATCGAACGTATGATTCGGGTTTAATATAGGCTTTCTTGCGGGAACATCCGCAGGAATGGCGTCTTCTTCCTCATGCCGGATATCATGCAGCTCCTGTGGGGTGACGAACGCGAGGGCAAAGCCCGTATTTTCCGTTCCGTACAGTTCTTCGTAGGAAGAGTGCAGCGTATCTTTTATTTTGTCCTTGTATTTTTCTATTATAATGTTTTTGTGCATGGGGCTGGGCACTTCAAAATAATAGGTATCCTCTTCCGCGTAAGCGGGCTTTAAGTCTTTCACCCATACGAATTGGGCCAGGGAAAGGTCTTCCTCCAAATAATTCAAAGATTTTTCCCATAAAATTGTAAATGCGCTCATACTTCCTCAACCTCTGTTTCTATACACACCCATGTGGATAACTTGATACACAATTTCGGTTCCGATACCGTTGGGCTTTTGCAAAAACCCACTGTAATTTATACACATATCTATCCACATAACACCGGAAAAACCGCATCATACTGCGGGTTTGCGTACTGTTATCATAGCATATCCATGTACGCTCGGCAACAATAAAATAGATATTTTTATCCCATTCCCAAATAAAAACGTCTGCTTTTTTACTTGGAAATGGAATAAGTTATGCACATGATCTTACGCTCGCCTTTCCCGGCTTAACTGTTGCGCGCGCAACTTTTTGTACGAAAATATGACGGGGCGCGCCCTCCTGTGGTATAATAACTTCGCTATTATCAGTCTGTCAATAAAGGCACGACATCTGCGGCGGAACCGCATAGCCACGCGGCCTTGATGAGTTGCTTATTCTATCTCGCCCGCATGGTTATATGATTCCTTGCACTTGGGCCTTTCTTAACAGCCTGCGCAGAGCGCCAAACTATCATTGTCTGATAATAGCTTTGTTATTATGAGTGGTATACTATAGACCGAAAGGGAAATGAATATGGCAAGTGAAAAGAATTTTATTGAAGAAATCATAGACGCCGACCTTGCGGATGGAAAAATGCAAAAGATCGTGACACGCTTTCCGCCCGAGCCGAACGGCTACCTGCATTTGGGGCACGCCAAGGCGATCGCGCTGAACTTTGGGCTGGCGCGGGCATATGGCGGCAAATGCAACCTGCGGTTTGACGACACGAACCCTTTAAAGGAAGACGACGAATATGTGCGCGCTATCAAGGATGATATCAAGTGGCTCGGGTTTGACTGGGCGGAAGAACGCTACGGGTCGGACTATTTCCAGTATATGTACGATAAGGCATTGCTGCTGATCAAAAAAGGGCTGGCGTATGTGGATGACCTTTCGGCCGAACAGATGCGCGAATACCGCGGCACGCTCACCTCGCCTGGCAAAGAAAGCCCATACCGAAACCGGAGCGCGGAGGAAAACCTCGAGCTGTTTGAACGCATGAAGAACGGTGAATTTGAGGACGGCAGCAAGGTGCTGCGCGCTAAAATAGATATGGCGTCGCCCAACCTGAATATGCGCGACCCGGCGGTTTTCCGTATCGTGTGCGCCAGCCATCACCGGACGGGCAACGCGTGGAACATCTACCCGATGTACGACTTCGCGCACCCGCTTGAGGACGCGGTGGAATGCATCACGCATTCGCTGTGTACGCTGGAATTTGAAGACCACCGCCCGCTGTACGACTGGTTTATTGAACACGCGGAGACAGAGCATGTGCCGCACCAGTATGAATTCGCGCGCTTAAACCTCACAAATACGGTGATGAGCAAGCGGTATTTGAAAAAGCTGGTGGAGGACGGCATCGTTTCCGGATGGGACGACCCGCGCATGCCCACGCTTTCGGGCATCCGGCGCAGGGGCTACACGCCTGCCGCCATACTCGATTTTTGTGACCGTATCGGCGTGGCAAAGACGAACTCCGTGATCGATATCCGCCTGCTCGAGCACTGCGTGCGGGAAGACCTGAACAAAAACGCGAAGCGGATCATGGCGGTTTTGGACCCGGTGGCGCTGACGATTGAAAACTACCCGGACGGCAAAACGGAGATGTTGGCTGCGCAAGACCTGCCGGACAGCGAACAAACGCACGAGGCGCCGTTCTCCAGGCACCTGTTTATCGAGCGGAGCGACATTATGGAAGAAAAGCCCAATAACAAGTATTTCCGGCTGTATGTGGGCGGCGAGGTGCGCCTTAAAAACGCTTACATCATCAAATGCGAGCGTGTGGAAAAAGACGAAACGGGCAAAATCACGCACATCTTCTGTACTTACGACGAAACAAGCAAGTCTGGCGGAAGCGGCGCATCGCGCAAGGTGAAAGGTACGCTGCACTGGGTGGAGAAAAACACCGCCGTATCGGCGGAGGCAAGGCTGTATGACTACCTGTTTACCGAAGACGGCGACGGAAATTATGTGCTGAACGAAAACTGTCTTACCGTGCTGGCCGATATTAAGGTGGAGCCTGAGATTTTAAAGGCGCAGCCAGGCGAACGTTTCCAGTTTATGCGGCAGGGGTATTTTAACCTGGATCCGGCCGCCGAAAAAGAAGGCAGGCTGGTGTTCGGCAAGATCGTGGGTTTAAAGGACAGCTACCGCCCACCGGCGCAATAGATAAAGGAGAAGATATGAAGGTAAGGACAAGGTTTGCGCCCAGCCCCACGGGCTATCTGCACATAGGCGGCCTGCGGACGGCGCTTTACGCGTATCTCTTCGCCAAAAAAAACGGCGGCGATTTTATACTGCGCATTGAGGATACAGACAGGGAACGGCTAGTGGAAAACGCGTGCGAGATCATCTACCGCACGATGAAGGATACCGGGCTTGCTTATAACGAGGGGCCGGATATCGGCGGGGCGTTCGGGCCGTATATCCAGTCGGAACGCAAGGAGCTATACCAAAAGTACGCGGAGGAGCTGGTGGAACGCGGCGCGGCGTATTACTGTTTTTGTACAAAAGAGCGCCTTGCCGCTTTGCGCGAGCGGCGCCACGCCTAAATACGACAAGCACTGCCTGGGGCTTTCCAAAGAAGAAACGCGGCAAAAGCTGGAAGCGGGCGAGCCGTATGTCATCCGCCAGAATATACCGGAGGAAGGCGAGACGGCGTACCGCGATATGGTGTATGGCGATATTACCGTGCCGAACAGCGACATGGAAGATAATATTCTGTTGAAGTCGGACGGCTACCCCACCTACAACCTCGCCAATGTGGTGGACGACCACCTGATGGAGATATCGCATGTGATACGCGGCACGGAATATCTTTCCAGCACGCCAAAATACAACTTGCTGTATCAAGCGCTCGGGTGGAGTATCCCGGAATACATCCACCTGCCGCCCGTGATGCGCGACAAGCAAAACAAGCTTTCCAAGCGGCATGGCGACGCGTCTTATGAGGATTTTGCAGAGAAAGGGTATCTGCCCGAAGCGATTTTGAATTATATCGCTCTTTTAGGTTGGTCGCCTGCGGGCGAACGGGAGATTTTTTCTTTAGGCGAACTGGCGCAGGCGTTTGATATAAAGGGTATCAGTAAATCGCCCGCGATATTCGATGTGGAAAAACTGAAGTGGATGAACGCCGAATACATCCGCGCGCTGCCCGAAGAGGACTATATCAAAAGGGCGCTGCCCTATCTTGCGCAAGCCATCGATGTGGATCAATTCGATTTGCCGCTCATTGCCCGCATCACACAACAGCGGCTGGAGCTTTTTGCCGACCTGCCGGGCAAGCTTGCTTTTTTGGCGGAGATGCCGACGTATGACATCGATCTGTACAATCATAAGAAGATGAAGGTAACGCCCGAGTCCGCGCTTGTTTATTTAAAGGAAGCGTACCCTGTTTTGGAAAGCCTTGCCGAATATACCGAGAGCGCTATCCACGACGCGATGATGGCGCTTGTGGAAAAGCTGGGCATCAAAAACGGGCAGCTTTTATACCCGCTTCGGATCGCAATCTCGGGCACGGCGGTCACGCCGGGCGGCGCGATAGAGATTGCCGCGCTTCTGGGGCGGCACGAAACGCTGGCGCGCATGCGGCAGGGTATGGAAAAACTCCAAAAGGAACTGGGGTGAACGTGAAAAAAGGCGCGGTGTTCAGTAATCGTTTTGCGTGTAGTGAGAGTTTTAGTATCTTTGACGGCACAGAGTATGTTGCGTCGGGCGGTACAGACTTCTTATGTTGATTGTTAGAACCTTTTCCGCGCTGCGCGCGGAAAAGGTGTTGGTGTGCCGCCACACAAAACAATGCGAATGGCCGCGCCCACGCGCAACCGCACACAGCAGAAAGGATTTATAGTATGAGAAGAACGGATCGGGAAATAACGAACAAGGCGGAGATAATCAAAATCATTGAAAAATGCGATGTGTGCCGGCTTGGCTTGTCCGATCACAATATGCCGTATGTCGTTCCTATGAATTTCGGGTTTGAATATACCAAGGGGAAGCTTGTCCTGTTTTTTCATGGCGCATCCGAAGGGAAAAAGCTTCAAATAATTCAAAACAATCCCCTCGCCTGTTTTGAGATGGATTGTTCGCTTAAGCTGATAGAGGGGCGGCAGGCGCACCAGTATTCCATGGAGTATGAAAGCGTGGTGGGTAACGGAACAATAACGATATGTTCCGAAAAAGCGGAGAAAATCAAAGGCCTTACGCAGCTAATGAAAAAATACGCAAAAAACCGGGAATTTGATTTTCCGGATTCTGTTTTGGAATCCGTTGCGGTTTTCAAGCTGGAAGTTGCGGATTTCACCGGCAAGCGGCATTAAGGTTGCCTGTGAAACTACTGATTAAATGGCGCGCGCGGCCAATCTTAAAAAAAGAGTCTCGCACAACTGAAACGACCGCCTTTTGAGCGGTCGTCTCTTTTCTATATGAAATTAAATTTTACTTATTTCGTTTTGCTGCAACTTACCCTTTTCTTCCATCTCCTGCATCTTCGGGTCATGCGTCCCCCTGTCGGTTCTCGCCGACCACCGAAAAACACCCAGCCGTTCTTATATTTGGATCCTCTTCAGCACTTCCGATGTGTCGTATGAAATGGGCAAGCTTGTTTCCTTCCGATAGCCACCCGGCATAAACGCCTTTCCCGCGGAATTAAGCCCCGCTAACGCCTGCTTGCAAAAGATGCCATTCATCGGATTTGACCTTCTTTACGATCAACAACGATCCTGATGCAACCTTTTCACTTTCATGGCTGCCATTACGGTATCTTCAAATCGCATCAACCATTTCTGCTTGAGCACAAAACCCGTAATTCCTTATGACCACCCGCAAGTCCCTAATAAAGCGCCATGCCGCGTGCGCCAAAGAATATTGACTCTGCTCCATCCATTGGTATCACGCCCTTTCGTAGAAATTCAGGCCGCCCCGGACCACTTGCACCCGCCAGGCATTTCCTTGTATAGTTTCTCTTATCTGTACTAATAAACGTTCTGAAATAAATTAAACACTATTTTATAAATTGAGATAGCTGCCGGGAACCGGCGATCATTCTTGTTATTATATAATATTCTACACTGGAGGATAAATTCCTTCCCAAAAAGAAAAAAATCTTGAAAAAAATTTAAGGGTGTCATATAATGACTATCGTTACATCCATTTATTGTGCTTCTATAGCTCAGGAGGTAGAGCGCGTCCTTGGTAAGGACGAGGTCAGCAGTTCGAGTCTGCTTAGAAGCTCCACAAACTCTTGCGGGGAGCGGTTTTCAGAGGTTTTGGTCTTTGGAAAACGACTCTTTTTTTGCCCAATATTATATATTTTTATGATGAAATGTTCAGATAATATTGTATAATATGTATAATAATTGCTATAATGTATTTAATGGGAATTTATAGTGGTAAGGAAAGGCTTGCGTACTGCTCGGCCGGAGATTTCCCGGTGTGCGCCGGAGGTAGCGGGTATGAAAAAAGGACAAACAAACCGATGGATGAAGAGAACGGCGGCGGTTGCTGCCGCGTCGCTTTTGTTGCTGTGCGCAGCGACCGGGCGGGCGCAAGCGGAAGCCTTGCCGGTGGAAGTGCCGGACGCTTACGAACCGAACGATATCTTTGGCGACGCAACGGAGTTGGGCGTTCCCACAGATATCCGCGCTACGATATCCAATAATTACGATCAGGATTACTATGCTTTCACTATGCCGTCGGGCAGCCGCGCGCGGATCACGCTGACCCAGCCGGATGACGGGGACGTTTATTACAGCTTACGGCTGTTTGACGCGGATTATAACAAGATGGACATAGCGCTCGGCGCGGGCACGCACGAAATCCTGCGCTATCTGGCGCCGGGGCGGTATTATGCGATGGTAGACAATGTGGAAGACGTTTTCTCACTGCCTGCCGGGTTCTGTTCCCAGGCGGAATACGGGCTTAAAATAGAGACGCTGCCATTGGAAACGTATGACTTTTCAGAATACAATCTGGTAAACGCGGCGTTTCATCCGGAATCACGCTTTCAGTTTACCGGGCGGAACCAACTTACCGCAGGCTCCGTTTACATAGCGGCGGCCTGCCTGTCGCGCTGGGACGGCTATCTGGAAGAGCGGCAGGACCCTTATATTTTGTATTATGACGAATACGATTTAGCGGACAGAAATCTATCCTATTACCACACAGGCAATGCGGCATGGCGGCTGAAGGATATTATCATGCTGCCGCCGCGCGCGGACACGCTGGATAACGAGTATTACAAAAACGCCCTCTATACCTACGGCGCGCTTTATTGCGGCATACAGGAGCAGCCGGAATTTTACGGCGGCAACAAGGCCTATTATTACCACCCGGCTGGTGTTGTGGGCGGCAGCGGGCACGCGATAACGATTGTTGGGTGGGACGATTCCGTGCCAAAAGAATCCTTTCAAATCACAACGGAGGACGGGCAGACGCACATGCCCGCGCATAACGGCGCGTTTATCGCGAAAAACAGCTATGGGGCGCAAACGGGCGACCGGGGATTTTTTTACATCTCGTATTGCAGCGCGGATTTTTCCAACAATGCCGCTTCCGCGATGGTCGCGCGCCCGGCGCAGGGCGGGGCGAACGTGCTCTATATGCACGACCCATACGGCTACACCGGCGTGCACGAGGGATGGACCGGCCCGCGTGGAAAAGAGATATGGGCAAAAAATGTTTTCACCGCGCCTGCGGACCAGACGCTTAAGTCGGTCTCGTTTTATGCGCTGGGGATGGACCAGTCGTATGACATTTATGTGGATACGGGCGGTGGGGCGGTATTGGCGGCAAGCGGCGTCAACCGGCACGCCGGATACTACACCGTTGACATCGCCAATGAAATCGCTCTGGAAAGCGGCGTGGAATTTTCCGTAACGGTATGGCAAGCCAATATAGATGGAAACGACATCGAGGCGGCGCTGGAACGGAAAGTGGCCGGGTTTTCCGACGCGGCGGCCTCTTCGCCGGGGCAGGGTTTTTTAAGTTGCGACGGGCAGGAATGGCAGGATGTTTCCGTTGCTTTTGCCGCGAACAATTGCATCAAGGTATACGCGCATGACGGGGCCGCGCAGGCGGATGTAGTTATAACGGAAGAAACGGGGAACGCCGGAACGCGGGCGCAGGCGATGGAGGAAGAAATTACGGAGCCGCCGGCGCAGGCGTTTGCCGTCGGCGCAGATGAACGGAAAGCGATGATCGATGTGCCTGCATCGTTTGACCTGCGTGAAACCGGCGCGGTGACATCCGTGAAAAACCAGGGGAACCCGCCCACCTGCTGGACATTCGCTACAATGGGAAGCACGGAAAGCATTTTGCTAAAGGCTGCGTCCGGGTTTGATACGGGCGTATCCGTATCGCTGGACGCCGCGCGGCGCGAAGTTGACCTGAATGGAAGTGGTGAAGGGTACGCAACGGCTGTCGTGCGGCAAAACGGCGGCAGCGGCGAGGTGTACTGGCAATTTTCCGGCGATACCCAAAGCATAGAGGTGCAAAAGAGAGTCAGCGTAAGCGGGGAGCGCGCCGTGTTGTTTACCGCCAGGCAAGAGGGGGAAGTCACCGCGACGGCGGTAAGCGCCGACGACGGCACAAAGGCTGCGGAGATTGTTTTTACTACTAGAAAGAATGAGCCGCAACCGACGGCGGAACCAACGCCCGCTCCTTCGGCGGAACAGCCAACGCCCGCTCCTTCGACGGCACAGCCGACGCCACTTTTTTTCCAATCTGAACATTGCGAAACAGCAGGTATCACTTTGCTCCATATTC